>Ga0134121_10000032_pt1 | contig 149648 bp, 123 predicted proteins | sample KB301_FD_96463 | JGI IMG/M metagenome (GOLD analysis project Ga0134121, IMG submission 96463) | Terrestrial soil microbial communities without Nitrogen fertilizer from Kellogg Biological Station, Michigan, USA - KB3-0-1 | ecosystem: Environmental > Terrestrial > Soil > Unclassified ... | reverse complement strand
CCGCCCCAGGGCGTTACTTGCTTGTCACTATATTGTATTTGCATGGTAAGGTTTTCTTACCCGTCAAATCTCTGATTCCATTCTTAGTTTTACTTCATTTAGTTTTCAACTGCAAAATCTGGGATAAACTGACAAATTGTGTTTTTCATTTTTCGGGTTTTTAAATTCTAAAATTGCATATTGACAAAACGGATTCGGATAGATAAAATAGTTGTCTTGGTTTTCAATCTCATAAACTCCCGATGGGCACTTAATGGTTGAATTCGAATATGAGTAGCTGTCTATTAAGTTCGGAAGTCCGAGATTGCACGTTTCATTGTTGAGCGACACAGCACTATCTTGAAAATTACAGCTAAGACCTGATTGATTAGGATTATTGATAACTGCAAGAAAAGATTTACCTCCGCGAGCAACATATATTTTACCATCAGGTCCAATTTGCAACGCGTCCGATGCGTCGTTTGTGTAGAATGTAAAAGGAGATACCTGGGTTTTTGAACTTCTGATTGAATCAGGGTTTCCGCTTCCGGCGTTTAAATCATATTGAAAAACATTTTTTGTATCGGTGAAATACAACTTTGAGTTGTCGGGAGAAAATGAGAGCCCGTATCCACCAAAAGTGTCCACTTGCAAATCCAGATCAATGAAGTTTGACACTACGCCTGAGCTATCATTAAAATCGAATAGCTCTTTTATGTTATCACAAGTATTTACTGTCACCAATGCTAATTTTTTTCCGTTGGGTGATGCTTTCATATAGCCTATAGCTGCTACAGTAGGATTCGGACCAACGGGAATACAATTATCATGATGAACGGAACCAATATGCGTTATCACTGTATCATCTATTCCACTGCTCGTAAAACGGTAAGCATAAAATGCGTCAGAAAAATACTTATGAACCATTACCCAATAATCAGTTCCGTAGCCATGCCTTATTGCTGTTAACTTTTCACATACAGTATCCAACAATAAAATATTCTTGCTTTCCGGGATAACCCCACCTAAACTGTTATCCAAACACATGTCAATAGTTGAATACCGGAAACCATATTGAAGGTTATGAATATAGAATGCATCGGTAGTAAAAAGATAAAATAAATTATCGCTGCCTGGTTTTGGAATAATTAAAGAGGATTGTGTTGAAGAGAATGAGGAAAGTAAACTATCTCCATTCAGCATTATTTGCTGATTTCTATTCCAAATCTTATCACCATTTGTATAGAATAAAAGAGATCCCGAGCTATCGCAAATAACGGCTGTGCCTTCCGCATGTCCGTCTAAAAGATATGTCTGTCCATTGGTAAGAGCCACAGGAATTCCGCTGTTAAAATCCACTCCTGCATGGTCGCCGAAATACCAAATGTTTTGTTGTTTCTGTGAGAAACAAAACAGAGGAAGTAAAATAAAAGTCGTTAAGATTCTTTGCATCGTCTTGCTGTTTTAAGGTTGATTGCAACTTCGACGAAGCACCTTTACAAATACTTCTCCCCATTCTTCATCTTAATATCCATCACAATCTCCTTGATCTTCTGCTCCTGATCTTTACGGCAGATGAGCAGCACGTCTTCAGTTTCAACCACGATAAAATCTTCCAATCCTTCGAGCACCACAAGTTTTTTGTCCGGCACCATAACCATGCAATTCGATGAATCATAGATCATCACGTTCTTGCCGCTTACCGCATTGCCCCAATAATCTTTTTGGTATGCTTCGTACAATGAAGCCCACGTTCCCAAATCACTCCACCCAAATTTTGCAGGAATCACAGAAACATTTTTTGCCTTCTCCATAATGGCATTGTCAATGCTCACATTGGGACAGAGGGTGTAAGCCTTGCTTACGAAATCTTTTTCCGCCGGCGTGTTGTACAATTTTTTTCCTTCCTTAAAAATGTCATTCACTTCAGGAAGATAATGATGGAACGCATTTAGAAGGGTGCGCACATTTGAAATGAAAATTCCGGCATTCCAAAGAAAATCTCCGCTCTGATAAAAGGTGGTTGCCATTTCCAGCGGCGGTTTCTCCACAAAAGTTTTCACCTTGTACAATCCATCCTCTTCTTTTTCCTCAAGGTATTGAATGTAGCCATAGCCGGTATCAGGGCGGGTGGGTCGAATGCCGAGCGTGATGAGGATGTCCTTCTTCTCCGCCACCTTCAATCCCTTATTTAACGCAGCAGAAAATTTTTCTTCATTTGTTATAATGTGATCTGAGGGAGTGATGGCGATGCCGGCATTGGAATCCATTGCAAGAATTTTGTGAGCCGCATATGCTATACAGGGTGCTGTATTTTTTCTTGTTGGCTCCAAAAGCAAGTGACTGTCTTTAAGCTCCGGAAGTTGCTGCCTGGTGATATCACGATACGACGCGTTGGTGACGATAAAAATCCGATCTGCAGCGAAAGTATGCTGGAGGCGCTCATAACTCTGCTGCAAGAGTGACTTGCCGGTGCCGAGAATATCGAGAAATTGTTTGGGATAATTTGTTTTGCTGAGCGGCCAAAAGCGGCTGCCGATGCCGCCCGCCATCATCACTGCGTAGTGGTGTTTCTTCATAGTACGATGCACGATTCACGTAACACGATGCACGATTCCGATAATTCGATTCCTGGCTCTTTTGAGTATTGCATTATAAATTCTGAGATCAAAAAAAATTAAATTTTCATTCCACAAATTTATCATGATACGCGATTCATGTAATATCACTCGTTGACTCCAAGTCGTGTTACGTGAATCCCGATCAAATCGGGAGAACTTGTGTATCGTTATTTCATACCAACCCCTCCCGCAACAAATCATGCACATGCACCATCCCCGCATACTTCTTTTTATCCATTACAATCACCTGTGTAATCTTATTGTTGCGCATAAGCTCCAGAGCATTGAGGGCAAGTTCATCTTTCGAAATCGTTTTAGGATGGCTGCCCATGATGTCTTTTGCCTTCAGATCCTGGTAGTCAGCATTTTCCATGGAGCGACGCAGATCACCATCGGTGATAATTCCAATCACTTCCTTCTTTGCATTAAATACCGCCGTCGCGCCAAGGCGGTTCGAAGTGATCTCCAAAATCACTTTTTGAATGGAATCATTCTCTTTCACCTGCGGCCTGGGATGCTGAACAGCGAGATCACTCACTTTCAAGTAAAGCTTCTTTCCCAAAGCACCTCCCGGGTGAAACTTTGCAAAATCAGCAGGCGAAAATCCGCGAAGCTTCAAAAGACAAACTGCCAATGCATCACCCATAGCTGATTGCGCCGCGGTGCTGGATGTAGGGGCAAGATTATTCGGGCATGCTTCCTTGGAAACGGTAGTATCGAGAATGAAATCAGAATGTTGGGCTAAAAAACTTTTTGTGTTTCCGATCATGCCGACGAGCAAATTGCCATTGCTTTTTACAAGGGGCACCAGCAATTTGATTTCCGGGCTTTCACCGCTTTTTGATATGCAAATCACGACATCGTTTTGCTGAATCATGCCCAGATCACCGTGAATGGCATCGGCGGCGTGCATGAAAACAGAAGGGGTGCCGGTGGAATTGAATGTGGCAACCATTTTCTGGGCCACCAAGGCGCTCTTGCCGATGCCGGTTACAATCACTCTTCCGTTGCCGGAAAAAATTTTTCTTACAACGCCGATGAAGTTTTTACCGAGCAAATGCCGCAACCCAAGAATGGATTGCGCCTCAATTTTGAGAGTGTCGGCGGCGATGGTGAGAATTGCCTGATCAGATATTTTCAAAGTAAACTTGGTAGAACTTTTTTTGTGAGCTATATTTGTAGAAGTCCACAAAATTACTATTTTTAGAGAGCGAACTTTTACTACTCAAGAGACGGCGCACAGTGATTCTGCTTCGAAGAAATTCTGAAGGGATTCATGTCATCCGTTACCATCTTAAGTTTATCATTGAAATATGAAGATAAAAGCTACAGCGCGTGGCGCTGGAAATTTTTTTTAGTTAAATTGAACTGTAATGGCGAAAAAGAATATGAATGCCGGGGTGAAGGAACGGGCTGCAAAAGTGAAAGCAATCTCACCAAAATCGAATGGCAAAGAAAATGGCAGCAAAAAAACTTCAGTCCGCAAGGAGATTGGTGAAGAAAAGCAAATTTCAAAGCAAGAAGCGCGCTTGGAATCACATTCCACTAACGGTGCTCAATCCAACGGTGCTCCCGCGAGAGCTGTCAACGGAAAACTGAATCTGAAGGCTTCATTGCACGAATACTTCGGTTTCGATAATTTCAAAGGCGAGCAGGAAGAGGTCATCGAGGCTGTAATGAAAGGTCATGACACGTTTGTGATCATGCCTACCGGCGGCGGCAAATCGTTGTGCTACCAACTTCCCGCCATTCTTCTCGAAGGAACCGCCGTGATTATTTCTCCGCTGATTGCATTGATGAAAAACCAGGTAGATGCCATTCGCGGTTACAGCACTAAGGATAACATTGCGCACTTCCTCAACTCATCACTTACCAAGGCGCAGCAGAAATTGGTGAAGAAAGATTTGATGAAGGGTGAAACGAAGATGCTTTATGTAGCACCGGAAACTTTAACCAAACAGGAGAATATTGATTTCCTGAGTGAGTTGAAAATTTCTTTTGTTGCTGTAGATGAAGCGCATTGCATTTCAGAGTGGGGTCATGATTTCCGTCCTGAATATCGGAAGATCAAGACCATGGTGGAATCCATGGGACACCGCATTCCGGTAATGGCGCTCACAGCCACTGCCACTCCCAAAGTGCAGAGCGATATTGTAAAGAACCTCAGCATGGTGGATCCGGATATTTTCATCGCTTCATTCAACCGACCCAATTTGTATTATGAAGTTCGGCCGAAGGGAAAGAAGGATGACTGCATCAAGCAAATTGTGAAGTTCATCAAGAGCATGCCCGGCAAATCGGGAATCATTTATGTATTGAGCAGAAAATCCACTGAAGAGCTTGCAGAAAATTTATGCGTGAATGGAGTAAAGGCAGTTGCCTATCATGCGGGATTGGAAGCTGCAGTTCGGTCGCAGCGGCAGGATCAATTTCTCATGGAAGACATTGATGTTATTGTCGCCACGATTGCCTTCGGTATGGGCATTGACAAGCCCGATGTGCGCTTCGTGATCCACTACAACATTCCGAAGTCACTTGAAAATTATTACCAGGAAACAGGAAGAGCCGGACGTGATGGCTTGGAGGGAAAGTGCATTGCTTTCTACAATTATCACGATATCGAGAAGCTCGAAAAATTCATGCGCGATAAATCAGCGAATGAGCGCGAGATGGGCGGGCACCTGCTGATGGAAACGGTAGCATACGCTGAAACATCCGTGTGCCGGAGAAAATTCTTGCTTCACTACTTCGGGGAAAAATATCCCAAAGATGATTGCGGACATTGCGACAATTGCCTGCATCCAAAAGAACTAACCGAGGGTAAAGAGTACGTGCATGATCTGCTGCAAGTGGTCAAGGCAATCCAGGAAAGTTTTACGATAGATTATGTAGTGGATATTCTTTGCGGCAACAAGCACAACCAGGTAATGATGTTCAATCACCACATGCTCGATGTATTTGGCAGTGGTAAGGATCATGATGATCACTTCTGGAATTCAGTACTGCGCCAGGCGCTTCTTCACAACCTCATCATCAAGGACATCGAGAATTACGGTGTGATAAAGCTGAGTGATAAAGGGAGAAAATTTTTGGAGAAGCCGCATTCGATCATGATTTCCATTAATCATGATTTCGACAACCTCGATGACACCGAGCCCGAAGGCGGCACCGGCGCCCTTGATCCTCTTTTAATGAAGATGCTTCATGATATCAGGAAAACAGAAGCGGCAAAAGTGAAGCTACCTCCGTATGTGCTTTTCTCGGATCCTTCACTCGAAGAAATGGCCACCATGTATCCCACCACGATTGATGAGCTGGTTCGCATCGGTGGTGTAAGCAAGGGTAAAGCGGAAAAGTTTGGCAAACCATTTCTTGAGTTGATTGAATCGTACGTTGAAGAAAATGACATTGAGAAGCCAACCGAAATGCTGGTACGGTCAGTCGTGAATAAATCCATGAACAAAGTGTACATCATTCAAAACGTAGACAAGAAAGTGCCGCTCGATATGATCGCAAGAGGAAAGAGCATGAAGATGGATGAGTTACTGACTGAAATGGAGTCTATCGTTTCCTCCGGTACCAAACTCAACCTCGATTACTACATTAATGATGTGATTGAAGAAGATCGCCAGCAGGAAGTGTTCGATTATTTCCGAATTGCGCATTCAGATTCCATTGATGATGCGGTGAATGAGCTGGGAAAAGAAAACTACACATGGGAAGAAGTGCAGATGATGCGGCTGAAGTTTTTGAGCGAGGTTGCGCACTAATTTCGGATTTTAGATTTCGGATTTCTGGACCCATTATTCCTTGAGTTGTCAAAGTTTTTTCCTTTTAAATATTTAGATTTAGAAAAGTAACAAAACTGTAAGTCGCAATCTTGTAAGTTGCAGTTTTGTTACTTTTTTTTCGTTTACCCTCCACACGAACCACACTCATAGAACTGTTAGTTCTTCGAGAACTAACAGTTCTTGCTCAGAGTGACAATTTCAATTTACTTTGCCTAATTCACAATTTTCCTCTATGAAAAAATTCCTTATTGCCATTGCGATAATATTCTTTCTTATCATTGCCGCTGCCATTCTGCTCCCCATCCTTTTCAAAGACAAGATCATTGCAAAGGCAAAAGACGAGATTAATAAATCAGTAAATGCAAAAGTCAATTTCGGCAAATTCGATCTCACCATCATCAAAAGTTTTCCGAACCTCACTTTCTGCCTCAATGATTTTTCCATCCTCGGCATCAATGAGTTTGAAGGTGATACTCTCGCATACATCAAAGAACTTGATGTGAAACTCAACATCTGGGATGTGATTGGCGGATCGCAGATGAAAATCATATCCATTTCTCTCGACAAGCCTTACATCAATATTTTAGTATTGAAAGATGGCAAAGCGAATTATGACATCACGAAACCCTCTGCCGCATCTTCCTCAGGTTCTACGGGTAATTTCAAATTGGCGGTGCAATCCTATTCTCTACACCAGGGAAGAATTGTTTATGATGATCAATCACTTCCTTTGAAACTTACTATGGAAAATGTTGATCACAGCGGCAGCGGGGATTTCACCCAGGATCTTTTTACGCTCAGCACAAAAACTACTGTAGAAAAAACTTCTGTCTGGTATGGAGCAGTGAAATACCTGAGTAATGCAAAAACAAAACTCGATGCCGATTTGGATGTGGACATGAAGAATTCAAAGTACACCTTCAAGCAAAATGAGCTTGCACTCAACGAACTCATATTGGGATTTGACGGATGGGTTGCCATGCCCGGCAATGACATCAACATGGATTTGAAATGGGACGTGAAAAAGAATGACTTCCGGAATTTTGTCTCGATGGTCCCGGGAGTGTACACAGCAAGCTTCAAGGATTTGAAGTCATCTGGAAAATTGACGCTTAATGGATTTGTGAAAGGAACCTATAATGAGAAAAAGATCCCTGCCTATGGATTGAACCTGAAAATTGATAACGGCATGTTTCAATATCCTTCGCTTCCCACCGCGGTGAACAAAGTGCATGTTGATCTCAACGTAAACAATCCTGATGGAGTGACTGATCATACGGTCATCAATCTAAAACAACTTCATGCTGAATTCGGCACAGAGCCGTTCGATGCGCGCTTATATGTTACCACTCCGGTAAGCGATGCAAATATTGATGCGATGATGAAGGGAACCGTGAATCTTGCCAATATCAAAAACATCATTCCGCTTGAGAAGGGAACTGACTTAAACGGCATCATTAAAGCAGATATGACGATGAAGGGTCGTTACTCTGCAATTGAACAAAAGCAATATCAGAATTTCAATGCAGCAGGGACTCTCGGCGTGAGCAACATGAATTACAAGAGTACAGATTATCCGCTCACCACCATCAACAACCTGTTGCTCACCTTTAATCCGCAGAATGTAACGCTCAATCAATTGGACGCGCACCTCGGTAAAAGTGATTTCAAAGCAACGGGGAGCATTGACAATTTACTCGGTTACTATTTCAAGAAAGAATTGCTGAAAGGAACCTTCTCACTGAATTCTACACTGCTTGATTTGAACGAGCTGATGAGCGGCAATTCAACTTCGGCTGCCGCACCTGATACTTCTAAAATGTCAGTGATTGAAGTTCCTGCGAATGTTGATTTCACTATCAACACTGCCATTGGGAAAATTCTCTATGAAGACTTAGTCCTCGAAAAAGTTTCAGGCAAGGCTGAAATTCATGATCAGAAAATTGATCTCAGCAATCTTGCCTTCAACATGCTGAACGGTAATGTGAACATGAGCGGAACTTATGCTACCACGAATCCTAAAAAGCCTGCCTTCGATTACAACCTTTCACTTCAGCACTTCGACATTCAGCAAACAGTAAAAACATTTACAACTGTTCAAAAGATGGCACCCATTGCAAAACGATGCAGCGGAAATTTTTCTTCTGACCTTATTGTGAAGGGAGAGATGGATGAACACATGCAACCCGTGATGAACAGTTTGGCAGGGAAAGGAAAACTGATGTCACAATATTTGACCGTCAGCAATTTTGAACCGCTGAATAAATTGGCGGATGCACTGAAGATGGACGAGTACAAGAAACTTGACATTGCTGACCTGAACCTCTCTTTCGAATTCAAAGACGGTCGCGTGATAGCAAGTCCGTTCACTACACAGTTTCATGGAGCAACCGCTACTATCAGCGGCAGCAATGGCTTCGATGAAACAATAGACTACACAGTGAATCTTGCCATTCCAAAATCAAAGATTCCGGCATCTGCTACCAGTTTAATGACTAATGGACTCGCAAAAGCAAACAATCTCGTCGGTACTAATTTTCAGCTTCCTGATCCCCTTAAAGTGAATGTGCTGATTGGGGGAACAGTAATGAAGCCCGCCATCAAAACAGATTTTTCAAAACAAGGACAATCAATTGTTTCAACCGTAAAAGAAGAAGTAAAGCAGCAAGTGCAGCAACAGATAGACAATGGTAAGCAACAAGCGCGCGAGCAAGCCGATAAAATTTTGGCCGATGCCGACAAGCAGGCACAGGCAATTCGCGACGCAGCAAAATCAAGTGCAGATCAGGCAAAGAAGCAGGGTTACGCGGCGGCAGATAAGTTAGTTGCGCAAGCCACCAATCCTATTGCAAAAGCTGCAGCGCAACAGGCAGCGAAAAAAGCGAAAGCCGAAACCGACAAGAGAGCGCAACAGATCATTGATGAAGGAAATAAAAAAGCGCAACTGGTTTTGGATGAGGCGAAGAAAAAATCGGATGCGCTATTGAAATAGTTTCTGAATTTATTTCTTCAAAAAATCTTCAGGGTCAATTTCAGCCTGCTTCAGAATAGCTCTAAGAGTACCTTCGGGCATGTCACCTGAGTGATTCGGTATAGTTGTGAATTTGCTTGATTGCTCATTGTACCAGATTTCATGACTACCTGCTGCTTGACGGTGAAATGCAAATCCGGATTTCCTTAGTTTCTTGATAACCTCCCGATACCCATAGCTTTTCAAACTCCTATTACCAAAGGATAATTTGCCAATTCTTCAGCTGGCTGCAATTCCGAAACGGAATTTTCCTGTTGCTGACTTTCGAGAAGTTTTTTGGCAACATCACGAGCAATCTCTAATGTTTCAGTTATAGTTCTGCCTTGAGCAATTAACCCCTGCACATCATCGGAGGTTGCAAGGAAAAACCCTTCCGGCAACTTTTCTATTTTAACAGTGATAATTCTTTCCATAGAAAATTTTGATAAGAGCAAAGCTACTCAAATGCTGAACTGAAAACAAGATTACTCACCGAATAAAATCAGACCTGTTGTTGAAGCGAAGGCAACTTAGAGTTTATGATTGACTTGTTTTTCTGGGTAACTTGAATTGATACGCCAGCCCCAAAGTCAAATTGAAGAAATGCAATTTCCTCGGCTCATCAATGGAAAAATTATATAGGGGCGTCAAATGGTATTGTGAGGTAAGTGATAAATCAAACCCTGATTTCACATACCCTAATTCAGCCTGCACTCCAAACTGGAATCTGTCGGCAGTTATGTCATGCGTGCTGGAAGTGGCTGTTACATTCGTCACGATCGAATTCACTTCAACTGTATAATCCACAGTTTCATTCCGGCGTTGCGATATTTGATAACCGGCAAAGGCGCCTGCACCCGCATGAAATCCGAATGAAAATTTTCGCTGAACTGAAACGGGCGCTTCAACATATCCGAAAATTAAATGTTCATAGAAGTACGAAGGCACAACAACATTATTCACCGGGTAAGCATCAACAAAATTGTATTTGTAGCTCTTGGTGTCAGCAATTAATTCAGCAGAAATAAAATATTTTTTGCTGAGAGGGATTCCTAACATGGCACCTGCCTTCCATCCATAATCACGATCGTAGTTTGTAAAACTCTCACCACCTATTGTCCCTGAAAAATTTATACCGGCGAGAGGGCCGAACGCCAATTGAGCATTGGTGATTCCAATCCATGAGGTGAAGATGAGACTCGCGCAGAAAACTTTCATGGAAGAGGAATTCCCGCAACAAACGCGCACGCAAAAAAAATAGTATGTAATGAGAGTAATTTGGCACTACGAATTCTGTTTGTCTAATTTCCGTTTGCATCATTTCATGACCCTGCTCCGCAACATCTTTTATTCTTTTCCAGTGCAACTCATCTTGTTGCACCTGCGGAAATTTTTGTTCATGCTCGTGCCGTGGCTGTTGCTCATGCTCATTGTAACCGGGCATTTGTTTGCGAAGTACGGGTGGCTTTACCTCTTTCTCGATCCCGAGTATTTCGGCAAAGTGAATTTTCTCAGCTTCTTTATAGTAGGTGTAGGACTCGGTGGATTTATTTTTGTCTGGAACATCACGAGCTACATCCTCAACAGTTTTCGCTTTCCCTTCCTCGCTGCATTTGAAAGTCCGTTCCTGCGTTATTCCATCAACAATGCAGTCATTCCGCTCATTTTCATCATCATTTATTTCGCGTCACTTATAGAGTTTCAGTATTACGATGAGTTGAAATCGTTCTTCGAAGTGCTTGCTTACCAGGGAGCCCTCATCTGCGGTATGCTGATGATGCTGATGACCACTTCATTCCGGTACCTCAATATTCATGTAGAGAAATTAGCAGAGCGCAGCCAAAGACAAAAGGCAAATAAGCCCAACCGTGTTTTTCGCAAGTGGTGGTTTGAAGGGAAAGAAACTTCACCCCTCCCGCATGAGTTGCGTGTGGATTATGTACTCATACATCCGTTTCGCGTTCGGCATGTGCGCGACGTGAAGCACTACCCCATGAACGAGCTGATGAAAGTATTCCGGCTCCATCACAAGAATGCGCTCATCATAGAATCCATGGCCTTGCTCCTCATTATCGCACTGGGTTTTCTGATGGAAGTTCCCTTCTTCCAAATTCCTGCAGCAGCCAGTATACTTCTCATGCTCTCTATTTTGCTTGCTCCCATTGGAGCATTATCATTTTGGCTGAAGACATGGGCAGCTACTGCTTTCATTGCCTTGATCCTGTTGGTAAATCTCCTCGCGAAATTTGATTTCATAAGCCATGACAGCCGTGCTTATGGATGGGATTATAATAAAAGAACGGAGTACACACGCGGGAACATCGAACGAATAATGACACCACAACAAGTAGAGCATGACAGGCAGGCGGGGTTAGAGATGTTGCGCAATTGGAAGCGGAAAGTTTCATCATACTATGATCCGCTGCAGAAGCCGCCGCTCATCATTGTCAATGCCAGCGGCGGCGGATTGAAGGCATCGTTATGGGCGTTTAGACTCATGCAAATTGCAGACAGCATTACTCACAATCGCTTCTTTGATCATGTTGAATTCATCAGCGGCGCATCCGGAGGCATGATGGGTGAAGCATACTATCGTGAATTGTATCTGCACAGAGAACTCGGTGACTCCATTAATCTTCAGGATGAGAAATACGTTAACAACATTTCCAAAGATATTTTGAACGCCGTGTCATTCACGTATGTGGTGAATGATCTTTTGTTTCCGTGGCAAGGATTGGACATCGGAAATTTGAAGTACCGAAAAGATCGTGGCTATGAGTTCGAGCGGCGACTCAATCAAAATACCAGCTACATCATGGACAAGAGAGTGAAAGACTATTCTTTCGCTGAGCGAAATGGGTATTCACCATTGATGCTGCTTTCCCCGACCATTATTGCTGATGGAAGAAGATTGCTGATTTCGTCGCAACCCGTTTCTTACTTGGCGCAGCCAACAGATCGCATGCACTCATCAAATCCGCTGAAGGTAGATGGCATTGATGCAAATTTATTTTTCAGGAAACAAGGAGGTCCCAATCTTCTATACCTGAGCGCCATTCGCATGAATGCTACGTTTCCGTACATCATGCCCAACGTATATCTGCCCACGAACCCGTCTGCACAATGCATGGATGCAGGTATGCGTGACAACTACGGCGCCGAGCCTGCGATGCGTTTTCTTTACACATTCAAAGATTGGATCAACGTGAATTGCTCGCGCGTGATCATCATCCAGGCACGTGGTGACTTCGAAAAAAATTATGAGCCGATTGTGGAAGCGCATCCTTCCCTGGTGCACAAGGTTTTGGATCCCATCAACAGCTTGTATTATAACTGGAGCGATTATCACGATTACACCGGTGATGAAGAATTCAGCATGGCGAAGAGCTGGCTGAATGTAGATTTGAATTTATTTTCTTTCGAGTATAAGCCCGAGAAAAAAAATGAGGTCGCTTCGATGAGCTTGCATTTGACCACGAGGGAGAAGCAAAGTATTCTCAGCACGATGGAAAATCCTTTAAACAGAAATAAACTGAGCGAGCTGGCAGCGTTGCTTTCGCAGTAAAGCCATTGTCAATTGCGAGGAACATTAATATCGTCATTGCGAGGAACGAAGCGTGAGCACATAGCGTGGGCGTGACGAAGCAATCCCCACGAATTATCTACCCATTCACTTTCAGGTACTTCCTAACCCGGGCGGATTGCTTCCCGAAGAAAAATCGGGACAGGTCAGAAAAGCTCCCCGCTAATCCTTACACAGTTTTCTTCGCAATGACACAGAAGACTTACTGAACCACTACTCTTTTCGTCAGCGTTGCATCGCCAATCTCAAGCGTAACAAAATAAATTCCGTTACTAATATTTGAAGACAACGAAACGGATTCATGAAACTCCCCTGAAGGAATATTTCCCCGATACAATGTCTGAATCTTCGTCCCCAAAATATTATAGAGTGAAACATCAACAACCCTGTCAGTGGCTGTAAGCCCTGACAGTGGTTGAGTGAGCGTAAACTGAAATTGAATATTGCTTCGCAAAGGATTGCCAATGATATTGAAATTAGAAATTGCCACGGAAGGATTTGAAATTCCTGTCGGCCACGATGCGACAAATTTTCCGCCCATCAGCGGTCCGTCCGGAACACTGATATAATTGTATGTGCCGGAGAATAAAACCACATAAGTATAACTCGTGTTTTGCTCATCGAGAGGTTTAGTCCATGCTTCTGCGCCAGGAGGAATTCCATTCGATGATGTTGTATGATTTCCTTCTACCCAAACCCATTTCACAGTATCGCCAACAAGTATGCTGTCGAAGGGTTGTGTGAATTGAAAATTGATTGCTTCAATGGTGTACTGGGTGGCTTTAGAAAATTTCACGCATCCTGAACTCAGCAATACTGCGAGTAATATTTTTTGTAACAACTTCATAATGCTTTTGTTTTTCTTTCAGGATTAAATTCGAAAACCGCACCGGCAATAGGCAAAGATGCTGAACAAAGTTTTGGTTGAGAAAAAAATGAAGGTATAGTGAGAAATGTTTATCTATCTTCGAAGGAGCTTCCTTTTCAGAGTTTGATTTCACATTCATCATTTTAAACTCTTAAATCTCCTTCTCATGAAAACATTATCTACTCTTTTCGCTCTGTGTCTGCTCCTCTCATTTACTACACTTCATGCCCAGGCTCCTGCAATTCTTTGGCAGAAATGTCTCGGAGGATCCGGTACTGAAGGAATAAGTCTGGCAACCAATTTTCAGTTCCCCCCATTGAACCCGGCAACTATTCAACAAACTCCCGATGGAGGATACATATTCGCAGGCAATTCCACCTCCAATAATGGTGATGTTACAGGCAATCATGGTGGTTCGGATTATTGGGTGGTGAAGATGGACAGTGTGGGAAATTTAGTTTGGCAAAAATCTTACGGAGGATCGAATAATGACCTTGCAACCTCAGTTGATCAAACTTCCGATGGAGGATATGTGGTGGCAGGACATACTTATTCAAGCGACGGAGATGTAGAAGGACTTCATGGTACTGATGCTGATAGCTGGGTAATAAAACTTGATGGTACAGGTAACCTGCAATGGCAAAGAGCATTAGGCGGATCACGTTACGATGGCGCTCGCTCAATTAAGCAAACTGCCGATGGGGGATACATTGTTGCCTGCTTTACTCAATCCGTTAATGACGGAGATGTTTCCGGTTTCCATCTCGGCTGGGGTGATTATTGGATCGTGAAGCTTGATGGTGTCGGTAATTTGTTATGGCAAAACTGTTTAGGAGGAGGAGATTTCGATGTTCCTTATTCCATTCAACCAACACTTGACGGAGGATATGTCGTTGCCGGTTATTCTCAATCTGCTGACGGTGATGTGATAGGTCATAGCGATTGCAGTTATGGTGCTCCCAAGGATTATTGTGCTCCAAATTCCTGGATTGTAAAATTGGACGCTGATGGCAATATTCAATTGCAAAAATGTTTGAAATTCGAATCAGTAGAAAAGGCCTACTCTATTGTTCAAACTTCTGATGCAGGATATGCTATGGTGGGTGAAGGTGCTTATTCATCTACAGCGCCATCTAATGTTTATGCCGTAAAATTAGATTCGACAGGGAATGTGACTTGGCGCAAATCATTTGGAGGGAGCGGCAGCGATATAGGATATTCTATCAGGCAACTTTCTGATGGAAGATACATTATTGCCGGATTTACAGCTTCATCAGACGGAGATATCACAAACAATCATGGAGTGAATGACTTCTGGATTTTTGCTCTGGATGCTTCTGGAAATTTGCAATGGCAAAAATCATTTGGTGGAACAGGCAGCGATGTCGGCAATTCCATTCAGCAAACATCTGATGGAGGATTTGCGTTGGCGGGATATTCCGAATCAAATGATGGTGATGTTTCAGGAAATCACGGGGCCAGAGATTACTGGGTAATGAAGCTGCAAAAAGAAGACACTGCAGTCATAACTTTGCCTCTGGCACTTTCTGGTCTTTGTACTTCGCAAACTGTGAGCGTTGGTTACTCCGTCATACGCAACTTCAATACAGGAAATATTTTTACTGCACAACTGTCTGACGCCAGTGGAAGTTTTGGAACGCCCGTGAATATCGGTTCACTTGCATCCACTACTTCAGGAACCATTCAAGCAACCATTCCATCGAATGTTTCAGGCCTTCACTACCGAATTCGGGTGGTCAGTTCAAATCCGGTCCGCATTGGGACTGATAATAAAGGTGATCTTATCCTGAATAGTACAACTCCACCCGCAGCAGATGCCGCCATAACATCTGCGGGTGCTACCACTATTTGTACTCCGCAAACTGTGACATTATCTGTAGCTTCATCAGGATTTACCTATCAGTGGAAAAAAGGAGGAGCAGCAATATCCGGAGCGACATTACAAAGCTTTACAGCTTCTTCCACGGGAGCTTATAGCTGCGATGTAGGCAACACTTGTGGAATTACTTCTTCCAATTCTATCACTGTTACTGTGAATGGGTATCCAATCTCTCCGCAGGCGGCTATTACTGCAGGAGGTCCGACAGCGTTATGCTCCGGTGAAAATGTTGTTCTCACCGTTGCAACAGCAGGTTTAACATATCAGTGGAGAAAAGGTACCAAGGATATTTCCGGTGCTACCGCACAGAGTTTTACGGTAAATAAATCAGCCAGCTACGTATGCGTAGTGAGCAACAATTGCGGAGCTATATTATCCAATTCAATTACCGTCACTATAAATCCGCGTCCTACTGCTTCTGTTTCAGCCGCGCCTTGTTCCGGCGGAGCAGTATTGCTCACCTGTGCTTTCACTCCCGGTAGTGGTGTAACTTTTCAGTGGACAAAAGGGAATGTAAATGTGAACGGTGCTACCAATCCGACATTCAGCGCTACATCGAAGGGAACCTATAAATGTCTCGTTACGAGTACTGCAACCGGTTGCACCAAACTATCAAACGGAGCGAAGGTGACGATTACCTGCAAGGTGGGTGATGTGGTGAATGAAGACAAGGTGATTGTTTATCCAAATCCTACCTCAGATTACTTTAACATCAATACGGAGCAACTTGATCCTCAAAGCGTGATCTACATTTATGATCTCACGGGAAGATTGGTTGAAAGCCATCAGGTAAATGGTGAGGAAATGAAAGTTGGTGAAGCACTTGCAAACGGAGTTTATTTCTTAAAGATCGCAGGGAATAATGAAAAGATGGAGGTGATTAAACTGGTGAAGAATTTCTGAAAATTGAAGTACCAATGAAACTTCCCAGATACGAACTCAAGGCAGAAAAATCTTTGATGGTTTTTGAGTTCGTTAGCGAAGGCCCCCAAAGGTTTAATTCCAAAGATTGTCAAGTTCAGTGAGACTAATTTAAGTGGACTTGACAATTTCGCCTTTGGCGATAAAGAATTGGGAACGGATGACCTTAACGACTTTGTGATCTCAAATAATGGAGACAGCGAAAAAGTTTTGGCGACAGTAGTTGCAGCGGTGTATGGTTTTACAGAAAAGCATCTTGACTGTTGGATTTACGCCACCGGAAGTACTAAATCACGAACACGGCTTTACAGAATAGGTATTTCAAAGTATATCGGCGAAATCAGAAATGATTTTGAAATTTATGGCCTCAAGAATAGTGAGTGGGAAATCTTCGAGAAGGAAACAGAGTACGAAGCTTTCCTTGCAAAACGAAAAAACAAGTAAGTTTGTGGAATGAGCATTAAGGAATTAAATAAAAGAAAAGTGCCTGTTGTTCGAATTGACAACTCTCTTGAAAAATACAAGAAGTTGCCACTCTTTCAAGACAAAGTAGACAAGGCAAATGAAATGCTTCGCACTGTAGGATTACCCAAATCGAAAAAGCATAAAAAGGTAACTTAGAAGAACGCTGCCTTATACGGATACCTCTTCAAATACATTTCCTTCGCCAAATCATAAAGCTTCGTTCGCAGCTCATCCAGGTGCTCTTTCTTCGTGGCAGAAATAAAAACACAATTTCCTTTTGTTTGTTTCTGCCAACTGCTTTTCAGTTGATGCAGTAACTCTTCTTTCACTTCAGGCGGCAGCAGCGGATCAAATTGTTTATCCTCATACAAATCCATCTTGTTGAAGACCATCAGCACTGATTTTTCATGCACACCCAATTCCAGCAGCGTTTCATTCACCACCTGGATCTGATCTTCAAAGAATGGATGGGCGATATCAACAACATGAAGCAGAATGTCTGCTTCCCGAACTTCATCAAGAGTGGATTTAAAACTCTCGACAAGATGGTGAGGCAGCTTGCGGATGAAACCCACAGTGTCACTCAGCAGCATCGGCATTCTTTCCAGCACCAGTTTGCGTGTGGTGGTGTCGAGTGTTGCGAACAATTTATTTTCTGCAAACACCTCTGATTTACTCAGCACATTCATGAGCGTGCTCTTGCCAACGTTGGTGTAACCCACGAGCGCCACCCGAATCAATTCACCGCGTGACTGGCGTTGCGTCCGATTCTGACGGTCAATTTTCTCCAGCTCTTTTTTCAGCAGCGAAATCTGGTGCTTCACCACACGGCGGTCTGTTTCAATTTCTTTTTCACCGGGACCACGCATCCCGATACCTCCCTGCTGCCGCTCTAAGTGCGTCCATAAACCTTTCAGGCGCGGGAGTAAGTATTGAAGCTGGGCCAACTCCACCTGGGCTTTCGCCTGTGCTGTGCGTGCGCGGCTGGCGAAGATGTCGAGGATGAGATTACTGCGGTCGAGGATTTTTATTTTCAATTCCTTTTCGATGTTGTTGGTTTGAGTGCCATTCAAATCATCATCGAAGATCACGAGGTCAATCTCTTTATCATTCACATAGTGCCTGATCTCTTCTAATTTTCCGGAACCAATAAGCGTTCGGGGGTCGGTGGAATAAAGTTTTTGAGTAAACCTTTTGAGAGTAACCGCACCCGCAGTTTCGGCGAGAAAAGCGAGTTCATCGAGATATTCTTTTACCTGATCTTCACCCTGATTTTTGTGAATCACACCGATCAATATAGCTTTCTCTTTCTGGTGCTCCTGCTGTTTGATTAATGGCATTCTCTTGTTTTTCCCTTCAGTAATGAGTGACGAAAATACCGCGATAAAATTTGAAGTGTATGTCGAGTCTGTTTTCATGGACATGATTATCTTCATGATTAATCTGTCTCCTTGCCGGAAATAGTTTTTGATAACTTTGAAAAATTACCCGACTGCAAGCGCGCACAACCCATCAGAGGTGAGAAGAAAACTATCGGAAAATTATTTTCGCACTGAGTTTGATCAGATACATTTAAAAACTGAATTTGGAGTATTAAACTCAGATGCGGAGATGATTTCAACTTATGCCGGTGAGCGTTTGTAGTGACAATGTAATTGAAGATTTTGAAAATGGTCTAAGGGATTGGATAAAGAATGAGATTATGAAAAAGTATCCGTCTACTATTATAGATTTACTAAGTACTGCAGCCGAATTATTTCCCGAGCAGTATGCCTTAGAGAGCAACGCCAATAAATGGAAGTATTTTGAAATAAATAATACCGGAAATCAGATAGCCCACTATCTCAAAACCTTAGCCTCAAAGGAAAATGTGATCATTTGTATGAACAGGTGTGACTGGATGATTCTTGCTATTTTGGGTGTACTGAAATCCGGGAACACTTATATTCCTATAGATCCGTTAACTCCCCAAATCAGAATAAACCAGATCATAGAAATTACCAATCCGAAACTTATTATAACTGATGAATTTAACTCTGAGAAATTTAAGAATAATTTGAGAGTTATTCATATTGACCGCCTTAAAGCTGCCTTATTCCATTTGCCTGTTACCCCTATTAAAATCAACATTGATCAGCACGATACTGCTTACATAATTTTCACTTCCGGTACAACGGGTTTGCCGAAAGCTGTACCCATTTTCCATAAATCCCTGTGGAACAAAATCTATAACTTTAATCCTGACCTTAATTTTGATGCCGAACACAATTTTATTCTTCTTGCTTCTATTGCCTTCGATGCAAGCATAGGACAAATATTTCTACCGCTTACTCACGGGTCAACCCTTCACATCATAGAATATGAGGATCAAAAGAACCCTGCATCTTTCTGGAATTATGTGATCAAACATAATATTAATATACTCTACACCATTCCCTCCTTTTTAAATGCTCTATTGGAAACCCCTGTTAATCTTAAAAACATTTCATTTGATTATATTTTATTAGGCGCTGAATTATTCCCGACTTCTCTTTTGAGTAAAATCAGGTCTAAGTTGACTGTAAAAAAAATAGTCAATATGTATGGACCTACGGAAACTACAGTGAACGCAATTATGCATTTAATGCCCGGAGAGGACGCACCTCTTCCCAAAACAATACCCATAGGAAGACCCCTTCCGGGATATGAAATATTTATTTTTGATAAGAATAGAAAGATAAGTAAGAAAGGACAATTAGGAGAAATTGCAATTGGGGGTGTTGGCTTGTCTCCGGGTTATCTCAATGATCCTTCACTAACGAAAGAAAAGTTTATTGAAAAAAGATTATCAGGAGAAATGAAGCGTCTTTATTTAACCGGAGATTACGGTTGCGTAAACAAAGAGAATCAATTTGAATTTTTCGGAAGAAAGGACTCGCAGGTAAAAATTAATGGACACCGGATTGAATTGCTTGAAATTGAAAAAGTGATCAAGAATAGCTCCATTGTTAAACATTGCATGGTTTCTCTGCACCCCGGCAATAAAGATCAAATAATCACCTTTGTAGAATTCGTTGAGTCGGATAATACAATCGAACCAACCCGGATTCTTTCAAACTATTTAAAGACGAGTTTACCGAATTATATGGTTCCTGCGAGGATAATCAGAGTGAGCAACTTTCCTATCCTTATCGCGGGTAAAGCTGATAAATCAAAACTATTCCTGCTTTTGGAAGATAAAGAAGAAGTCCCGATACCCATGGGTTTTTCTATTTCTCACATCGAGGATGAGATTATAGAAACCTGGAAAGAAATATTTAATAACTCAACAATTAAAGTGAATGATAATTTCATGGATTTAGGGGGTGGTTCAATACAGAGTATATTGTTAGTAAACAAACTTCTTAAAAAGGGTATTCAAATTAAACCAAGTGATATCTTCTTATATCCTACTGTTTCTGAATTAGCCAAAGTAGCTCAACTTATACATTCTGATAAACATCTCAATTTTGACCGGCAAAACACAAACCTTCAATTTTCATTTTCGGATGCAGAAGCATTCCGCGGAGTAAATGATTTTGCCCTGAATAAATCTAAAATTGAATCCATGGGTGCATATATTCCATCAAATAGCAAGAGCACAAAGGAAATTATTGAGGGTTGTATAAATAAAATTGATTTCCCCATTGAAAAGCTAACTGGAATTAAAAGTCGGGCGGTTGCCGGTCCAGGTGAGTATAGCTATCAAATTGCATTCAATGCGATTAAGAATTGCCTCAGTAAATCAGCATTACCACCTGATGAAATCGAGCTGTTTATCTGTCTTAATACTTCTAAGAGTATTGGACCAAAAAGCGGACTGCTTGAGCCCTCCTTCTCACTTCTGCTTAAGAAAGAATTTGCACTTAAAAATGCTTTAGCGTTTGATATAAATAATGCCTGTGCGGGTATGTTCACGGCTATAGAAATCGCAGATATTATGATGAAGAATAATTCAGTTAACAATGCCTTGATCGTTAGCAGCGAACATATCACCTCATTAACAACCAGTGCGCAACTCGAATTGGAAAATGACAGATTCGACAATCGCCTCGCTTGTCTTACCCTCGGTGATGCCGGTGTGGCCATCACCCTTACTAAATCCACAGACAATACCGGATTTGATTTCATTCACCTTCTTACACTTGGAGAGTATAGCAACCTCTGCATAGGTAAACCCAGCAGAGAAGATCATGGGGGTTTCATTATGCATACAGATTCTATCAGAGCCTCTGATATAGGTATTACACCGGGAATCGTGCATACTTTTCAATCTATGAAATCAATAAACTGGAGTCCCGAAATTGTTGATTACTTCATTATGCATCAAACTTCAATTACTACTATAAAAAACGCTATGCGTGAAATGAATATGATTGCAGGTAAAGCAATTGTAACAAACAAAAACACGATTATAAACCTTGAAAACCGGGGAAATACAGCATCTAACTGTCAATTTCTTGCTTTTTATGAAAACATGATGAATGGACAAATAAAGGATAAATCCAAAATTGTTTTCCCAATAAGCGGATCAGGGAGAACAATGGGCACATCACTTTATTCACTTGATAACTTACCTGCAAAACTTAATTCAGTTGATAAACCTGAAATCTCCCGGAAGAAAAAAAAGATAAATGGCGAAAATGGCTCTTTGAAATTCGGAGTAAAAATCGAGAGTGTATCTATATACTTCCCAAAAGAATTATCAGAGTGCCATACAAGAATAATGAACAGAAAAACTGCGCTTAAATGTCTGGCAGAATCTGACTTAGAAAAAGAGGATATCGGACTAATCATTTACAGTGGCATATACCGCGATGAATGCATAACGGAACCTGCCCAGGCAGCCTTTGCTGCGGGTGACTTAAATATAAATTCCTCTCAATATTCTCCCGAAGGTAAATCCACTTTTTGCTTTGATGTTATGAATGATACTATCGGAACCTTTAACGCAATTCAAATTGCTTCAGAGTACATCCGGTCCGGACGAATAAAGGCTGCTTTAATAATTGCATCTGAAATAAATTTTAATAGAATTGCAGATCAGCCAAGTGTATCACCGGTAGAAATGGGTTCCGCACTTTTGTTAAAAAGAGACACTAACATTAATAAAGGAATAGGAAAGTTTGTAAATAACTCAGTGTATGATTTTCCCGTCGAAAAGAAGGTTTATACTGAAAGAATGAATTCAAAAACGTATCTTAAAAAAGAAACGTTTTTCAGCCCTCAGGGGGTGGAAATCAAAAAAGCAATTACTAATTCCATAAAAGAGACTCTTTATAAAAACGAATTCAAAATTGAAAGTATTCACCAAATTCTTTTGCCGGGCATTCCTGAAAAATTAGTAACTGATATCGCTAATGAATTAGACACCGAAGTCAAAACTTTCTATACTCCTGAAAAAAATAATGAGGATTTGGGATCTTCCGCTGTTCTATACAATTTATGTCACTATATGAGCCATTTTAGTGATTTTCAAAATAAAACAATATTAATAATTGGGTTGGGTTCTGGTCTCACAACAGGAGGTGTAAGCTATGTTTTTTAAACAGTTACATTTTAATGCGTTCTTACTTATAGGTCCAATGGGATTGTTGTTGATCTTTTTGGAGATATATGCTCAAAAAAGAAAAAAACAAAAGAGGATCACCATTAATGAAGTCATCACAAACATCAATTGTGGAATATTCGCACATAGCTGGCGCATTCTTATTTACTTAATATTAATGCCTTTGTATTCATTTTTATATGTCCATTTTTCGATTTTTAAAATTCCTCTAAACCCATATACTTTTATTCTTGGGTTTGTGATTTTTGATTTCGTTTATTATGTTATGCATAGACTAAGCCATAACAATGAGATTTTATGGATTGGACATTCTGTCCATCATCAAAGTACTGTGTTTGATTTTTCCGGAGCATGCAGGCAGGGGCTTTTTGCTCCCCTGCTCACCTTCCCGTTTTATATGACACTTGCATTAATCGGATTCGATGTAAAAACATTTTTGCTGGTTGCTTCAGTTAATGCCGGTCTTCAGTTCTTAGAACATACTGAATTGTTTAACAATCTCGGAATTCTAGATAAAGTTTTTATGGCACCAAAAAATCACCGAATACACCACAGCACTAATATTGCAGATTCAAATAAAAACTATGGCGGAGTATTCTTAATCTGGGACATCTGCTTCAGGACATCAGCGGATCCAAATGTGAAAGTCAACGCTTACGGACTTGACAAACCTTTCGTTACAAACAGTGTACTTTATGCAAATGTGTTTCCGGTCATGGAATTCGTGACAAATATATTTTCCAAATTCTTTCCGTTGAATAAAAATTTGTCCGTTGAGCCTTTAAAAGCAGATCCAAATAAATCAAATAACCAGAGAGCCAATGTACGTACATCGTCTTATAAATGGATCCAATACTATTGTTTAATCCAATTCATTATCTTATTTAATTTTTCCGTACATTTTCTATTAACCGTAGGAAATCTTGACCTTTCAAAAATTATCCTTTCTATTTTAATTATTTCCCTTGGTAATTTCAGTATGGGATATATCATTAGTAATAAAAAGTACGCGGTTTTAATTGACATTGTGAGGTTATGTATTTCAATACCAATAGCAATTAATTTCATTTAAAGCATTTGTATGATTCTTACTTATTGCGATATTGAAGGTTTACAAAATATATTTCGTAAAAATAGGATGCTAAAGAGTGCTTTCAAATCCTATTTTAATCTGAATGATGTAAGCGGTAAGCATTCCGCGGGAAAAGCATTGTTATTGCTGAGCATGATACTTAATAAAACGCCCTTGAATATTTTGCATACTCTAAAATATAATTCTTACGGTAAACCATATTTTTCACAAAATGCTGTTCATTTCAATATATCCAATAGCCATTTAATGTCAGTTTGCTGCCTTAGCATTCATTCCGAGGTAGGCGTTGACATAGAATATCAAAATCCGGATCTGCAACCTGATGATTTTGAAACGGTGTTTTCTTTACACGAAATTATGCATCTGAGAAATTCTCCACCCCGTGAAATTTATAAATTATGGACGAGGAAGGAAAGTTTTATAAAAGCTTTAGGGCTTAATCTTGACCTCAATATGAAAAGGATCAATACCCTGGATGATTACGTGATTTATAGAAATAGTAATTGGCACTTTACAAATGATAATACTATGCCGAACTACCAGGTGAGCATTTGCAGCTCTGAAAAAGAAGAGTGCGAAATAGTAAATCTTTGCCAAAACGATAAAATTTTTCAATCGCGGATGCATTCTTACGATCAGTGATGCAGATTGCTTCGTCGTGCCTCCTCGCAATGACGACAAGTGGGGATTGCTTCCCGATAAAAAATCTGTATAGGGAGTCGTTCCTTCTTGCAATAACGACAATTGTTTATAGCTTCTTCCGTCAAGCACAACGCTGAAAAATGCACATTCGACGAAAAAAAAATTTCGTTTGCCTGTGTTCACTATTTTCAACCCTCAATCAAATAAACATCATGAAGAAACGATACCATTTCATTCTTGCAATTGCGCTGATACCTTATTTGCATGGTTGTAAAAACGCAACTCCTTCTGAAGAAAAAACCACGGAACGGAAAACATTGTCACTGCAATTCATTGACTCCTCTGTAAAACCAGGTGACAATTTTTATCAATACGCAATAGGCAAGTGGCTTGATACTGCCACCATTGCTTCCACAGAATTCAGGGCGGGAGCACGCCTTGAAATGGATTATAAAACCCGCGCGAACATCAAAAGTATTTTGAATAGTGCTGCTACTACCAGTAGTCCTAAAGGAAGCATCGAGCAAAAAGTCGGTGACTTCTATGCTTCAGGAATGGACACTGCTACCATTGATAAGCGCGGGTACGATCCTATCAAACCGTTCCTTCAGCAGATTGACGCTATTAAAAATTCGAATGACGTAATGCAGTTCGTGGCCGAGCAGTGGACCTATTATCATCCGTTGCTCATCGCGCAAGCTGTAGGTCCTGATGATAAGAACAGCACGAAAAACCTCCTCGTATATTTTCAATCCGGATTGGGTTTGCCTGATCGTGATTATTATTTCAAGAATGATCCTTCCACACAAGAAGTAGTGAAGGCATATAAAACGTATGTGAAGAAAATTCTCACGCTTATTGGCGAAGATTTTTCCGCACCAATGAGGAATGTTGATGTCATTTACGATCTCGAGAAACAAATGGCGGCAAGCCATCGCACCAATGTGGAGCTCCGCGATCCGCAATTGAACTATAACAAAATGGCAGTCACTGACCTTGATAAACAAATGCCTGTGATCGGATGGACTACATTGCTCACCAATCTGCATATAAAAACGGATTCCGTAAATCTTTCGCAGCGCGGCTATTATATAAAGCTGAACGAGTTATTGAAAACCACTCCTATAGATGTTTGGAAAACATACCTGCGCTTTCATCTTGCTGATGATGCATCGAATGCGTTAAGCAGTGATTTTGAGAAGGCTAATTTTGATTACTACGCCACGGCACTGAGTGGTCAGAAAAAAATGAAGCCACGATGGCAGCGGGTGTATGGAACAATTGATGGCAACATCGGCGAAGGTCTGGGACAGTTATATGTGAAAAAATATTTTACAGCCGATGCCAGGAAGCGCATGCAGGAGCTGGTTGATAACCTTCAGAAAGCTTTTGAAGACCGCATCAATAAGCTCGATTGGATGAGTGACAGCACGAAGCAAAAAGCGATTGAAAAACTTCACACCTTCAATAAGAAAGTCGGATATCCTGATGCGTGGAGAGATTACAGCAACGTCATCATTGATAGGAACTCGTGGTTTGAAAATATCATGAGCTGCGGAAAAAATCAATACGAATTTGAAGTGAACAAAATCGGGAAGACCGTAGACCGGACTGAATGGGGCATGACACCTCCTACCAACAATGCCTACTACAATCCTACCTATAATGAGATTGTTTTCCCTGCCGGAATCCTGCAGTTTCCCATGTTTGATCCGGAGTCAGATGATGCCATGAACTATGGAGGAATCGGGATGGTAATCGGGCATGAGATGACGCATGGCTTCGATGACCAGGGAGCACAGTATGATAAAGAAGGCAACCTCAAAAACTGGTGGAAGGAAGAAGACTTTGATAAATTCAAAGCCAAAGGTGCAGACGTTATTGCCTTATATAACAGTTTTGTGGTGCTCGATTCCATACACGTAAACGGAGCCTTGACGCAGGGAGAAAATACCGCTGACATAGGAGGCATTGCCATCGCCTACGATGCATTTAAGCTTACCAAAGAAGGTCAGGACACGGTGAAGATTGACGGGTTAACTCCTGATCAGCGTTTCTTTTTATCGTTTGCACAAAGCTGGAGGAAGAAGGTAACCGATGCTGCCTTGCTTCAGCAGGTAAAAACAGATCCTCATTCACCCGGCACGTATCGTGTGCTCGGTCCTCTCATGAATTTCACTCCGTTTTATGCTGCGTTCGGAGTAAAGGAAGGAGATAAAATGTTTGTGGCGGAAGAGAAGCGGATTAAAATCTGGTGAGGGAGATTCATAATTTGGGGGTTCTCCAATGCTGCTTGCTCAACCAGGTCAAGGGAATCAATTTTTGGTAATGCTGATGGCATAGCTTCGCTGCACGCATGCAAACATGGATGATGGAAATGTTCCCAAAAACTCCGTGAATGGAAAACGCACCATCAGTTTCTTTTTCGTTGTGCAATAAACAGACGTGTAATTGTTGTTGCACAATCTATATGTTGAGATTATTCAATGGATGGGTACGAGTAGTTTTACCACAGGGAAACGAACAATTCAGTGAGAGACTTTAACATTTCTGTTAGGAACTCCGGCTTATTCTATGCTGTTAAAATCATAGTTAAAAAGAGAGGTATAACATGAAAACAATTTTTAAATGGCTTACAGCATTAATGATCGTAGCAGCAGTTTCTGCATACGCTTATGCTGACAATCCCACTGCTGCCAACAGTGGGAAATTGAGGAAGGGTGAAATGGTGGACCTTTCAACTCAAAATATTGTGTGGCAAAAAGGTGACACAGTAGTAGCTGAAAGCGGCAATCGCTACTATTATTTAAAAACAGATGACCAGGGTCATGCCATGGTAATAAGGCGCGTTCATGATCTCAGTGATTTTGTCGCAGATAACTATTCACCTTCTCACGTAACAGCAGGAGTTTTCTGGAATCCGTGGTTTGGGTTCTATCCTTACTATCCCTGGTATAGTACGGTGGTAATTCATGAACCAATTTTCTATCATAGATATGTTGTGGTTCATCCTCGCGTTTCCGGAAGAATCGGAATCAGGTAAGTTAGTTTCAAGTCTGAGAAGAAGTTGCCGCAGATGCGGCAGTTTTAATACCCCCGCCCTGTCTCCCTTCCGAAGGTTGGGGACAGGACGGAATTTCAAGCGTTAATTTTCTTATATCACTACTAATTTCACAGCCAACGTCGCATTTACTCACGTGATAACGGTCCGGATCAATCCCTTTCGTTTGCAACCTTCCACTTTGTTCACTATATTTTTGCGTTCACGGTTCGTGAACATTATGGTCTAACTGAACAAAGAACAGGAAAATGGAAGAAAAAATTGTGCATACCGCATCAGAGAACCTCAAAAAGCACACGGGCATTGCAGGAACTTTCAATGCCACTCATAAAAAGAATTTGGACGGGCAGGTGGACTTGATTTTTCAAAGCTAATGTTTGTAATGTTATTTAGGTTGTAATGCTTTTTCAGTTAAGTATTTCATCAACATTGCCGCGGAGGTTAATGCAGGGCTCGCCAAAGGGTCGTTGAATAAAACATTCATTGGTCCTTCTCCAAAATAAAGCCCGTCTGAAACAAGAAAAGTAATCCGTACATTTCCTTTCGTTGGCGCGGGTCGTCTTGGCTTGTCCCAGGGTCCGATTTTCGCAACTATATTTTCACTGTTACGAAAAAGCTCTGCTGTCAAGGCGTTTGATTTTTCGTCTGTGGTTTCCCAGACAATCATACTTCCTGTATAGTTTATATATCGTGCTGTGCCGTCTTTGAAGGATGCAATTACATCAAGCCCGCTGTCAAGTCCAACCTCAACAATTACTGCAAGCAAATCTTTTTTATCAATTTTATTTCCGCTTGCCATAAGTTTATTGTATACAAGAACTTTCATTCTTGATTCAGTTGAGCTGTCGTTAATTATTGTCTGCAAGTCGTCTGAACTGCTTGAGTCGGCAAGTAAAATATCCCACGGATAAATGATCGGTTTCTGTAAGTTCTGCTTATACAAGTCAAGCTTATCGCAAAACAGCAGGTTGTAAATCTTATTTATTGCTTCGTTCTTGTAGGGCCCGGATGATTTCTTAAAGACATCAAGTAATCCCATATCGTTTGTTGCTTGTATTTGTTTGTCGTCAAAGTAATTTCTCTTTGCGTAAAATCCTCCGGGAATAGGCCAATCCTAAGAGTCCGATAAATATTAAAAGTTTGTTTCTTGTCATGTCAGTTCAATTCCGGATTATCGCCTCCCAAAAATGACAACTATCGCTTTCCATTGAATCTGATCTTTCAGGCTGCCCAATTCTCCTTATCCAAACTCCGATACTGAATTGCTTCAGCAAGATGCTCAATTTGAATACTCTCACTTCCCGCAAGATCAGCAATAGTGCGTGACACTTTGAGAATGCGATCGTACCGCACAAGCTGACAAAACCAATGAGTATGAATCATCAGCAAAAAGTTTAAAAGCTATGAAGAACAATCTTCATAATTCAAAAATTAAAAACTCAAGCCTTCAATTGAAAAATTTTTTCGAAAATATTTTTTGCTTTTGAAATATTTTTTCGTCTCCTTCTTAGAAAAATAATGACTGCTCTCCAAATAATTTCTCTTCTTAAATTCTGCAAATTCATTAACGCCAAATCCATTGAGCTTATAAGTTGTCCCATAGGTATCATCAAGAGGGGAGTAGATTGCTATAAATAGAGTTGGAGCGGGAATTAACAAGGGATTTGAGAAACTTAGAAAGATAAATTGGTCAAAGCCTTTTCCATGATAGCTTAAAAATTTAATACTAAGATCATTTAATTGCCGTAAATCTATTTGGTTGTTAGTTGCGAAACGATTACTGAAAAGAACTCCTCCATCAACCAGACATAAAAGTTTACAATAGAGTTTTAGTTTATTAGTGTCTATTTTATGAAATGATTTCTTGGCGGAGGTATCAAGAGTGAGATTTAAGCAAGATGCATTTGCATTGTACCAAAAACCACTTAGAATGATCAAAGTTGAAATGAATCTTTTTATCATTAGTCTATACTTCCTCGTATAATTTGAAAATGATTCACGCCGCCCAATTCTCCTTATCCAAACTCCGGTACTGAATTGCCTCGGCAAGATGCTCGATTTGAATATCATCACTCCCAGCAAGATCAGCAATGGTTCGTGATACTTTGAGAATGCGGTCATAGGCACGCGCAGACAACCCTAACTTTTCCATTGCAGTCTTAATCAGGTTTTCTCCTGCGGGCGGAATCACACAGTACTCGCGCATGAGTTTCGTATTCATTTGCGCATTGCAATGAATCTCCTTGTGATCTTTGAATCGTTTCTCCTGGATCATTCGTGCTTTGATCACGCGCTCACGAATATTTTTACTCACCTCGGAATTTTTCTTCGATGATAATTCTCTGAACGGAACCGGTGTGACTTCCACATGCAAATCAATCCTGTCAAGCAACGGTCCTGAAATTTTGTTCAGATATTTTTGAACCACACCGGGTGCACAAACACATTCTTTCTCGGGATGATTGTAGTAACCGCACGGGCATACATGCGTTGCCTTTTTCCCACTTGGAAATTTCAGTAAAAAAGGCAATAAAGGGATATCCCAAGGAACTCCGAACCATTGGAGATCACATTCGAAAGAGACGACTTGATCTGAAACTGCTTCAGGTAGATGTTGCACGGATTGTAAAAGTAAGCACTGATACGATAACCAATTGGGAGAATAATCGAGCGACTCCGATGATCTATCAGGCACCTAAAGTAATTAAATTCTTGCAATATAATCCCTATTCTTTTGAGCTTTCAATCTTGGGAGCCAAGGTAAAAAACTATCGATACTTCCATGGATTGAGTCATAAAAAATTAGGTAACCTGGTAGGGGTTAATGCTTCTACAGTCGGTAGTTGGGAAAGCGGTAAAAGCAGTCCAAAAAAGAAAACAAGAGAAAATTTACAGCGCTTAAAGATTCTGTAGTTATTTTTCGAAGTATTCAGTTGCTCAACCTCTTTCAAGTTGAGGTGATCTTAAGTTCGTCACTGCAACACCAATTCTGAAACTATACTAATCATTCCGGTTAAAACTTAATTTCAGTCGGAATGATCATTGCGGTAAGTATGAATGAAATCGTAGTGCGTGTTTTATTTTTTTTTGTTCTATTTCTGGTCTGGTTTTGACCATTTCAGCAAATGTCTCTGCTATCTGAGTAGTTTCGGATTGTATTGCAAGAGTGTTAGCAAACCAAAGTAAACTGTCACTCAGTTGAGCAAAAATGATCAAAACACTTCTCCACCAAGGATCTTTCAGCAAGGGTATCAGATCGATGCTACGATTAGTAATGAGTTCTTTCGCCGCCAAATGCTCTTGAAACCGCAAGTGTCCAAACCCTATTTTTCCATCTTCTGTCATATATACAAGAATATTACATGGATCTATTAGTTCATTAAACGCTTTTAATATATCCTTTTCCGCATAATTTTCGTTCATAAGAGATATTGCTTTATGTTTAAGGCTATCAATTTCTTCTTCCCGAATTCCTCTGAAGTGTAAATTAAAAGCAAGCTTTTGAGATAAACTTTCAAGAATTGTTGGTGTTGATGAAATTCTTGCAATATTTTTTATGTGATCATAGTATCCCGACAACAATCTCAAGCGTTCATTGTATAGTTTTATTTCAGTATTTGGAAGGGGCAAGTTATTTTCAGCTAATATGCAGAGAATTGTTGTCAATAAAGGATTTTTGACAATTTCATTAATCCCGGCATTTTCCTCCAGGTGGTTTGTAATTTTTTCAATTATTGTATAATCTCCAAACTCAAACCATTTTCCAATAAAAGTATTTCTTTGGGAATCTGTAAATGGAAGCAATGTGATAGTAAAAAAAGGAATTTTATCTAAATATTCACCTGAGAAACGAGATGTCACAATTATTTGTAAATTAGAAATATATCTGATAGATAAATATTTGATCGCTTTAGGTAACCATGAGTTTGATGTGATAGCTTCATCAAATCCATCCAGTAATAAAACAACCTTCTTAGATTCAAGTTCACTTCGAAATTCTGATGGAGAAATTAAAACACCAATTTGAACTAAATAGCATGTAATTGCCTCATCGAATTGATTTTCTCTTTGTTCTTCTTTCAAATATGGATTGGTTTTAACCCAATTTTGAACGACCATTGCCAAAGAAGCATAAATGATTAACTTATTTGTGTGTAGCCTATTTAAGAAATACATTTGAAGACTGGTTGTTTTGCCAGCCCCGGCTTCTCCTAATACTATCAAGTTTAATCCTGTATCGAAAATTTCCTCAATTGAAATCTTAAACCTAGTTGATTGTAAGTCATTTCTAAATTTACTCTTAGTATCAAATCCTATGCAGTGAAAATAATTAGGATATCTAAAGATAATTGAAGTTAAATCTGTTATTATTTGACATCTGATAATAAAAGTGGCTAAGACATTTAAATTAGGTTTTGAACGGTTAAATTTATCTATTTGTGATTCGATCCATTTTCTCTTTTCTTCAAGCATATTTATTAATGTCGAGCCATTTAACGTAATTTGATAGTATAAATGCGGCTCCTGTTCTTCCAATATGCTTAGGGAAGTTTTTAGTTCTTGAAGTTTTTTTGTTTGAATTAGTCCTGAGTTTTTCTTTTCGGTAATAATTAAACTGTTTAGTAAATCTATTTTTTCTTTCCATCTATTGTATTCGTGAAGTGTAACCTTGTACAGAGTTTCAACTGTATTAAAATCTTCCTTGATAAATATCAAAGCGAATTCTATACTTAACTTTTCACATAGAGATTTAAATTCTTCCCAGGCTTCTTTCTTTAGATTAAGAGTTAAGGTTGTAGGATTAAAGGATGATTTGAAAAAGAGCTCAGTAATTCTTTTTCCAAGAGATAAATCTATGTCGGTGTAGATATCCTTTATTTCTTTTTTTTTACCGTAGCCTAGAGCAGTCAGAAGGATTTGATTATTTAGAACTGGCTGTGTTTTTAAAGATATATCAATTTCAGGTCCAATTAGGTATTTTAGAATATCCGGTCTTTTCGAAATAATTAAGTATGATAATTTGGTACCATCAATTATCTTAATCTTTTGATCTATTAAATTAGGAAACGTTGAAAATCGAGTTTGTAAAGATTTGGTATCAATATCAAAAGTGCTGATAAGAAATACTTCACTTGGTAAGTGAATAGATCCATTAGTGAATAGTATAGGTTTAGTGAGACAGGTAATTAGTTGATTTACGATTGTCTGTAGGCTATTATTGTGAGATGCTTTATTAGTAAATTTAAAATGCTTTACCTGTGCAACTGTTAGTCTTAAATCACCGAGCCTATCGTAGTCCCAACATATAATATCTTTTCCTTCTTCGGATGGACCTCCAAAAAATTCTACTTTAAAATATCCAAGACTTTCAAAAAGAGGTATGATCACACTTTTAGTTAAATGATTTTCCGGTAATTTTCGAAGAGCGTTTGCAACTCTTTTTTCGTACCCTCCAATGTCAGTCATAGTTGTTCAATGATTCAATTGATAAACATAGAAATCATTTTTTAAATCGTCAAGAAATTAAGGGGTGTAAGAATTGGTCTTCAAGTCTACGAGTAGTTGAGAGTTTAGAATAGTTACAAATTCTGTGACTTTCGCCTAGAGGGATAGAACTCACTTTTTCTTCTTTCTCATCGAATCCGCGACTGACTTTAAAACTGTCTCTCTTTTTTGAAGAGAGACATCATCCGGGACTACACCGTATTCAGTTTTGATTCGATAGCCTTTCATCCTTGTCTCAGTTGAGGCGTCTTTGGCTACTAATTCATCAAGAAATAGAAAAAAAGAATCTGGGTCAAACACGTGAACTTTTGATCGCGAAACTTCACTGAGAGATTTTTCAATCTTTCTTCTGATATTTTCCAATGTCTTTTTGTTGTTAGAACATTCGATCACAATCTCATATCCTGCGGCAAGACATTTCTCAATATTGTGAACTTCCCATTCTAGTTCTGTTGTCACACAAATCTCACAGGCAATCTTTTTTCCATTCCTCTCAAGACTCACATCTACTCTTCCTTTGCCGTCAGGGGTTGGTTCTTCGATGAGGGTTTTAAATCCACGAGACTCAGCCATGCGCTTAATCAAAGTTTGTAAGTAGCGATGTTCACTTTGTTCTTTTTGTTTGATTTGTTTCTCTGGACTAAAAGCTTGCTCGGTTGGAATTACTTCTTGAATCTTTGGTATCTCAACTTGCGAAATGGATTTTTTCTCTGGTAATTTCTCTTTTGAAATAACCGGCTCATCAATTGTATTTCTTGCTTCCTCAACAATTTCTTCCATACTTTTTTTTAGGAGGGCTTCGATAATGTGTTTGGGAGTTCCGTATGTTATTTGTGAGAGGAAGATGATTTGTTTTCTCAACTTTTCACTCATCGTTACCGCAGGTAACGATTCTGTCGTGAGAGAAAAATCAAATTCCGGTCTATCAATGCGCACAATGGCTTCACCGGTATTTAAGTTTTGCAAATCATTTGCATCGAAGAATGAAAATCCATTTTCAAATCTCTTTGCATCCACATCCCCAATACGAAAACAAATTCGTGTTCCTGCATTGGACATGACAGAGCTTGCAAGTTCGCTGTCTTGTTTCACCAATTGTTGCATGTCCTGGTGGGCTAATATTAATCCCAGATGATATTTTCTGGCACCGGAAAGTATCGAGGACATTGAGGGTGTAATAAAATTTTGAAACTCATCAATGTAGAGAAAGAAGTCACTGCGCTCCTCTTTGGCTTGCGCTTGTCGTGCCATTGCTGCTTGGTGAATCTTCGAGACGATCACAGTGCCTAATAAGTAACTGTTCTCTGTTCCAATGAGTCCTTGAGAAAGTTTGACGAGAATGATCTTCTTTGAGTCCATCAGTGATTCAAAGTTGAGTCCTCGCTTTTGAGATACCATGTTCCGAATAAGCTTCGGACGAAGAAACGTATCAAGACGCGTAAGGATTGACCCTATCGAGTTTGATCTCATCAAGGGATATTCCTTTTGCCAGTAGTAGATGACATTAGGATCAGTTACCGATTTCAGATATGCATCTCGATAACTTTTCTCCACTAAGAATCTTCGTAGGTCTGCAAGTGTTCCTCCAACATTACTTTCCAGAAACGCAAGTATTGCGTTAGCGAATACTGAGTTCATTTGATCTCCCCAGGTCGCAGAGAGACGCCGGAATACTGCAACTAAATCTGAAGACAGAATATCTTTTTCAATCTCTGAGTGCGCTGAAAGAATGTTGAAGCCAATAGGATACTCAGTATCTCCTGGGTCAATGAGTACTACGTCTTTTGCCCGTGATTCGGGAATGTATGAAATGATGCTGTCGATTAAATCACCATGAGGGTCCAGGACTCCGATGCCTTCACCATGTTGTATGTCTTGGATGATGAGATTGAGCAGTAGAGTTGATTTGCCGGTCCCAGTGGCTCCGATAATGTGCGTGTGCTTAAGTCGCTGGGAAGAATCAACTGAGACTCTTTTTTCTTTTCCTTGATGCTCATTAACTCCAAGTACCAGTTCATGACCTTCTGTACTCTTTGATGCACCTTTAGTTTTTTTTCTGTCACGTTCTAATTTGTATGAGACAACGGATGGAGAAGGCAGATGAACAAAATTTGCAAGTTCTCTGCTGTTTAACAGCATTCCCATACGATGGGATTGCCTGAATAAAATATCATCAAGAGCAGTATCAAAATCGTAAGAGTCTGTAAAAAGTGGAATGAGGGTGTTGCTTTTTGACGTAGAAATTCGAACGAACGCTTGTGAGAGGTGTTGACAGAGTTGTTCTGTTCTCTCACTTTTTTTGCTCTCTACAAGTACTCTCATGGTTACGCCGAAGAGCGGACAGGAAATTTTCTCTTCTGCAAGTTTTACCATATCAGGAGCATCCTCAAAGAATGCCCCACCCTCGTTATCAGTCACCGACCGCATGATACTTTCTGACCAGGGATTGATTGCACCGTTAAAGAGAATTTGAATCAGCGCATGTTCATCTTCATCAAGATTTTCAAATACACCGAATAGTGCTATTAAGGAATCGAGGTTAAAGTTCTTTGTCATGACGAGTGGTCTCATGAACTCATCTCTCAATCCATAATCAACCACCAAGACGAATTTGCCTTTAGCAAGTATTTCGCTTAAGAGATCGTTTCTCTGATGAATAGTGCTCTCAGGAAAGTATGCCTTCAATTGATTGTGTAGCTGTGACGCATCTGACTTGCGGCTCACAAATTGAACTGTAATACTGCTGTGGCTTGCAATAATTTCAAAGCTTACAGGAGCTTGACAGTACGAGAGCATGATGAGCAGTTGCTCTGTTTGCTCAACTCCAACATTTTGATCATGGGGAAGAGAAATTGAGAAAACTCGGAGTGGTTCGTCACTTTCAAAAATAAACGGCTCAATTGGTATCTCTTCAAGTATTTCTTCTCTCGCTTCTGGTGTTGCTATTTCTTTGTCACGAAAGAAATCAATAACACTACTGAAGATGGTAGGGTGCAATCCATCATCGACGAGAGGATTCATCAACACCCTGTGTTTGAAGAATGGATAGAACGGAGGTTCAAGCTGTATGGGTTTATCAAACACAAACCATCCTCTTCCTCGCTGCTCCCAGTCATAGAATTGCCGCGTGAGGCGTTCCGGAAGCGAAAGAGTCATGATTGGGATTTAACTTGGAACATCATTTTTGGGTTCACCGCTAGTTGCTTTTCTAACTCTGAAAGTCCTCGTATTCCTTTTGGTTGTGAAATTTGTTCAATAGCTTCAAGTACTGCTCGGTGAACGGTTTCTCGATACATTGTTTCGGTATCAAGTTGGTATGCCGTCTTGTGTCCTAAGAACGGCATGAAACGATGCAGTATGACTTCACCTATGCTTTTTGTTTCTTTAAGCCAATGAGAAATAAAAAAACCGGTACCGTATGGTGCGGCACAAATATCAAAAACGTATGTGCCATTTGTGATGCGTAAATATTCACGTCTGCCGGTAAGAATGCCCTGAACTAAGAAAGTAATTCGGTGGCACTTTGTATTCGGAATCTGTCGCCTTTCAACACACTGTTGAATGACCATATAACATTCATCAGTGGAAAACTGCGTTTGATCAAATGGATGATGCCATCGTGAAATTACTTCTTGGGGTTTCATAGCCATGAAAAGCACAATGACGGCAAGGACAAAGATTACTAAACCCATGTGGAAATTTTTAGTTGCTCAAATGTAAAAAATAGAATAACTATTTGATCGTAAATTTTCGTTATGTGGGCGATATCTGATACTTTTCTCCTGATTTTGAATAAGCACTGGACGGTTTAGATGTTGCTACATCAACGATTACCTTTAAGTACTGCATCGTACATTTCTTTCACGAAACATCGTTTGCGTATCCATCTCATAGTACGTTTTTCTGAATGAAGCTTTAAAGAATCTCTCGAATGCTAACTCAGCAAGGCACTTGCTTTCTCTGAGCCACCACGAAACAAAAAAACCGCTCCCATGTGGTGAGGCACAGATGTCGAAGATGTACACGACATTACTGACACGAAAGTATTGTCGCGCTGATATAATGCTGGTTTCAAAAAAATTCTTTCTGGTCCATTGTCCATTCAGGATCTTTCGTTTCTCAATGCAATCATCAAGCGATGAGTAATATTCCTGAGCAGAGTACTGCACTTCGTCAAAGAAGTGGTGCCATCGAGAAATTATTTCTGAAGGTTTGATAGCAATGAAAATAACAATGATGAGTACCATGACAACGAGGAAGCCGATCATTAGAGTGGGGTTTTGGGGGTGGCAAGATAAAAGAAAACCTCTTTTATAATAGACGATTATTAATAAAAAAATTACTTTTATTTAAATTCTGGGTAAGCTTAGCCATCTAAAAAATCTTGTGGCTTTGTCCATATTTCTAGGGGTTACATGTTCACGTTGTCCCATGACACTGCCTTCTATAGCTCGATTTGAGTAATTATATATAAAATATGCTATGCTTGTATTAAACAAAATCGATGATCCATGACACTAAAATTGTTCTTTACTTACCTCGCGAAAGGAATTTTAGCACTTCCTTTCGTTAGCCTCAGCGCATTCTGTGCGTATATTCTTATGGGAACCAGTTCAGACCCATTTCTAATAAGAATAGGAACAATATTCCTCCTACTACTTATTGGAATTTTCTCCGCGAGTATTGTTTCTCTCATATTCAATGGTAAAAGGGGGTTTTGCAATTTCTTTAAGATAAGGTAAATCTATGCTCCAAGCTAATTTGGAGTTAAAGGCAACCGCAATGGTCTGCCTTTTTTCTTCAAGCCAATTTATGATTACATAGTTAGTTAACCAAGTTTCGGTAATTATTAAATCTTTATTTCAAACTATTTCTTTATGTGAAAAGAATAAAGTGTTCCTGTCATAGTTTCTATATATAAATATTTATTCTGGTTCTTAAAGCCAACATGTTCGATCAGATTAGTTAATTGCTCCCGGTTATTACTTGTATACTTAAAGGGCGTCAGCTTGAGAAGGTGATTCATTATACGTCCATTTATTTTACCCCTTCTATAATCCCAATCCAGAATATATATACTTCCACTCTTTTTGACTACTCTATAAATTTCTTCAAGATAATGCAGTTTTTGAGATTCTCTTAGGTTGCAAAAGACAAGACTGCAAATAACTTTATCAAAATATTCATTTTGAAAAGGCAATATATCGCCACCATAAAGGAGAAATCGAACATTCACACCTCGTTTACTACATTTTTTAAGAGCAATTTCTCGTATCTGAGAATCAATTTCGATTCCGATAATATCCACGTCTTTATTAGACAGCTTAATTAAAATTGCATTCTCGCCGGACCCTGATCCAAAGTCTAAAATCCTTTCCTTTCCTTTGGGCTCAATTTGAGAAATAAACTTTGCTCTAAAATTTGATGGCATTGTAGCTTTACAGATTAAATCATAGAAAGGAGTTAAAAAACTAAAACCCAGTGCGGGAATGAATTTCTCTCTCATAACTTCCTCTGATTATTTAGCGATTAAAATTATCTTTGAGACACAAACCTAATAGAAATGTTGATTACCGAAAAATGATGGAGCAATTTAATACCACGGTATGCATTGTAGGTGCAGGTCCTGCGGGAACAATTACTTCAATGTTTCTTGCAAAATTTGGAATAGGATCATTACTGGTTGATAAAACAGTTTTTCCTCGTGATAAAATTTGTGGTGATGCCATCGGCTTTATGGCAATTGAGGTATTAAATAAATTGATGCCTGAGATTGTTACAAATCTGATCGAGGAAGAAATCAGAATTGTTCCGCGGGGAGTAAAAATCGTGGCTCCCAATCTAAAGGAGATAGAATTACCATTTATAGAAGAGCATAGTATGGCTAACAAACTGACTGGATTTATTTCTAAGCGGTTTAACTTTGATAATTTCCTTGTCGATCAGGCGAAAACATTGAAAGACATTCGCATCCTGGAAGGTTACGAAGTTGATTTTTATCAGCGGTCGCAAAATGGTTGGTTATTACGAACAAAAGATAAACGTCTTGAAATTCGTACAAAATTATTAATTATTGCCGATGGAGCATACTCTCACTTTGCCCATCATATTGGCAATATAAAAATGGAGCAAGAGCATTATTGTGCCGGAGTAAGAGGATATTATAACGGAGTTACAAACTTAGGTAGAGATAATTTTATGGAGGTTCATTTTCTTCGAGAGCTTCTGCCGGGCTATCTTTGGATATTTCCTTTACCTAATGGGTTATCTAACGTCGGTATTGGCATGCGGAGTGATATAATAAGTAAAAATAAAATAAACCTTAGAGAAAAATTACGTGAAATAATTGATAAATACCCTACGTTACAAACCCGATTTAAAAACTCTGAACTGATTGGTGAATTAAAGGGTCATGGATTACCAATTGGTTCAAAATACAGGAAAATTTCTGGGTCTAATTATATGCTTGTCGGGGATGCAGCATCACTCATAAATCCATTTACAGGTGAAGGAATAGGGGTAGCTATGAGAACTGGAATGTTGGCAGCTTATCAGGCTCAAGTAAGCATAAGAGAAAATGATTTTTCCGAATCATTTCTAAGGAGATATGAAATTGCGGTATATAAAGAATTGCAAAATGAATTAAATTTTAGCCTTAAAATAAGAAGGCTCGCTAAGTTATTTTGGATTATTAATTTTGTGGTTGGCAAAGCAAATCGTAATAAACTTTTAACTGACGCTATGTCTAATATGTTTATTAATATAAACGTTAGAAATCAATTCAGAAATCCTTTTTTTTACCTAAAATTACTATTCTCTAATAGATAGGTTATCATGCGATCTAACTAATTAGAATCAGTGGCAATTTCCTGATTGTTATCTTCGTCTTTTGAAGTTCGTACAATGGATATTCGTTTTCGCCACATAGCGAAAATAATTCCGTAAATAAGAATAGCGATTCGCCATTTAGTAATAGGACTAGTTGGTGGAGGAGCACCTACATTTATGCCCATAAAACTAAGAGGTCTTAGTTCAACACTCTTTAAATATAAATCTATTATCTTATCGGATGCGAACGAACCACTCAAAAGACTCCCAAGAAAACCAAGTATTAAACCTCCAAAAAATATTATTACTACAGAGGTCAGGATAGCCGAGTAGGTAGACTGATTAAACTTCCATGAATATATTTTTATAATATATCCAATTGTCTCAATGAATAAGAAAACCAGTGCCATTATAAGAACAAATAATTGGATGTTATATGACGTAAACGCATAATTGTATCTATTATCAAGCAAAGTTTTAAAATCTGAATTTACTTCATGACGAAAACTTTGATAATCCACCATATTAAAGTTGTTCTCTATTAGGAGTGGACCGATTAATGTAATTAGAACAAACGGGTCAGTCAAATATTTAATTAAAAAGTGGTCTTTTAGTCTGTGGAGCGGCATATCATGTAAATTAACTGTGGAGGTAAATTTTGACGATACTTTTCTCAACTTCTTCAATAAATAAGCTCTTATCACGTGCACTTAAATTATTAAAGTAATCTCCATCTTCCAATAAGTTCCATAAAACTAAAACTTCTAAATAAAGTGCATTAAAAAAGATGAAAGAAGAACTGGTTTTGCTATTTTTGGATGAATTTTTTTCAATGAGCTCTATTGATGCGGATAAAGACATCTCAATTTTTGTAATAATCTTAAATAAAGATCTATTTTTAATCAATTCACCAACTAATTCATTTCTTGATAAATCTAATTTTTTATCTTTAGCAATTTCGTTGAGTAAAATAGTAATGTTATTATGTTTCAAATCATCTTCAAAATCAGCCAAGTCGTCAAGATATTGCACTAATAGCAGGAGCTTATTTGTAAAATTGATAATGAAATTCGCATGGGGTACTTTAGAAGCAGCCAATGCACCAGCGCAAGCAACAAGAATTTTATTCTTACCTGAAGCCGATTTTGCTTTTTCAAACTTGTGCTCAGTAATTTTAGCTTGTTCTAAAACATCCACTAATTGATAATTCGCGGAATCAAAAAGAGCAGCTTCAAAAATCTTCTCGAATTTAGTTCCCCTAACGATTTTGAACAAGTTTAGTAATCCCCTTTGACCCAAAAGCGACGAACCTAAAAATTCAGCTGCATTAATTTCTGTTTTTAGATCAAGATGTTCATCCAAAAAGGAAACATATAAATTTATTGCTAACCAATTAATTGCAATTTGTTGAGTTTTTTTCTTTTCTAATCCTGTAAAATCCCTTATGATCCAAGGGAATAATTCAAACATTGTCGGTAAATTCTCTTCCTTAGCCCTCCTTAATTTTCGCTGGAGTATTTCTTTTACTGCAGAGTTAGTTGTCGGAGACTTTCTCTCAATAGAGGAAAACAGTAATGACCTTACTAACAAAATGTCTTTTTCATGTGCAGCGAATAGGGCACGTGAGGGATTGGCAGTAGTCCATAAATAATTAATTTTATTTTTCATCGAGCAGAGTTTTAGTCTTTGTTTATTTATATTACCTTTATTACTTATTTTGAAACCTTATTTATTCTGAAACTTTTCGTGAAAGAAATTTTTGAATTAGTACAATTATAAAAGCAATTCCCAAGACAGCCAATAATGCATTTCCTGCATCGCCGACAAAATAACCAACACTGATTACGATCATCCAAGAGAGAACATACCAAAGAATATTTCCAATAAGAATGCAGATAAACGATTGTTGAAAGGAGAGTTTTAACCACGACGCAATGAATGAAGTAATAGATGGCGGAAAAACTGACGCTGATAAAAATACAAGAAATAATTCTTCACCTCTTGTCCCAATAAAATTATCTGCTTTGGCAATATAATTTTTAGCCCACAATATTGCTTTAGAATCGCGACCTTTTAATTGTAAGTACTTCCCGATTCTATAAAAAATCAAGATTTCCGATAAAGTCGTCATTAAAAAAATTAACGTGAATAAAATAATATTATGTCCTTCTCTGTACGCAGCTTGCATGATTCCCGCTGTTGTAACAGATTCTTGTAAGGAAAGGAACGCAATTGCTAAAAGCCAAAAGTTAAAATTTGTCATTAGTAAAATCATAATAGCATAATCTAAACTTCTATAAATGTATTAGTTTTTATGTTTTGCAAATATTTATCCCAAGTTTTAGCACTCTACTTTGGAATACCAGTAACAAAGAGACTAATCTTTTCACCTTTCGTATATTCAGCAGAGATTTGGGAACATTTGTTTGCTGCATCATGCACTTTGATCTCACCTAACTTCGGGTCAAATATTACTATTTGCTTCGCCTCATTGTTGTATTTCATATATACACCATTCAGTAGAAGTGTATCATCTTCGCTAATTTGGTAAACTAAATCCTTATTGCCACAACATCCTCCTCCTGGTTGAAGATTTGCTGTATCTGTGATAATTCTTGTTTCTCCCGTCGAACATATAAAAAGTGAATGGCTTGAAGGGTAGTAATAGCCGCAGCTGCTTGATTGATCGTCTGGGTCAATATATTGCATGACAGGTGCTTTCTTATGACCGTTAAAGCTAAGGGATTCTGAATTCAGATAGAGCATCTCTTTTTGTGCGACTACATTGATTGGGTAGAGCAATAAACTTGCAAAGAAAAGTAAGAGTATCGGGTTATTCATTTTGCCAAATTTGTTTTAGATTATTGAGTTCGTTATTATTTATCATAATTTTTGCGAAGTTTATTTGATTTTTCGCAACTCTATACATTTCAATATTCTTTATTAATTGTTTGGAGGTATCGGAATTTGGGTTATACAAAACAACATAATCATTATCGTTTTCGAAGAAAAGCCTTAACTGGTAGTGCTTATTCCTCATTAATAAAATGGAGTCTGCTTTTAAGTCGAAGGCTAAGGATGTCGAAAGTATTCGACTTAGGGTGCCGGAAGAATCAACTTTTCTGCTGCATTCATTAAGATAGCTCTTTGTAAAATTGAAATATATAACGTTGGTCTGTTCGTCATTATGAAGAAGTCGGCTTGCTCTTTCTGCGGCATAACATCTTGCAATAAGATAGAAGCACGGGAAAATCGTAATAGCCACAGAGAAAATGATAATTCTAAAGTATGTTCCAAAAAAGTTTCTGAAATGAAAAAGTAATCCTAAGACTATTAGGTAAACAAAAAAAATAATAGCAGGCAAAGTTTGTAATAATACTCGGAATGCATAAATATAAAGAGACGTGAGCTCAACTTTAATATTGAACATTGAGATTCCAAAATACTTAAAGAAGTAGTACAAATAAATCCAGCCAATAAAAAAGAGAATGACTGCTAAAGACAACGCCACATTTTTAGTTACTTCTAAAAAAATGGATAGCTCGTCTTTTACCTCCTTGCTCATACTCTTGAAATTGAACTATTAAATTCTATTCCAAAGCTTTACAGAGTCTCGCGAATATCCTTCCAAGATACAAGTCTCATACCGGCTGGTGCCTTGGTCAGTTTTTCGGTAAGCTCTAATGATAAATTTTCATTTCCAATATCATGGGAAGCGACATATTCCCAATCATGATAAAAGATAGTTCTAAAGTATTTAGCAAGCTCCTCATCGTCAAAAATCAAACTTGCATCCCTATTCATTGAAACTCCGTCATTTGACCAGTTCTGACTGCCTATGGCCACTCGTTTGCCGTCAACAATGACTCCTTTTGTATGGCAATTCTTTTGAAGTCTTATAGAATCGGGATCAAAGCCGAAATCAATTAACCCTTCAATATTTTTTCTAGCCACGGAAGAAACTATTACCCTGAAAATAATTTTAACATTGACACCACTTTTCTGTTTGTCTAAAACTGCCGATAATAATTCTTGCAACTTTAGATGATTTTCCTTTGGAGCATTAAAAGTTTGATTTTGAATCAATAACTCCTCTTCCGAACTTTCTACAAGCTTGAGCATTTCATCAAAAAAGTTATCTGGTGTAAGTAGAGGAATCACTTTTATTTTAGCCTGTTTTACCTTTGGCTGAAATGATTTAACATTTACTATCTTTTCTTCGGCCAAGACTGAGGCAGCTTCTGGTATCAAAAAGTATAAATCTTCACTAACTAATGCGGCTTCGTCAGAAGAAGGTACATTCTCATGAAGATCATGTTCTATAAACTTTTCAAATGTTTCTGCTAATCCTTCGTGCTCAATAATTACATGCCATTCGCGGTTGTAGTTATTTAAAAGATATTTTTGATCTCTTGTTTTTAAATTATCCTGTGTAAGATTAGGTTGGTTTGAAGATTGCCAATTCCCGCTTGAAAGCCATAATACTTTATGATCTCGAACGGCAACTTTTATATGGTAAGAAGAAGAAACCCATCCATTCACATTTCCAATTTTTATCCAGGCGTAATCAAATTTTTTGTCACCAAGAACTTTTTCTAAACTTTTGACGACTTCTTCATCGGTCAAGTCATCAGCTTTAGTACCTTCTCCGACACTTTCCCCTGGCTGAATGGTTAAATCTAATTTATTAAAGTTTCTGCCTTTTCCAATTTTCTCAATACTTGTTAAAATATGTTTTGCGCCGAAGTCATACATTGCTACGGTGAGGGTCTTCTTAGTATCTTCTAAAAATGAGGCTAGATTTTTCCAGCCCTCTTCGGGGCTCACATGGGCAATCACACGCATGGTGGACTGCACTTCTTCAAGCTTTCCATCTGCGGGAGGAAAATATTTTATTTCTTCCCCAGGAGTTAAAAGGCTTTCCAATTGATCCACTCCACGATGGAAGGAAATTAACTCCTCGAACGTAGGACCTGTAATCTCGATAGGGTATCCCATGAACGCTTCTGGTAACGGTGGAACATTACTTTTCTCCAAGTCTTTTATTGATTTCCTTTTAAGAACAGTAATTACGACGGCTCTCTTATTAGTAATCCATCCGTTTTGAAATACATATCCCATCCTGACGCCTAAGACATCGGTTCTATTTCTAAAAGTAGCTTTCGCTTCACTCAAAACAGCGATTTCACTTTTAGAATCAGAGGGTAAAATCTCTTTAGGAGTTGTTTTTTTGCCTTGCAGCACATTCACATTTTGAATTCCACCTCCAACTTTTATGGATATAGAAATAGGAACAATCCACGTTGCTATCCCATTGTTATCAATTTGCGCTTGATTGTTAACAATATTATCAAGATTATTACCGGGGAAATCTTCATTTAGCTTTTCCATAGGATTATTGAGTAGAATTTCTTGAAATAATTTTTCTTCCTCACTGTTCATTTGTTGTTTTTCCAGATGATTTAGAATAGAAGAAATACGAATTCCTTCATTTGCAATCCACTTAACTTTATCTTCCCCCATTCCTTGTGTCCAAACGTTGCCATCGACTGATAGTATTTGTCCGGCTTTATTCCTATCGGGCACTCCTGAGTGATGCAAACCCACTACCTCCCACTTTTCATTAAATATCGGTGACCCTGATGAACCCGGGGCAGTATCAGTGCGGTAGTGTAAGAAATCATCGAGTACATCGATCAATTGGTTTTCCCTCAACCCAATTTGCTTTGGTTCTCCGTTTGGATGTTGAATAATATTAAGCCATTGAGACACGATCGTTTTTCCTTCTTCTTTAAATAGCTTATTCCACACGTAACCACTAAGATGCTTATTATTATTACTATTAGGAAGAACAGCGACGACTGCATAATCAAATGTCTTATCAGCGAAATAAAACGCATCAGCATCAAGTTTGAATATTTCTGATACCTGTAAGGTATTTTTTGTATCAATTTGATAATTAAATTCGATAGATGAATATTTAGCTAAAGCCTTTTCAGGTAAAACATGGTGATTGGTAATAAGTAAAGAAGGAGAAATCATAAATCCTGTTCCATAACCGCACAGACCTCCAGTTCCATTACAAATCCATATTCTACCAACAGTTCTGGCTATATTTATTCCCATTTGAAGGAATGCAATGCCAACTAAATCATTTGTACCAAGAACTCTCTCTAATCCAAATTCTCCCAATACATCATCAGCTTCTGTAAGTGCAGGAAAGCCTCGCGAGGTTTTGAATGTTGCAGTAATTTCTCTTTGAGAATAACCTCGCCTCTCTAGGAATTTTGCTACTCGCGTGGGCGTATCGATTTGGAAGTATTTTCTCTTTCCAATTAAATCTATGTTTCGTTCACGAATCTTTAATCTCTGATTCCATCTACTGAGAGTTGCATGTATTTGAAAATCTGGAATTGTCATTGTTTGAAATTGTCCTCAAAGATTGAATACGGACTTTCGGTGTACAATCCCTTTTTGGGGCATTTCAGGTATACCCTTAAAAGGTGATGTGAGGAGAAGTAATGTAACTTACGTTTGAGCAAAATTCAATCAATGAGACTACTCTCAGTAATCTTCGCAATGTCACTTGTCGTCGAATCAGTCTTCGCTCAGAATACTTCAACACCTGATTCGTCAGCGAAACCAAGTTCACCCTTGGAGGATAGCGTTCAGAAAGTTAAAAATGAACTTGAAAAAGTTCAGGACACTATTCGTGAGTTGTGGAGTCAAATTAATGCGGATAAAATCGGAGATACAGTTGCACAGATTAAATTGGCGAGGGACAGTATCACCATATATCAAAATGATACCAAAGTAGATACCTCTAAAATTGATTTTGTAAAAATAACGCAAGAATTTGGTCAGATAAATATTATCGCAAGTGTAGGAGGAATGCTTTTTAAAAATCAAATTCCACTACCAGTTAGTAAATTTCCAAGCTCATCTAAAAAAGCATCTTATAAAAAGAAAGGTTCACCGAATATAAAAGGCGATGCAAAACTTATTCAAGCAAGCGGTCATGTAGAGGATCCCACAAAATTAAAATGGATTTGGGTTTCCGATCTATTATTATACGAACAATTCGAATGCTATACACCTGATCCTTTTGAAGCCAAAACTTTAACCTATCATAGCGACACCAAATCTTCGGATACTATACTCCTGACAAAAACAGGAATTACTGATAATCTCGTTGAGTTGAGAATTTACTCTGATATCCTCGCTCTTATCGGAGATGAGTCCAATGGTCTCATACAATCAGAAATTAATCCTCGGTTTACTATAAATACGAGAGCTATTACTAAAACTGGAGTTATACCCTTATATAACCTGAGTTTTCCAATTACACTTCGAAAATTTGATAGTAAGTTCGGTAAATTCTATTTTCAAGATAGTATTCACTATTCGCGTTTGGAATATGTTCAACAAGCAACCTATACAGCAGGCCTCGATTTCAACGCATTCAAACTTGGCGCACAACCGTTTTCGACTGCTCAACTCTTTGTTGATTTCAATCTCGGAAGCGGTGGATTTAAAACATATTCAATAAACAAAAAACAACTAGTTGATTCATCAGGAAATTCAGTTACTTCAGCAGACACAGTTTTTAGAAAATATGTAAATTATGAAGAATTGGGACCCTCTGTATCAATGTTTATAAAAATGTCGAATAAGGTGGCTCTGTTAGCTTGGGGACAATTGATGTGGAATTGGATTGCAGATGATTTAATTACCGACAATAGCGTATTGAGTTATTTTGAAATTGGAGGAAGAATTTCCATAGCTCTTAAAAATTCGACTTCATATTATGGCACTCCCAAAGTTTTTATTCGCTGGATTTATTACACTGGAATTACTTCAAGGGAATCATTTAGTCAATTACAAGTAGGATATACTACTACGTTAAATAATTTTTTTAAAAAATAAAAATGATCCTTAATCCTTTCTGAATGAAAAAAAGAACTGAAATTCAACTCCTTCATAAATAGATTAATAGGCATAGCATTTTTACCTGGTTAATGATCATCCAGACAAAATCAGACCAATGACGAATAGTAACTCGTATCATAGGAATGATTTTAAATTTTCGACTATCCTTTTGGAAAAGATAGTCTTCGCTCGTTCCTAAGTACTGAGGACAACAATTGATTGATTTAATCAAGTAAACCTCGCTCTACAGCTATCTTGAAGACAGCAATAATACTATGCACATTAAACTTGCTTAGCATATTCTTGCGATGTGCCTCTACAGTGTAATGACTGATTTTGAGTTTGTCCGCCACCTGCGGTACAGTATAATCTTCGGCAAGTAATTTCAGTACATCAATCTCGCGATCTGTAAGTTCCGGATTTGGATTGGAATGACTCTCTTTTTTTCGAAGACTGTCTATAATATGAGCGCCGACTTCTTGGCTATAATATGTACCTCCCGAATGTACCACTTCAATCGCCTTGATAAGTTCATCTTTACCAGCATTCTTCAAAAGGTAACCGCTTATATCCGCGGCTATTGTACTTGTGACAAATCGTTTTGTATTGTACATCGTCAACATAATAATCTTGGTTTCAGGAAAGTGTCTCTTAATGAGTCTAGTCGCTTCAATACCATTAATGACTGGCATATTTATATCCATTAGAATAATGTCTGGCTTTAGTCTTTCTACTATATCAAGTAAGTCCTTACCGTTCAATGCTTCTCCAACTAGTGAGATATTTTTATTGCTTTGCAGCAAAAGTTTTATTCCATCAATGAACATTTGATGATCATCAGCTATAACTAATGTAGTCATAAATTAATTAAGTTGACTTGAATCAAGTTCATCAATTCCAATCGGAATTTCAATTAGCGAAAATGTTCCTTTTTCCGGCATTGAGTCCACATGAAATGTACCATTCAGCTTCTTTACCCGAGTTAAAATATTTTTCAAGCCCATCCCCGGTGATTTGAGTTTTTCGCTGTAATTATAACCCGTTCCATCGTCCTCCACACTAACCTGTAGGTGTTCGTCAATTTTTGTGAGCTGTATCACTATATTTTTTGCTTGAGCGTGCTTTAGGATATTACTTAAGAGTTCTTGAATAATGCGGTAAATGCCTATTTCAGTTTGGTTGTTAATTCGCCCATTAAGATTATTAAAATAAATCTTACACTTTACATTACCACCATTCGAAATTGTTTCGCATAACTCTTCAATTGCCGGCCGCAATCCAGAATCGCTGATCAAACCGGTGCTTAAGTTATTCGCAATTTTTCTTACTTCGTCAAACGATAAATCCAGCAATGAAGAGGCCTTATCTTGCAATTCTGATTTTTCTACGCCAGATAGGGCATCTTCAGTTCTCAAGGCGGAAAAATATACTTTAACTGTAGATAGAATGCTTCCAAGCCTATCGTGTAGATCAACTGCAATTCGCTTACGCTCTTCTTCTTGACCAACAAGCAAGGCATTATATGTTTTAATTGCCTGTTCTTGTAATAAATCAGAAATCTCTTGATCGCGCAATCGTAACTTTTGTTTTGCTAAACGACGTGATTGAATGAAGATAAAACTTAATCCACAAAGTATAATCAATAAAGTTATTGATCCAAAAAGTAAAATATTTCGTTGCAGATTTTTGGTCTTATTCTCCTGATCGAGAAACAATATCCTTGCATTCTTCTTTTCGGTTTCGTACTTAGTCTGGAGGTCGCCAATAATACGTGTTTTACTCTCATTAAAAATAGAATCCCTTAGTGAAAATGCCTTATCCAAATATATATAGGCGTCCCTATAATTACCTTTTTCAACATTTATAGATTGCAATAAATTATAGTTCTTTTCTTCAAGCTCTTTGTTGCCAATTTTTATCGACAATCCAAGTGATTTATTTGTATATTGCAAAGCCTGATCGCTACCTTGCTCGCTGTTGTAAAGGCTTGCGATGGTCCATAAAGTGGAAGCTTTACCGTTTTCATCACCTAATTTTTCTTGCAATTCCAATGCTTTATTTAAATATCCTATTGCCTCCCTATTCTTCCCTTGAGACATCAAAGATTGACCAATATTGTTATAACATTTTGCCATTCCGGTTTTATCATGAAGTAATAAATATATTTTTAGTGCCTCATTCAAGAACTTATCAGAAGTTGAATACTGCTTGAGGATTCCGTAACAAATACCTAAGTTTAACTGCGCATTCGCTACTCCATGTTTATTATCCTGTCGCTGTCGGATATCTAAAGCATTGGAATAATAATGAATTGCTTCTTCAATATTATTCTGATCTTTCAATACATTACCTATATTATTGAGACAGCTTGCAGTGATTTCCGAATCATTTATGCTTTCTGAAATATTCAGCGCCCGGTGATAATATAAACTTGCTGAATCATATATTCCTTGATTTCTAAATATTGTTCCTATATTTCCAAATGAAATTGCCATTAGGTGATTATCTTTAGCGAAAATTGCTTCACTCGCGCTTTTTCGAAGATAGTAAAGAGATGAATCAAAATTTCCAACAGACTTAAATGCTCGACCTATGCAATTGAGGCTTTGGATGATCCCTTTCCTATAGTGAAGTTGAGTCGATAGTGCTAACGCTTCCTTGCCATATAAAATAGCTTTCGATGGATTGCTATTTTCATCTGCATTTTCTAGAGAAATTAACCTATTTATCTTTAGTGTGTCGTTAGGTTGCTTCCGCAGTTCGGTATCAATACTGTCGAGACTTGTTTGAGCTTTTACATCATTACATAGAAAACAAAGAACTGTGAGAACACATCTAAATCGGATAGCTTTCATTTAATGTCAATCGCGTGAGTCGTCCAAGATACATAAAAAGTTGTTATCGCTTTGATAATTACATACAACCCATCCTCACATCATGTCATCTGCGCTCTGATAGCCTGTATCTGTTTCTCCTTTCTTAATCGGCCTCTCGGAATCAGAATCATCAATTACCTGAAAGGCAATTTTGCTTATACCAAGTGGCTGTGAATGATTACCGACACTGTTGTCCACGGTCGAGGGAGAAGAAGGCATATTTGCTTCAATTGTGAACTGATATGTTCTTATCCCATTTGTAGTGTCATCAACTGGACTTTGAAGCCCTCCGCTCACTCTGAAGCCTGAAGGAATACTGATTGAATAGAAGAGATTATACTGGTTACTTTGTTTTCTTAACCAAACGTAAGGGCGAAATGATTCCATTGTGGTAGGTTTGTTTTGTTGTGAAAATGATTGTCCCAAAGATTAATGTTACTTGCAATAACAAAATCCCTTTCTAAGGGGATGAATGCAATACCCTTATAAGGGGATTTTCTTTAATTCATTGGTGCCAATTGCATGGCATCCTTCCTTTCTTTTTCATTCAGCTTCTCACTTGATTCTTTGCACTAAGCTTGTTTGGCTTTTTCATAGAAATCCATTTTGGGTGTTAATGACAACTTCCTAATAGGCCAAACTCGACAAGAAAGAACTTTCTCAGTGGTTTACTTCCTATCCGATTTGCGAATTCATAGTGCGTCTTGAATGAAACTGAGAAAAATTTTCCAGACAGACCTTTACGCATTCTTGATTCTCCGTGAAGGACTAACATTGCCATTGTTATTCGCACTGGTACGCTGGTTAATTGACCAATATAAATCTGCACCATAAAATAGATCCCAAGAATTTCCATTGTCATCATCTGAGAAATAATTCATCGTAATCCTTGTTATGGTCACCGATTGAGGAATTTTTGTTTGATCACCCTCTTACAAGAAGAGATGATGAAGATAAGGCGGTCAACGAAAGCAATGCTTTCTTCATTGGATTTGGAATTGTGGGGTGAAAAGTATGTTTAGCTGCGATAAACATTATTCCCTTATAATGGTAACATATAAATCCACTTATAAAGGGAAGGGTAAGGAAACGAAGACGACATATCTTTGCATCGTACCTCCGTTGAACCTCAGCAGGTGGTCAAAAGATATCGAGTTTAGATTTACAATTACCAATACATTTATTGATACTATTAAATGATTGATAACCTTAAAACTTAGTAACTATGTCAGGTAAAACAGGTGAGAAGTGCCGTAAAAGTGGTGTTTACTATTGTTCTGTACATCCGCGGCAAACCATTCCATTAGCGATTGGAAATACTTTTCCTCCATGTGCAGAAACAGGTCATGCTGCTACTTGGATTCTTAAATACGAGGCTTAATTCGCAACTCTTACTTGCTGCCGAATTGTCTGGGATAAATTCTGTGGAAAGAACTGAGTTAAGTTTTTTAAGAAAAACCGTAAAGAGTATCACTAAAAATCATGTCGCGAAAATGCATTTCGGTCTTGATTCCGAGAATGTGATAGAAGGTCACTCCTTCATTAGAAAATTTTTGATTCATTTTCAATACTTATAAAGTTGATGAACATGCTCACCGATGAGCGATAATGATACACAGCATGAAGTTAATATCCTATGGAATTTGTTTTCGGCAAAATCCAACGATCCCAAGTATTACGATCAGCACAAATTCGTTTTTATAGGGTAACAATAACCATCCTGGTAGTTGTCATACTTATATCTACCGTATTAGCCTTTAGAAATAAACTTGATTTTCTGCGTATAATCAAATGATGATTCAGGTCCTAACAACCTCGCCAGCAAAAATTAACGTTTCAAACCTTTCCGATGGAATTTATATATTAAGCAATATCTTTGTATCCACAATTGATAACTAAAATTAACCAATGGTGAGAATTTTCTTAAATAGAGTTTGGTTTCGCTGATTGGATGGAAGAAGATGATACCTGAGTTCATTTTAGTTTCTTTGGAATTGAATCGGCACTAAATGGTTGGGATGTTGCACCATCAATCATTAACTTCAAGTACATCTCGTATTTAGGAAGGTTAATAAAATCATCCTTGTTGAAAATCGGGTAGAACTCTTTCTCTAAATACTCTGCATCTGTTGCTCCCACTCTGAATGAAATAATGGTTCCAGCATTGCCGAAGATTGAAGCTCGAATTCTCTCATCAATCTGTTCGAGATATTGATGCGTGAGAAAAAGTGAGAGTCCATACTTCCGTGCTTCAGCAAGAATACTTGCGAAAGAAAGAGAGATGAATGAATGCATCTCATCAACGTAAAGATAAAATGGTTTCCTGGTGTGTTCTGCCTGCGTTGCTCGATGAAGGGCGGCAAGTTGAATGGAAGTCACCAGCATGCTGCCTAGTAATGAAGAAGCATCTTCTCCGATTTCACCTTTCGATAAATTCGCAATGAAGATTTTTCCCTCGTCAAGAACTCTTTGCATCTTAAAACTCGATGTCTTCTGTCCGACAATATTTCGCAGTGGAATACTTGTTTGAAAAAGTCCGGTCTTGTTGAGTATCGGTGCAATTGCTTCTGATCGTAGGGATGGTGAATATTTCTCAAACTCATTTTCCCAAAATGAAATGACATGATTTTTTGAAACATACTGAAGGACGCGTTTTCGAAAATCTTTATCCACCAAGAGTGGTTGAATATCAAGAAGAGTTGCCTCAGGGTATTCAAGTAATGTGAGCAGTACGAAACGCAGAATGTATTCCAGTCTTGGTCCCCAGGAATCAGCCCAAATCTTTTTGAATGTTGAAACGAGCCCTGATGCAACAAGGTGATGGTAGATGGCGGGAACATCAGAGAGTGGATTGAAGGCAATCGGATGTTCTATATCTGTTGCATCGAAGTATATCAAATCATTCATTCGATTTTCAGGAATGTATTTCAAAATGTCTTGTGCAATATCTCCATGCGGATCAATGACACCTATTCCTTTTCCTCTCTCAATATCTGATATTGCCATGTTCTCAAGCAAGGTACTTTTTCCAACTCCGGTTTTTCCGAGCACGTAAATATGACCCAGCCTGTCCTTGTCTTTAATGCCAAAGTACTTTCTCTGGTTTCTATAGTTGGTGATTCCAATGGGGGTGATCTTGCTGTGTTCATCCATGTAACAACTGTACAGAGCTTTTACTTCACAGAATAGAAGGGAAAAATTTCTGCTTCTGGCACTTAAGTTATCTCATCTGGCAATTTATCCCTCCTTACCTCTGTCTAAAACTTCATCCACAATACAAGTATTAACAGCAAAAAGAAATTGTGATATTATGAAGCCGCAACGCAAGAGTTCGGAAACTGTCGAATCAAATATTGTTTCCAAAGAGGGAGAGCACGAACTTTTGCGTTGCAGCAAAGTTGACAGGTGCTCTCCCTCTTTGGATTTTAAAAGTAACTCCCTACTCGCTTCAAAGCACATGCTTCTTGATAGACTTGCAGAAATACTGGTTGAAGCATTCCTTGAATAAAAATTGTATGAGTCAAAACAAACGTGCGGTGATATATTGTCGAGTATCAACAAAGGAACAGGTTGAAGAAGGCAACAGTCTTGCAACCCAAGAAAAGATTTGTAAAGAGTATGCTCTTAAGAATGGCTACGAAGTAGCTGAACTTTTCATTGAGCAGGGGGAAAGTGCCAAAACGCAAGATCGCACTGAACTGAGGCGACTGCTTGCATACTGTTCGAATAAAAAGAACGCAATTAATGCAGTCATTGCATATAAGATAGATCGTATTTCACGCAATACTGATGATTACAGTCAAATCAGAATTGTTCTTAAACGATATAACGTTGAGATAAAATCAACTTCAGAATATTTTGAAAATACTCCTGCTGGGCACTTCATGGAAAATATTATTGCAAACGTTGCACAGTTTGACAATGATGTCAGAACTGAAAGGTGTATCGGGGGTATGAAAGAAGCAGTACGGGAAGGACGATATGTTTGGACTGCACCTCTCGGTTATTCCAACGTTCGAGTTGGTGGAAAAGCTACCATTACACCAAATGAAATGGCATCATATATTCTCAAAGCATTTGAGATGGTTGCTAAATGTGAAGGCACGATTCAAGAAATACGAAGGCAGTTGACTAAGGAAGGTTTGGTAACTCCCAAGGGCAAACCTTGTTCACAATCTCAGTTCTACAATATTTTCTCAAATGAACTTTACACGGGCTGGATGATGAAATTCGGAGAACGGCACAAAGGATTATTTACCTCAATCATTTCTGTTGATCTATTTGAACATGTACAGCGGGTCTTAAAACGAAGGACCAAAGCAAGCTATGAATACAAAATTAATAATCCTGACTTTCCGCTAAGGAAGTTTGTGACTCATCCTAGTGGTCTGAAACTTACCGGCGCATGGAGTCAAGGTCGCAACAAGAAGTACCCGTATTACCGGTTTATGCTTAAGGGTTTTGAATATAAACGAGATTCACTCGAAGATCAATTCAAACAATTTATGAATCAATTTACCTTCAACGATGACCTTTTCATGCGTTTAAGACATTTCATTCGTGAAAGGTTAAGTAAGTCCTTTCATGATAGGAATCATGAAGCTGAACTATTACAAGGGCTCTTAAAAGAGCTTGCAGAGAAAGAGAGGAAGTTAACGGAAAAACATATCGAGGGTGTTTACAGTGATCGTGTAGCTAAAGAACAACTTGCGTTTATTGATGAGGAGGTTCACAAGACCACCACTGCACTGTTTAAGCTTCCTGCTCGCAAAGTAAATTTTGAAGAGATGCTTGTTTTCGTCCGTACATTTCTAAAAAGTCCTAGTGCTGTCTGGAATCAAATATCCTTTATTTCCAAGCTAAAATTACAATGGTTCATATTCCCATCTGGAGTTACCTTCGATGGTAAAAAATTTCGAACCAAAGAAATATGCAGTATTTTCAAGTCGAAAGATATTTTTTTAACCTTGGATTCCTATCAAGTCCACTCGGACTTTAAATCTTCGAACAATCCTAAAATACCAAATCAAATCTTCTGTGAGAAAATAGGCGATGAAATATGTTCTCTTGCTGAAATCTTGAAAGGTGAAGATGATAAGCCTCCTTAGTGAGTTGCTACTTCTGACATTTTCTCCCTCCTTATCTGATAGCAATTATAACACTATGCTTATTATATATGAAATATAAAGAACAAATCACATTGAATCGTCTAAGAGATTTAAGAAAAATCGCCGGTGTCCGGCAACAAGACGTTGCAGACATTTTAGGTTTCTGCACTACCGATCGAATCTCCCACTGGGAAAAAGGAAGTGCAGTCCCTAGTCTCGTTAACTTGTTTCGGATATGTGCAATTTATAAAGTCCTACCTCACGATTTATATCCTGAACTCTTCAAGACAATTACCTCAAAGATTCAGGGCGAGAAAGAAATTTGAGGTCTCCTTTGTAATTACATATTCGCTTCATCACATCATTTAGGTCAGAGTTACAAGTTGGGCAAAGACGAAGAGTATGGTTAGAATCTTCACACTTCTCGGTGAATTCAGCATCACGAAGAATATCAAAAAGCTGAATTATTTCTGAAGAAATCTTGGACCAGAAAAGAAGATCATTAGAATGATCGGATTTGTTTTTACCGTTCTTCTTCACGTTACCCTTTAGACCTTCTGGGATCAGCACTTTTCGGGTAAGTTCTTTCTTCTTCGAATTTTCCTTTCACTAGTTGAATCTTTACTGATCCACCTTCTTTTCCTACGGCTTTTTTGAGTACTCCTCCAGTAGTGGCTTCTTCTTTTGTCTCGAATGTTTTGACTACTCTGCCGCTCTTGTCAGCTTGGAGATCCCAACGATTTTTCTTCTCGTTAAACTCGAGAGTGAATTTTGGTAATTTTTGTTTCATATCTTCTAAAATTTTATTGGCACAAATCTAATACAATTTGATTTTACATTAAGAATGAAAATAATCAACTATTGCCGTAATTTTTTCCTCGAAATCCTTTCCAAGAGTATCATTCTTAAGAGTGTACTTTTCCTTCTTTGATTCGTATTCGAATGCTCCTAACGCTTTGATTTCTGAAGCTCCAGTTTCAGGCTTATCTCTAATGTCATCGGCTATCAATTCCATAATCTTATAGTGTTTATACTTGTCAACACAAATTTTATACTCAGCAGAATCGCTTGCGTCAAATAGCGCAGCTGCCTTAGGAATTTTCAATTGAGCGCAAAGCTCAAGTACATTTCTGATCTTGCTATTGGACCCTGCCCCATATCCAAAGAAGGCAAAATCCTGGTCAATGGCTTTTTCATTTAAATACGTACCAATTAGTCCAACATCTTCTTGTCCCTCTGTGACAAAAATTTTATTCGTGAAGAAGATATTTTTTGATTCTACACCATTAAGATGGGGATTCCTTCTACCGGGCTTATTAATTGCCTTTGCAACCTTATGGTCACAAAAAACTCCGACAGTACTCTCGTTGTCGCTTCGGTTCATTTTTATAATTGAAGCACCATTTTCCAGATAATCCCAATCAATAATGTAAGGTGAATGAGTCGATATAAATACCTGTTTATTTGTTGCAAGAGTTGCAAGAGCCTTCAGGAGTTTGACTTGATTTTCTGGATCGAGATACGCCTCGGCTTCTTCAATAGCCACGATTTGGATGCTCGCATTAATAGCTGCTGGTCCATTAACAATTTGCTCCATAAGATTGTTGAATAACGCTTCACCAACTCCTGAATTTGCAAACGTCTTAGGGTAATAATTACCTGACCGATTACGTGTACGAAGTATTTTGTGTGGCTTACCTGTAGCTGTTGTTTCCTCATGTTCCTCAGATGAAAAAAGATAATCACGATTTATCTTAGGAGGGTGATCAGGGTATAAAACAATTAGTCCTCCGATTTTACTGTTTTCCTTTCCTGTTTCATCAAACACTGTTGCTTTATATAGACTCCTTTCGATTGGTTGCTTACCTATACCCGGACTCGGTGGACGGTTTTGGTATCCTGAGCTAATTATTTCTAGTAATTTCGTTTTACCAGTGCCTGACTGACCGACAACGTAGTTTAATCCGCTTCCCATAGTACCGTTAGGAATTGAAAACCTGATTTCACATTCACGAATCAATGGGTGACCTTCTAGTGTAATTTGCTTGATAAACATACGGCAAAGATATATTTGTTATTTATAACAAGTCCACTCGAAGGAAAAATTTTTGAACCACCCATTTCTAGCAAACACTATGGAATCACAAGGGCAAAATCAAGTTTTTGACAAGGATACCTTTGATACATGTGACATTTTTTGGAACTCATTTTTAGATGATCTAGAGAAACTCAGTGAAATTCTAAAAAACAATTAGACCTAAATAAGGGATTCATTAATTATAAATATTTCGAATCCATCTATTAATTTCCAGTCTTACTAGTATCTATAGACGTTCCCTCAGATGTATCTGTTTTTGTTCCACCAAGAACTTCCAATTTATCAGAACGACTGTTACCTGCAGAATGGAAAGGTAGGGCAGATTGGAAAAGGCAATCCATGCTGCCATCCGCATTAATCTGTGTTGTCCCAACAGGTCCGACGGCATTACAACCTTCATCAACCTCGGTGCATATACCTCCGTTCACAAATTCACCGGTATCAGGGTTGATCTGCCAATACATACCAGCATTACATGATCTCAGTGTACTATTAAGTATAATTCCATCTATATTTTTTAAAACAATAGCTTTATTTATTATCCTCGCTGTTCCCTGGAGTGAATTCTGATGTGCTGTCATATATATAAAAAAAGCAATCACAGCGACAATAATAATGAGCAAAACGACTCTCATTGAACTATATGCGGGGTCTTTCATGAATTTCATAAACAATAAAACGCCTCACCCTTAGCAAAGCTTATAAACTAATAAATTCGACGGATTAGAAACACGATGTAATTATAGCATATTATTTGGCAACCTTTCTAAGAGCAGCAATGATAGGATTAAACATTTGGGTATAAGCAGAATATTTATCGCTATCAACTTCAGAATCGATTACTGAGGGTGTGTAGAAAGCAATCTTTCCGAGAACATCATTACGAAAAGGGATAAGAACAATTTTACCCTTTTGTGCAGAAATATAGGAAACCTGAATCATATCTTCAGCATTTTTTTTATTTTCAAGCGAAGGTATAATAGGTTTGTTATCTACCACTTCATATACCGTAATTATTCCTACCGAAATTACAAAATCGATATTCTTTTTTAAAACTTCTTCGGCTACAGTATCAATAAATACGCGTCTTTGTTGTTGATCAAAAAGAGGCGATGGATCAGATAGTATCTGAAATCTCTTCTCCTTCTGTAAAAATAAATTATACGTTGGAGCTAAGGATTTATTCTCGATAAAAAGGTTAATAGCGTTTTCTGCTGTTATTTTCATTAAGTCAAAAGGGTGGGCATCAGGAATAAGACCAGATAGCAAGGTGTCTATTTCTTTTGATTTAAAGTTGTATGGTTGATTATTCTCCAACGTTTTTAAATCAGGTATTTTGCTTCCCATACCAAACTCTTCCGTGTCAGGAGGAGCAATGATCCCATAAATTACGATCTGCCCCCAGATTGTGATTTTATATACCACCATCTCATAGTTCTCACTAGTAGTAGCAGCGACACGTTCTACTATAAAACCCGGTCCGAAACTTGATTTAATCCCATATTCTGAAAAAGTATTAAACGCCATTGCCGCACCCTCTGTTTGTTCAGGAATGGCATATAGTTCCAATGTATAAGGAGACTCAATGTATCTATTATTTCCATTGATATACTCCAAGCCACGTACTATTTTATTAGCAACAACTATTAGTAACTCTGTAGGTAAGGTTGCAACTCTTTGAAGTTCTGGAGGAATATCAGAATTAAGCTCAAGCCCAGGAAAAAACCGTTCTTTTGAATCAGTTCCAGGTCGTCGCCATTCAGAGACTACCTTATTGCGAACTTTTTTCCTTATAGCCAATTCTTCGGGTGACAATTCATGCTCGACCCCAATACCTAAGCTTACCAAATATTTTTTGTGTATTCCGGAAGCCTCTGCTTTCGATGATTCGAAACAGGCAGCTAGTCTAATGAAAAGCTCCCTTTCAGCAGAGCCAAGTTTATTGTTACATTCGAGGCAAGAAGGTATGGTTGGTCTTTGAACGCTATTTGGCGTGTCATCAGGATACCAAGATTTTGGGAAAACATGATCTCGGGTTTTATTTTTCAACTCCTTTAGGCAGTGGACACATTTCATCTTTAAGTCTTTTAAAAGCGTGCTGATGAATTTAGCTTTTAGACCACAAAGATATGATTACAAAACTGATTTCAACTGGATTTATAACAATTTCCGTTATACTGAGCACCCTTTTTTCTTATACATCATTAGTTGCTTAATATACCCAAATAGAAATTGCCACCCGGTTAACCAAGGTGACAATCTCGTTGCAAACTATTTTCCACTCCGCTTTTCTCTGGATTTAGCATTTCGCAAAAACTCCTTCATGAGAGCTTGGGCGACAATTACCCTTGTTATTTGCTCAAGTTTTTCAACCTCTTTTTTTGGTAACTTGTCAATCCATTTCGTAGCATCTTCAATTTGGGTTGCGTTAAGGCGCAAAGATTTTTTTGAACGTGATTTCATAAAAGTTAAATAATGACTTGTAATGGCAACCTCTAAAAGCCCGTCCATTATATGTAACGTCTCACACATGAGAATGCTATTTAGAAGTTAATAGATCATAGCATGAAAATGATACGCTGTCAAGATAGAACAGGTACCATTTGGTGGTTGACACTTATAGCAATTTTTCCCCTCTTTTTTTGATTAGCGTATGTGATAATTTTTATTACATGGACCAAATGCCTTTGCACATTACCAATAGATTAAAAAAGTATCGGTGCATAATGGGATATTCACAAAAGGAAGTCGCAAAAATTTTCGGCTTCAAGAGTACAAGTAGAATCTCACGATGGGAACGAGGTATTTCAATGCCAAGCGTGAAGAATCTACTTAAGTTGAGCGTTCTTTACTGCACTCTGCCCAATGAACTCTACTATGGCTTATGGCAAGACGTTAAAAGTGAATTATTAAAGAAGAAATCTATGAAATAAAGAATAAATTATTGGATCAACACTGATCTTCTTCCCTCAAAGCATTGATGCAGGATGAAGGTCAAGCACAAAGAGTAGTAAAACTGCAATTCGCAATTGTTGCTTATTCTAAGCACTTGATTGCTGTGAGTTCACTACAGAAATCACGTGGATTGCAGAATATATTTTTAAAAGGTAAATTTTCTCGCTCGATATACGCTCGCTAAAGCGTAACGAATAATTTCTTTAAAAGAAATTATCGATCGAGAAAAACATTATTCATTTCAGTATAAAAATATGGAACAACAAAATGAAAACAAGTTAGCGTATGAGATAGCCAATACCTTGAATGATCAGAAGTCAATTACTATCCATCTTTCCTTTGTGAAAAGATACAAGCCCGAATTTCTCAAAGAAATTCTGTTGCGAGTTATGTCAATTCCTGACAACAAAATCAGACGTTCTCGCGCTGCATTATACACTTACCTAGTCAATGAACATGGCAGAAATCATTCTAGGGATTAGCCCAGGGACACGAATAATTGGGATAGCAGTGTTACGGAATGGCGAATTAATTGATTACGGTGTTAAGTGTTTCAAAGAACGATGGACCCAAACTAAAAAGAGGAGTCTCCTTTCTAACGTTGACAAACTCATGGAATATTATGGGGTTACTGTAGTTGCAATTAAAAGCTGTGATCCAACACGAAGCTCACAACAACTTGAGTTGCTCTCTAAGGAAATCGTCAAAGTTTGTGAAAGTAAAAAGATTACTGTGTATTCGTATGGAAATGCCACCCTAAAACTTAGTTTAGGAATAAAGAGCAGAAATAAAAATGCTCTAATGGCAGAGATCGCCGAACTCTATCCTGAACTAAGGAAAATGTATCTGAAGGAAATCAATAACCGGCATAGCTATTACGAAAAAATGTTTGAAGCGATTGCGCTTATTAAATGGTGTCAACTGGAAAATGAATTATGAGCCAAAATAGATTCGTAGACTCGACTCTTCTAAATTTGGGGGATTGTTTCCATTACTACATGTAGAAGTAATATTTATTTGGTGGCGTTACATTATCTGGTAGATATTGCAGAATCTCTCCAACTTTTTTAGCAAATCGAACGGTGATTGGAAGACTATCGAAATAACTACAATTATTGAAATTCATTTTTGTGAGTGCCATGACCTCTTCGCAAATCTTGTTCAGGTGCGAATCGCTTTCGAAGATTTTTATATGGAGTGGATGTGGAACATGCATGCCAGGATAAAGTTCGAAGTACGGTATATAACCTGTTGTATAGAGTACACACTCACGGTCATCAATTTTCATCATTGTGCCTCTTGGTACAGGATAAATTCCAAAATTGCGAAGGATTTTAACGGGCGAAGTCTTGATAGTTACAAAATCAACCTTCACATTATCTCCAAGTTTTCCATAAATACCATCTTTAAGTCCATCAAGCTCGTTGTACTCACGATTGTCGGTGTAATCCCAAAAATCAGTCGTCTTATGAATAACTACTCTTCCGGGTGTATGATTTATGTTCTTTTCATACTCAGTTAAAACAAAGTTGATTAATTCTTTTGCGTAATTGTATTCAAGGTGCGGAGCACGTGTTCGATTCTTTTCACTATCCCAAAGAAAATTCTTCCACATAAAAACTAAACCTTGTCCTTCCCGATTGAATGCCTGAGCAACTGTTGATCTGAGCAAATTATTTTCGGCAGAAATAACCTTATTGAAGCTGATCCCAATGAAACATGCATCTGCATCTTTGATCTGAAGAGACCATGGAATACATTCTGCTTTGTAGTAACTGGCTACACAGAAGTTCCATGCAGTCATGGAGAAGTCCTGCATTGATTTTTTCTTACCTTTAATTGTTGCTTCAACTATAAACTGAGTTGGTATTGTATTCTTCACAGAAATCAATCTCGCTTTTAACTTTCGCCTAAGATTGAGAAATGATTTTCCAAACTTGAGCGAATGGAGCGCTGTAACCACTTTTGTAGGCAATATGAAATAGCAAACATCAACCGCCGAAACCTTATTATCAATAAGGTCTTGGAAACGCTCAACAAAGAGATCAATGACTTTATCTAACTTCTCAATGGCAGATAGTCCACCATTCTGTAGTATTCTGTCAAAATCTCGATCCTTAATAAAACGATTGTTCGCTGAATTATTTTGAAATGCACATTGAAGTGGGCTGTCATGAGAAAAGCCAATAAAGTCAGGATTGTACTTTTTATTGATAACTTTTTGCTCCTCTACTGTCCTCTCGTCTTCGACAGAAACTTTTTCATTAAAAAGTTCTTCGAATTCTTCATTGTCTGATTCGTCTTCATCAGTTATCTCTCCGTCTTCAATTGAACTGTATTTCTCTTTCAGAGTAACAGCACTTGCGACAATTCTGTTTTCGAACTGACTAATCCAATGAAGTGTATCTGTTACCAGTTGCTCGGTGCTAATTACTGCAATATTAATTTGACTTCGGTGCGAGTTGTTCGAATTGGAAAAAAAACCTCCTACACCAATTCCAACTTTGGGATCATCACAAATAAAGTTCTGCCCAAATTCGATTTTTGGCTCGTCAAGAAGTGATATTTCGAAATGATCATTCATTGAATAAAATAGTTTGTGACTTTACAACCTTGATCTTTGTCTCACGCTTGATATGGCGATCAAAACCCTTTCGGTCGGTGGGAATAGAGAATGGAAGAGTAAACGGAATCCACGATGAAAGCATTATTTCCAAATTATCAGGATTCGATACAGTAATATCTTCATTCTTTCCTGCCAAGAAGGAGAAAATAGTTTGAATGTGATTTGCTACATCAGGATTATACTCTCGCCGTTTCATCCAATTGATAAACTTAGATGCAGTTTTCCCATCCACAGGATTCTTGCCATCAGCGGTAATCAAATACGTTGGAGTGAAGCAAACATATATGTCCTCACTGTGAATAAACTCCATTGCAAAAGCGTGATGCTTGAAGAACTGGTACTTACCATACGAATAAAATTTTACAACCTGTTTTGCTGAGAGTATTCCTCTTTTACGAGTGAGAGCTTGAATACTGCGTTCTGCTTCTCCTTGTCGAATGCCAAAATAAAATCGGTTATGCTCCTTGTTGAGATAAATTCCCTTGCTTCCGAAAAACTGTTTCAGGTATATGCGAAGTAATTCAGAGTAATGATTCCGCATTATCTTATCTGTTTTGACATCCTTCCATTGAAAAATTTGTTTGTCTTCTGACTTTATGATATGTTCTTGAAAATATTCGGATTGATTTTTCGGTTCACAAAATGTGAATACATTCTGATCGTACAGAATGAACTGAGGAAGAATTATGCTTTTGTCAGGTAATGATTTATACACGCTTTCTTTATTGGTAAAATCAGTCAAGTACTGATACAAAAGTTTCGGATGCTTTTTTATTCGAAATATGTTTGAAGAAGCAGGCTCTTTCGTATCGAAGTTGAGTCGCTCCTTAATTGCAGTAGAAAACTTATTGTGAAAGTCAAATTGCTCCCCTGTCAGTTCGCAATCTTTTTTGTTGAAGTAGATGGGCAATCTCTTTTGTAACGATTGGGTATTAAAGTCGTGCTTCGTAATTTTTTTCGCATACAGCACGTTGTTTCTTACATCGTAAATAATCAGTAAAACATCCTGTTGATGTTTTATCCAGTATTCCAAATCATTTTTGCTCGCGTAAAAGCTGAACTCAATGTCATTTTCTGCTCGGATATAGGATTGATCGCTTTCGGTTGATTTAAGTTGAAACTTGATTCGTTCTCCTGTAGCTTCCGTTTTTCCATCAGCATTTTTCAAACAGATTTCTATCTCTCCATCAATTCCTACGTCCGTGATTGTCTCATCACGGCACAGAAGAAATGGAATATGGTTAGCACAAAATGTTTTCAGTTTGGCTAAGCCCTTATGTTCAACGATAGTATTGTTACCAATGAACTTCGACATTCCAGAGAAAAAGATTGCGAATGTAATATTCTGCAAGATCATTAATATGGACATAACAAAAACTTATGCACATCTGAAGCAATTATGGTGATTGTCGTAAGTAGCAATTTCTCCCTCCTTATCTCTCCATTCCGGTTCTGTCACACTGTAAGCAGTACATTCTTTCACAACTAAACAATCATTCATCATGAACAACTCGACAACTGCTGTGAATACAGCAAAGCATGACGTGTACGAAATCGTCACTGAACGCATCATTGCACAACTCGAAAAAGGCACAGTGCCTTGGCAACAACCCTGGACCGAAGCCGGACTTCCACAGAACTTGATCTCAAAAAGAGCATATCGTGGAATCAATGTCTGGTTACTCGCTTCACTTGGCTACTCTGAAAACTATTTTCTCACCTACAAACAACTGAAAGAGTTTGGTGGCTCAGTAAAGAAGGATGAGAAGGCTCACATCGTTGTCTATTGGAACTTCGTTGAAAAAGATTTGGAAGGAAATGAAAACGGAACTCAACCATCGAATGGTAAATCAAAAAAGGTTCCGTTCCTCCGCTATTACAAAGTCTTCAACGTTGCACAGTGCAATGACATTCCTGAAATGTTCATCAAGCCGGTAATACGACAGGCGTATCCGATCCCTGCGTGTGAAGACATTGTTGCCAAGATGCCGCAATGTCCTCAGATTAAGCATAAGGACAACAAAGCTTTCTATAATCCTCTTTCTGATTTCGTAAACATGCCGAGGAAAGAAAGCTTCAAGAGTGACGAAAGTTACTACGCCACACTGTTTCATGAACTCGTGCACAGCACCGGTCATCACAGTCGACTTAACCGTAGCACTCTCATTCAGATGTCAGAGTTTGGTTCTGAACCATACTCGCATGAAGAGTTGGTTGCAGAGATCGGAACATGCTACTTAGAATCACTGGCTGGAATCATTACAACTGAATTTGAACGCAACGCTTCGTACATTCAGGGGTGGCTTGAGAGATTGAAGAATGACAAGAAATTCATTCTCTCTGCAAGTTCTCATGCACAGAAAGCAACTGACTTTATCTTGAACATTAAGTTTGAGGAAAAAGAATCTGCAGAACAGAAAGATGAAGCGCAGTAGATAACTATCTATGAAAACAATTCAAAGCTCGATCACATTTATTTTGTGTCGAGCTTTTTTCTTTTGATTTAATTTTGTCCTCTCGTGAAGCAACGAATGACATATACTGAACAATTGAATCATCCATTGTGGAAGGAGAAGGCATCGTTTATTAGAGAGCGAGATGGCTTCAAATGTGTACGATGCGGTGTAGAATGGAAGGAACTTCACATCCATCACATTTCACCTGAGCCATTCAAGCTTGCGTGGGAGTACCCAGATGATGCTCTCGAAACTTTGTGCGAAGATTGTCATGCATGGGAAACAATGTATCAGCGAATATTTTACCGTCTCACCGGTGACCAGTTTTTTTGGTTTGGTCAATCTGTTGAAACGGTCACCGAATACTATCGAATCAAGTCGCTTCCAAAGATGGAGGCTCTTACAATATTCGAAAACTTGATCAAGACAAATCCGATGAATGATAAAGCATTACTGCTCAAATTGAAGTTAACTCTGCCGCCCGATACTGAATCCAAACCTCTCCTTACAAATCACTCTTAAGCCGCAATATTTAGTCTGAGCGATGGCTATGGGTCAAGGTTTTTTGAAGAAAAATTTTAGAATCATCATAGAGATTTTTTATGGAAAATTTTTCTTCGAAAATGCATTTCAACCTTGACCGCGCGAATGAGCGGGACTTACCTTGCGGCTGGAGGGATTTTTATGAACCAGTCTGTGTGATCAAAAGAATAAAAGCTATCGCTATTGCGGCTATCATTACCCATTCTAAACTTCCCAAAATCTTTTGAAGCCGCTTTCTTTTATTCTGGATTTGGTATACGAATATTCCATGGGGGAAAGAAGAATACAATTGTTTTGCCCACTGCGAAGTGAAGCCAAGGATTGTGAGAATAAGACTAAACAGGTGAATGGTTAGTACCTCTGGTGTGTTGCATTAATGTCACAATGTTCAGGGACGACTTAATGGTTTTCTCTCTTGGTTTACTCCATCCACTTGCAACGTTAGCTGTATGGAGTATAATTGTCCATAGAAGAGAGACTGTTCTTTTAGCTTAAATTGGCACGCAATTTTATTTTCACGGAAAGGTTGTATCTTGGGGGTTTTATATTATTTTGGCGCTCCTGTAAAAAAAGAGCATGAAACGATAACTAAGTAAGCGACATTCAAGATGGGACTCTGTGGAAAAAATCATTTCATCATTTTGTTTTGTACTGAAATCTTTTTGCAACATTCACATCGAAAATTTAAGGTGACTTAAAAAAAACGGAGGAGGTCACGTTGCGCATCCTGTGACCCCCTCCTCCGAGGAGCGACCTCGACTGGCTGTCAATTCGTATTGGCATTACGACGACAGCATGCTTTCAGAGAACGGCATACAACTGTGCCGTTCTTTTTTTGTGGGGAAATTGGTATTTCATGTGTATGTGTCGAATGACGCAACCAAGTTAAAAAATTTTTTTGAATTTGTATTGTTTAATTTATCACACAAAAGAACCTGGATTTCAGATGTGACTGAAATCCATTTTTATTTTTTGTGAAAGCACAATCTTACACGTAAAAGAGTCCTCAACAGGCGTGAGGAATAGCGAATGCAATAGTTCATTGCAGCCGCTTGGCTGCTCGCAATAGTGAGCATCCAAGAAAAATCTTCTTAGAGGTTTTCTCCAATGGTTAATCTTATTGCGACAATAATAAGTTGTCACAAATAGCAATTTCTCCCTCCTTCTATTCTCTCCCGGCATGAGCTACGCTTTGTGATAGACCATTCTTTCACAAAAAACTTTTCAATCATGAATGCAACTACAGAAAACAAAACCAACAAAGATGTGCACTCTATTGCGACAGCACTTGTTATCGAACACTTAAAACGAGGAGTGGTTCCGTGGCTTACGCAATGGACCGAAGCTGGAATGCCACAAAATCTTATCAATCATCTCGAGTATCGCTTCATCAACGTCTTCTTACTTGCTACTCTCGGTTTCAGGAAGAATTTTTTCATCACGCCGAAACAGCTTGAGGAAATCAAAGGCACGGTTAAGAAAGATCAAAAAGGATATCCGGTATTCTATTGGAAATGGAATAACGAAAGCGAAAATGGTAAAGAGAATGCAGGCAAAAAAAATCCAGTACTCCGCTACTACTACGTCTACAACAACGAACAATGTAATGGGATCAAGAAAGGCTTAATCCCAAAAATTAGTGTCCCTGGCAATCCTTTGCAAATCTGTGCTGCATTAGTAGCAAACATGCCGAATGTTCCGGCAATTCAAAATGGTCTGCATCCAGCTTCATATCTTCCTACAATGGATTGTATTGAAATCCCAGGGAAGGAAAATTTTCCGAATGATGAAAGCTATTATTGCTTGCTTCTTCGAATGTTGATCCACAGTACTGGTCACGAGAGTAGATTAAATCGGAAAGAAGTGGTGCAAGCGACCGTGACTGATCATGACTATCATAGAACCGAAGACTTGATTGGAGAACTTGGAGCTTCGTATTTGTCATCGCTTGCTGGCATTCGCTATGTCATTGCAATTGATGTGAACCAATATGCCGCAACCTGGCTTGAGAAATTCGAGAAGGATCCTAGACTCATCATTTACGCAAGTACACAAGCGCAGCGTGCTGTAGATTACATTCTCAATCGGAAAAAGAAGGAGTATAACGAATGACTCCCGGTAGCTTAGTTTTTAAACTGTCCGTGCAATAAGCCTGACTTCTGTTGGGCTTATTTTTCTTCTACTTCCCTTGCCACTTCTGGCAACTTCTCCCTCCTTCCCCCTCTCCTTCTTTCACGTTACGCTTATGAGAAGAACATTCTTTCACAAACAAAAACGTTTCACTCATGAACACAACTGAAAGTCCGCGGGACGTGTACACCATAGTGACAGACCGCATCATTTCGCAACTTCAACATGGCACGGTACCATGGAGAAAACCATGGACCGACGCAGGCATGCCTCAAAACTTTATTTCCAAACGACCTTATCGGGGCCTCAATGTCTGGCTCCTTGCTTCGCTCGGCTATGAGTACAATCTCTTTCTCACCTGGAAGCAACTGAAAGAACTTGGTGGCTCGGTGAAGAAAAATGAGAAAGCACAGTTCGTCATTTTCACTCGATGGACGGAGAAGAAAGTCAAAGTAAAAATTGATGGAGTCGAAAAGGAAGAGACACACAAGATGCCCTTTCTTCGCTACTACAAAGTCTTCAACATTAATCAGTGTGACGGAATACCTGCTGACAAACTTCCAAAGGAGAAGAAAGGTGTCAACAATCCAATTGAAACCTGTGAGGCGATTTACAAGAGTATGCCTCTTCCACCCCCGATTCACGAGGAGCATGACTTTGCCTACTATCATGGGCATGGAGATTATGTGAACATGCCATTCATAGAAAAGTTTGTAAACAGTGAGAGTTATTACGCAACACTTTTTCATGAATTAGTGCACAGTACCGGTCATGCATCACGACTTAATCGTAAAGAATGGTTGAAGGATACGTCATATGCGACAAGCAATGAAGAAAAATATTCTCTCGAGGAGCTTGTAGCAGAAATGGGTGCTTGCTACTTGGAATCTGTAGCGGGAATTGCAGATACTGTCTTCCAGCAAAATGCTGGGTACATTGACGGATGGCTTTCGAAATTGAGGAGTGATAAACGGTTCATTGTTATCGCTGGTGGGCTTGCACAGAAGGCCACTGATTTCATTTTGAACATTAAGAATGAAGAAGTAGATCACGGTCCTGCCGTGACAGAAGCTGCTCTCGTCGCATAGAATTTTAAATCAAAGCTTGGCGCATATCACCAAGCCTTTTTTTCGCATCACACTTTCTCTTACATCATTCGTAAGCCGCAAACAAGAGAATGCGAGAAGATGTATGGCAAGGGTTTTTGAAAAAGAATTGGTGTAACCGTAGGTCGCAAATTTTTTCAAAAATTCATTTCAAGCTTGACTACGATTGTTTGGGTTTACCGTTACTAAAGAAGGGGGGTATCTGTGTTGTATCCTAAAAAAAATTGGAACGCAGTGTTCAGAAAACTCTATCTGAATCATTCAAATGCAGCTTAAGTTTGGTTAAAGCAGAAAAATAAGCCAATTAAAGATTTATTGCAGCATTAAATTTAAAGTTATCCCCTTATTCGGGTATTGAAATAATACCATACAGAGGGGATGTATTTCTGGTTTTGATCATCGATTTTTGTTTCCTCCACTCAATATCTTTAATGACCGTATTTGGAAAACAAAAAAAATTATTTTTAATTTCTACGAAACCTGTAAGATACCGCCATCGATATTAACAGTAAAAATATTTTATCGTGATAAGCAATCTCTCTTCTCATAAGAAAAATGCTGCTCAATCTTCAGATAAGTCTGCTGCTGACGTAAGACAGGGAGAAACGATTCGATTTGATTTCAGGAAGGATCACCCAAGCGTCTCAAAGAAGGATGTGTTGTTCGTTCAATCTGCAGGCCATTACATCAAAGCATTGATTCGCTTTGAGGGACGAAAAATGTGGGCCACTCGTCATTGTTCTTTTCAAGAAATGGTTGACATACTTTCTGACAAAAAATTTATGGTGCTTGGCCGTTTTTATTTAGTAAATGTTTCTGAAGTCCATGATGTGCTGGAAGAAAAAAATGAAAAGAACAATAAGCAACAACTTGTTCTTTTCTTTGACTCAGAGTGCAAGACTATTCTTGAACATGAAATCAGCCCCTATGTGACGAAATTGCTTCCTCATAAATAATGCACGAAATCCCTTTCGTGAATTTTAAAATTTATCTGATTGGAATTGTCATAGCATTGCCGAAGAAAATAATCATTCAATATTTTTTCCAACTCAGAAAAAACTTCTTAATCCAAAAACTTCTCTCTATGAAAATTACGTGTTTATTTCTCCTTATTTTTTTCAGTGCACATGTGCTTTCAGCACAAACAAAAATTCTGGACAGCTCAGTTAATTGGTCAAACGGCACACTCACGGTATATGTTACCGATTCACTTGCTACATCTGTTTCAGTGCAACTTGGCACTACCTTTCAAGCTCATGATGTCTTTAATGAAACTTCTTTAGAAGTTGGGACTGATTTGCCTCTTAGCGACACATTCATCATTCCACTCGCGAATGTGTCTTCCGGTGCTTATTATGTGTATATCAAAGTCAACTCTCCAGCTGGAATACAGGAAATGGAATTTCAGACCTCTAATTAATCCTTTGCAGGCGCTTGCTCACTAAGTACAGCATGTCGTGTTAGTCATAATGCTCTATTAATTTGTTCACTCAGTACTAATCCCCAAATTATGAAAACGTTTTTCTCTCTCACCTTTGCTTTACTCATCACTTCTTTTTTTACAAGTACTCTATTTGCAGGATCAATGTATTATTGGAAACCTTCCGGTTCATCACGAAGCTTCAACTCGACAGGGAATTGGAAAGTAGGTTCGTGCAGTGGCAGTAGTGCGGCACATGTTCCTACCACAGGTGATAGCGTATCATTTAGCAGTTGCAGTAACAAGGAATGTCACATTGATGTGAATGTAACTGTTGATTACATAACAATTGTTTCTGGCTACACAGATACTCTTTATCAAGATAACGGATATACTCTCACATTTGTTACTGGATCATTCAAGGGTGGAGTTTTCATTGGAAACAATTCAGCGATAAGCTGTACAAATAGCGTTACCATTGATGGTACTGCTTTTAAGAGTACCTCGGATGTGCTTACTATCACCGGGGATTTTACCTATAAGACGGGCGGATTTACCCACAACTACGGAAAGGTGGTTTTCAATAAAGGAACAGGTTCCTCAACAGTAATTAAAAGCACATCAAATTCCATAGCTGTTAGCTTTTATAATGTGGAATTTGGAGCACCTTCTCACAACACGTCTTTTAACGTGAGGGATATTGATATGCAAGTGAACAATGAATTAGAACTTTCGGGTGATTCATCGATTTTACTAAGTTCTACTACAAGTTCTATAATTCAAGCAAAAGGAGATGTGGTGAGTAGCAACAAATGCACAACAGGAGGAGGGACAGCAACAATTGAGATCAATGGATCAAGCAGTCAGACATGGAGCGATACATATGGAACCGATGAGTCGGGAAAATTTCCAAATATTAAAATCAATAAATCGGGTGGCAGTACCCTTTCGTTATCTGGTAGCATTGCTATCGGAGGATCGGCTGAATTGAATTATGTAGCGGGAACTTTATCTTCAGGGACATCAAACGTAATACTCTATTACAACAATACGATTCGAAATAACAGTAGTGGTGCAATGAGCCTCTACAATCTTGAAATCATGGGAAATGGAGGAAGAGATTCTGTCAAGGGCACAATTACTGTTACTCACAATTTCACAACATCACAAAGCGGAAACTGCAATATCGTTTCAACTAATGGTGGCAATGGGACTATTGAAGTACTAGGTAACCTTACCTGGAACAATACTGCCACTTCTCAATTCGGAAATGTTTCATTTAAATGTGCTGGTAGTGGCTCACAAACTTTTAATGGAAGTATCGAACCGACCTTCCACAATCTTGAGATAAATAAATCCGGAGGTTCACTTACATTGTCCTATCCTCTTAGTATCGCTAACAACCTAAAATTAGTTAGTAAAAATATTATTACTACATCAACCAATTTGCTGACTCTGAAAAATGGTTGTACTGTAAGTAATGTATCATACAGTAGTTTTGTTAGTGGCCCCGTGAAGAAGATCGGTAATAGTGCCTTTACATTTCCTGTAGGGAAAAGTACTTCGTATAACCCAATAAAAATAACAGCTCCATCATCTTCAAGTGATGCATTTACTGCAGAGTTTTTTAATAGTGCTCATGCCACGACCACCAAAGATACCTCACTTACTTACCTAAGCACCTGCGAGTATTGGACATTAACCAGGAATACGGGAAGTAGTAACGTAAAAATTTCTCTTACATGGAATCAAAATACATGCGATATATATGCGTTAAGTACACTTCGATTGGGATATCTTAATAGCGGAACATGGCAAAAGGTTGCGGCATCAACAGAGGCTGGCAGCACAAGGATAACTGGAACGATAACTACTAATAGTACAGTTAGTTCATTTGGCAGTTTTACAATAGGACGGAAAGTCGGAACAGATACACTTGCGTATTTAACAGAAATTTCAAAAAGCATCGCAGATGATTATAGAATTCTCGCAAAAAGTTTGGTAAATTTGACTACCAATGATACTTTTATCCATGTTTTTGTTGATGAAGCGAATCAAAAACCAGTCGCTGTCCCAGCGGTGACTTTAAAATCTTTAGCAACCTTATGTACAGGCAACAGTTTTAATTTATCTACTCATATGCAAACTAACCTGATATCTAATAGAGGAACTTCTTACGATTTATATAGATTGGCGCAAATCAAAGATTCGCTTCTTTACGATAATTTTATTTTCTATCCAAAAATCATTATGTCGGTATTAGATAGTTCATTTTTTGATCAAGATGATTGGGATCATTATTCAACTTGTGCTCTTACCACGCCTCAATTCTATCCCAAAGATAGTGTTCCAATATATTGGATGTCAGGGATCACAGAAATAGAAAAATTAGTGCGCACTAAGGATATTATTAATACCGCTACGTGGACCATTGATAATCAAAATCTAATAACCATGCCTAATGATGATTATGAATCTATAGCTTTATACGGCGGTGATCCATGTATGTGTGTGCATGGTACCGGTGATCATTATGATTGTTTACCAGGCTGTCCAAATAGCGATGCTTTTTTGTGTGGCTATTCAGACAAAAATGATGATTGTACTGAATGTTGCTTTTGCTCTATCGTTTTACACAATGTTAATTCTGAGTGTTCATTTTTAGATTCCACATATAATTATTCTGAAAGGCTTACAACGAACGCGAATAATAGCAAAGATATTACTCTGTACCCCAGCCCGTGCAATGCTGCATTTAATATACTTTTTTCTGTAACTATTAAAAATGTCGAAGTAAAAGTAACTGATACTAATGGTAGAGTGATAAAAAGTGAAGGGGCCCAAAATATAAATACCATGCAATTTGACACAAGGAATCTCTTAGATGGAATCTATTACGTGATTATTACTGAAAGTGAAAAACAAATAACCCGAAAGATTGTGATTATTCATTAGGAAATCGTAACTAATTGACTTTGTATATAGTGAGGGTAGTTATTTTTGTTATTCTTATTTACATAGTTAATCATAGGATAAACTATGCTCAATCCTTTAACTCAATAGATTCAACAATTATAACTCTTCCTTTTACTTCAGATGATAAACCAGCTCTTAATTTATATCTAAAGGGCGACACTTTCTGCCTACTCAATATCTATGGAAATGAGTTTTATCTCTTAGATAGACACGGAGAAGTCCATAAAAAACTTATGTTGAGCAAATTATTAAACCCTAAGCTACCCTTTTATCCTGTAACGTTTACTGCAAGTAGTAACTATTACATTTTTTGGGATGGGAGACGAATTTTAATGTTAGACAAATTTTTAAAATTTTACGGATTTTATTCGCTTAGGGATACAATTCAGCCTCATTACATTAATACCAATCTATTTTCGTTGTTTTTTTCAGAAAGTAATAATCGTTTTTATTACTCATCAGTTACAGGTTTTAGAGACTCAACAAAAATTCAGTCTTTAACGTCCGAATATTATTCGGAAAAATTTCTTACTTCATTTTATATTCCACGTGATAAGAAAAAAGACTCCAGTACGTTGCATAGATTATATACCTGCAATTATTATATCTCAAGACCATCAATTTTTGGGACCTCCCGGGGTTACCTTCCTCATTTAGACTTTCGAGATCTTTTTTTTGACGAAAATAACAAAGAAATAATCATTTCAGAAGCTGCTGATTCGTTGATCTATGGTTATGATCTTAATGGAAATAAATTATATACCTTTGGTAGGAAGGGTCGCCTTATACAAGGAAAAGATTCAATTAGATTTATCACAACATTTGATCAATATAAATATAACTATATTCGAGGTGCGTTCAGTTGCTTCTTAGATAGCATAAAGTATCAAAGTGCACAATATTTATATATTAAATCAAACTCAGATTTACAACTTGTAGCCCGCGAATATGTTGTTCCTGACACAGTAAATATCGTTGCCGGAGCAAAAATTAATTATCATAGCTTCGAAATAGAAAGAGAATCATTAATCAAAAGATCATATTATATCCAGATTTATGATCATCACAATTTAGTTAAGGAAATAAAAGTCCCTCAAGATTGGCAATTGGTAGGATTTGAAAACACAAAATTAGTATTTTATAAATTATTTAGAGATGAAAAAGACGCAACCTATAAATTACTTATATACTATATTTCTTAGGTTTAAAGTCGATGTTAACGGGGTGAGCAATAAGATATAATTGCCCATTAAAACAATTCAAAGCTCGACCCATTTTTTTGTGTCGAACTTTTTTTCCTTTGATATACTTTTGTTCTGCGATAAAGCAACGAATGACATACGCTGAGCAATTAAACCACCCGATGTGGAAAGAGAAGAATCGTTTATTAGAGAGCGTGACGATTTCAAATAGGTAAGGTGCGGTGCTGGATGGAAGACACCCACAGATAAAAATGAGTCTTCAGCAGGCCGGAGGCGACGCGAATGCACCTTCCCATCGCCACAACCTTAAAAAAGTCGCTTGAACAGTGAGGCCCACTTTTTTCTTTCCTCTACAACAACCTGGAACTTTGGTTCCGATGAAAAAATTTTATCAGTAGTCAGGATTCACTTTGTGCGTCCATTCCTTCAATAAAAATGGACTTCCTATAAATGCACAATCCTTATCAGGAAAGGATTCCACATGCTGATGAGTATAATTAAAAGCCCCAAAACCGACGCAAGCGATTTTGGGGCAGAACAAATGTGGAATGCAAATGTACCCCAATCTTCTATTTGAACAAATGATTATTCCGGCAAACTGACCCGCCCCCCTTTAGGTTGGATTTGATGGTTAAAGTTATTTATTTTCTGGTTTGTTTTTCTTTCGTAATGATGCTCCTGTTAGTTCGAACTGGTGAGCATTTCAAGAGGGATCATAAAAATTCTGGCTGCAAGTTCGCACACATAGTAAAGAACTGGATTTTATCCTGACATTATTGCTAAGACAAAAAGAAATTCAGTTACGCTGCCTTTCCAGAGGAACAAATCAGAGCCCGATCATTTAGCATCGGGCTTTTCTTGTGAGAATACTATTCCTCTTAATTACACAAGAAATGTTTGTTCAAAAACATAAATGATTGAAACACTTTCTGTTCGAGAGTGGTGTAACTATTGTGATGTTTTCATGAGTATGGAGAAATGCCGTTGCGCTCCCATGGGAAATCATCCAAATAAAATTAATAAATTCTTCAGCTTTCAAAATTCAATTTTTATGAGAAACGTCCTATTGCTTTACATCACGCTGTCATTGCTCGTATACACACATTATTCGAGTGCGCAAATCAAATTAACAGCGACCTATCCTGCAACTCCGTATCAAGTTTCTAAAAGCTTATTTGGAGTTCATACTGTAAATACTTTTTTTGACTATTACCCTACAGAATCAAATTTTAAATCTGGGGCAAGCAGCTTACATTTCGAATCATGGTATTACCCTGGAGGTTCTATATCGAGGCTATACCATTATAAGTATAATAGTTCATTTCCGGACTCAGCACATGGATATACAGTTACTGTTGCTGAAGAACAGGACCTGGAGGCTTGTACATGTTGGAGAAAAGATCCTGCTACTTGTAATCCTTCAAATTGTAGTGGGACAACAAAGTGTGATAAATACACTGATGATTGGTGCAATAATGCAACTTCAGGAAGCTTTTTTGACAAGCATCAAGCTCTATTCGATTATACCGATGATGGAAATTCGGATGGAAAAAGCGACGCTTCAGTTACATTGAGTGAAAATATATGGTTTGATGACACGACATCAAACTTTTCAAATCTCGACGCTATGCTTCATCGGCTAAGCGATAATTCAACACCGGTAGACGCCTTAATTCTTGGAACTGAACTTCAAGGGGATGATTCGACCAACACATGGTTCTGTAATGTCTGTAACTATACAAGTCCTTGTAGTTCCGCCAATAAACTTGAGTGCTATAAACAACGTGCAACAAAAGTTATGAATTGGCTTAAAGGCAGTAGTCACTATGTATATAATTTTAGATCAGGACATATACCTGTGGTATTTAATGCCGCTCCTGGTACGCCGTATGGTAAAACGTGGGATAATTACTTATATTCAAACAGTGGCACTCGTTTTCCTATTGCTGGTACTAATACTAAAGTCCCCGGTGCGGTGAACTGGTGGTGGTCACCGGGAGGAACCCTAAACACCGCCTCAGTCGCTCTTGATAGCTTTAAAGCATACTTCAATACGCAATTACCAAACCTTGTGACCTTCTATAACGGATATTTTGATAGCATGTATGTAGCTCAATGGGGCATTAAGACGGGAACCTATGATTTTGCTAATACTTTGCTAAATCAAATGTATTGCCTAAAGCGAATGTTCTTTATGATAAAGAATAACGACAATGCTTCGGGTAGCGCTTTAAAATTTATCAGTGCTTCCTTTTTTAATATCGGCGGTGCTAATGAGTATGATCCGCTTTTTGATTCTGGTTCTGGTGACCTTAGTTCCACAACAACAACCTACGATGCGATACTCGAGCTTAATAAGATTAAAACCGAAGATTACGGTTCAACAACTACTCAAAATAACGGACAAAATGTTTCCGATGTCGAGTCTTACACTTTTAAGAATCATAATAACTCGAATGACTGGATAATTTTCACAATTAACTATTCAGGAAGTCAAAAAAATATAGACACTATAACCGGCATCGCAGGAAGTAATGTTTATTTCAAAACTATAAGCGCTTCTGATGTCCTACAAAAGAAAAGCAATATCACAATATCAACTGCGGCAAACAGAACAAGAAATACATCTAACGGTGACCTAAGTTCTGCGATTACTCTTCCTGAGTATAGTATTACGCTTTTCCGTCCAAGCAATAATTTTCCAAAGCAAGCGGATGTTGAAGAAGCAAATAACACAAATGCATTTAGCATTAATTTGTTCCCTAATCCAGCAAATAATTTAATAAGTGTCCAATCCTTGGGTTCTCCTATAACCGCTTATCGCATTCTTAATAATTTTGGTCAAGAAAAATTAAGTAAGAAGTTCGACAATGGATATAATTCAGGATCAATAAATTTAGACGTTTCATCATTTGCTCCAGGCATATATTTCATACAATGTTGGTCCGATGGAAGAATGATTGTAAAAATGTTTACTGTCATTAAATAAATAAAAATAATGGTGGTTTCGTTGGGAGTTCCGTTAATGAGCTAGATTTTTTTGGAACCGTGGGGATATTTAACAATCTAATAATTGTTGGGGCTGATTTTGGAGATGGTAACCTTGCGGAATCTGGGTGTGCATTTATATTTGAAATAATAAAAACCTAAGCTTTGTATTACAATTCAATATTTTGCAAGTAAAGATTTAATCACTCTTCAGTTATACTGGTCCCCAATTTGCATATGGCGCACCGAAGACCAATTAAACAGGCTTCAAACCATCTTGGATTGCCTTAGAGTCGATATAATAAAAAACCATCCCTTACAAGTCTTTGTACAAGAGAAATTTTATTTTTATCCGATAAGCCTGGAAGTTCTGAAACCACAAATTCATCAATACTATTGGAAATATATATAAGCGCATCAGTATAAAATAAAGGTGCTTGCACAGTTGCATTGTTAAATTGAATGCTGATTGATTCATTAGTAGTTATTAACTTGGAATATGTACAAGGACGTTTTGTTACCAATGAATCTAAAGTGATTTGCGATATATTATCAAGGGACTTTATTAATGAATCTCCAGGCAATGCGTTTTCCCCTTGAATAAACTCACTTTGAAGAATACTATAAGCATGTTCAGCCGTTCCTTCTTCCTTAAGTACGCTCGCAAGTTGTATCAACTCTTGTTGTAGTTTATTAAGCACTTCCGGATTTCTTAAAAAGCCCAGAGGAAGAGAACGCCTGAGAGGTTCATGCGTTAAACTTAATGCAACTAAAGTCTTTGACATAAAATCAACCCACTGTGTTGGATGTATCCCGATTGTTAAATGCAGTGAACTCTCCTCAGTTGCCTCAGCATCATGTACCCATCCGCGAGGTATATACATCACGTCGCCTTTTTCAAGTCTTATTTCTTCAGGCTGAGATAACTCATCTCTTGAAAAAGTAGGTTGAATTGAGCCATCTAGCGGACAGTTGGCTGCAGAATGATATAGATGCCAGTTTTTATTTCCTTCCACTTGTATGACAAATACATCATGATTATCATAGTGTGCTTTTAAGGCCTGTGATCCTTTCGGCGTTAAATAAGCGTTGACCAATACTCTTGCACTGAAGAATTGTCTCAGCGATTGTGTAAATTCGGCAATAGGAGCAATGAAGTTTTCTAAACCATGGATGACAATGGAATATCCATTAAGATAGTATTCCGAGATTCGTCCAATATCGAGTCTGCCGTTCGCCTTAGTATATTCTGAAAAGAGAGGTTGTTGTCCGTTAGATACTATACGGATTTCTGTGGGACTGAATCGACTGAATTCCAGCAAGGTATTAAGATCGCTCCCTTTAAATAATGTGATGTAGTAATTCTCATTTTTTCGAGATACGATACATGGTTTTTGTTCCCATATCTCATTAGTAAATTCGGTTCCGGTAAGAGGTGATATAAACCAACCAAAAATTTCACTAGTATCAGATTTAGAAAAAGCTTGAACTTTCTCATAGGGTTCTGAATAAATTGTTTCGTTGCTATTATAATTAGTAATCATCGTTATCAAGGTTTTCGATTATCAAACATATTAAACAGTTGCCCCCATTTCAGCAGGATAACTATTATCTGCAGTGGGGATCATTTCGGCAGGATAACCGCTATCTACCAATAATTTGCAGACTTTATTGAAGTATAGTTTATAAGCATCACAATAAATAGAAGGATTATCAAATCCCGATTTTTCTGAGTATCGATTCTCTATATCTCCACCCTTGCAAATTTTTCTCCATTTGCAATTTGCACAACCTCGCGGCAAAGTGTTTTTAATTTCTTCAATATCTTCAAATATATAATCCTCAAGAAAGTCTTTAAGTGAACTTTCTTTCATAGAATAGATAGGCATAGTTTTATACCACGATAAGGCAGGTATATATGTATCATTTACTGCCAATGTGCCGTCAGTTCTTGCAATAATTATTTGAGTTCTCCTTTTATTGCTGTTTCGATTCAGATATAAATACTCATATCCTTTCGCTTCACTTGTTTCATAAATCTGAAAGTATTCAAGCATTCTGTTAATATGTGTTATCTGAACCTTTGTGTTGTCTTCAAAAAACCACGCTTCAAATATTTCATATAAAGCACGTCCATATGCCTCAATCATTTCAGGTTCAAGTTCCTTACCATTATCAACATTTCTATCAGGAAGTAGAAAAGACATTCCTTCTATTCCCAGTGACCGCAGATAAGAATAAATGTTTTTATAGTTATTAGATGGATCAATGACAGATATTGTAGTTGGCATAGGACATTCGCCTTTCCTGGAACGATCAATCATACATTTCAGATTTTTTTCCGTTAAATCGAACGTAGAACGACCCATTTTATTCAATCTGTATCGATCATGTGCTTCACGATCTCCATCAATACTAAACCCAACACATACTTCATATTGTTTAAAAATCTGTATCCATTTTTCGTTAAACACTATTCCATTAGTCTGAATGAATAGTTGGAGGTTAGCAACGGGTGATATGTGATTTTGAAGTGTTTCGCAAATTTGAGCAAATAATTCAGGGTTTATCATCATCGGTTCACCACCATGAAAGATCACTTGTACAAGTGGAATATTTAAATCCAAACATCCCTGCGCAAATGCTTTTGCCAATACCTCAGTTGTTGGTACATCCACACTTGCAGGACGGTCTAATGCTGTATCATCGCCCATATTGAAATAATAACAATAGGTACAATTGATGTTACACCTTTCTGCAATTTTGAATATAATCTCTAAAGAATCAATTGGCTGCAAGGGGTAGACTGGGTAGACTCTTTTCACTTCCATGCTGATGAAGTATGAATCAAATTACTGCAAGTCTTTCTAAACTACATTGAGTATTGTCAGCTTACTAAAATCCCCTTGTTTTTGACTCAACAATACTTCTAACAAGTTCCGCGCTTAATACTGCGGGATCAATAAGTGCATCACGATTGATAACCATTGCCTGGTTGTAATTACCCCCACCCTGAATGTAATTACCCCCGCCGCGCTGGGTATAGTCACCTTTCGCTTGATTGTAATCAAGTTGGGCTGCGACTAACTGAAAATCAGCTATGCCAAATTGTTCACCTCTTTTCACCAATGAATTAATAATTGATTTTCCAATTTCTTGTTGAAACTGAGAACGAATTGTTTTCAACTCATCGTTTGATTGATCTGAACTATAGGGTTGACCCATGATTTATGGTTTTTGTTGTTGATCTTGGACTAACAACATATTTTTCGCCTACTCTATTCCCTTTTCGGCTTCTGGGTGCTTACTCTTTTAAGGATTTTCAGCTTTCTCCAATAATTTTATTCGACAAATATACCAACCTTATATGCTGAAAGTCAATACCAGTTTCCTAGTATTTTTACAAACCAGAAAATGCCTTGATGATTTTATGAGTACCAAGCTTTCGATGAATATTTCGGCGGTGGGTTTCCACTGTAAAATAACTCACGAACAATTGTTGAGCACATTCTTTACTCGTCATTCCTTGCTGGAAGAGAGCGAGAACTTCTTTCTCACGTTTGGTGAGCAAGTTTTTGTTTTCCATTAGACTGAGTTTGAGTTTAAAGAAATCAGGAGTAATCATCATATTACGCCCCTAATTGTTTTCAGAATCATACCGGGGACACTCCTCCATTCGCCTGACTTTCCATATGAAGAGGCTTTATTGTGGAACATCCCTAAGATCTGATCAATTGTAGCTTGAACCGATTGCTGATTGATCAGTTCTTGACCACCTGCCTCAGTAAATGTCCTGATAGACCAGCGCCATTTTCCGTAGTGAATTTGTGTGTGACAAAGAAATGGCAAGTTAAGTGAGAGGACGAAAAGAATTCTTTTCATGGTGGAGATTTTTGGAGTCAGGGATATTTGCTTTTTCAAAATAGTCGACGCTTCAAACATAGGTTTCGTTGACTTCAAAAAAATACCCTCTAAAGGGTATTTAAAAAATACCCTTTTGCATGGATGAATAATTTCAATGAGACAATCATCTTTATTGTTTTAATGATCCGATAGAAAATGCATTTTTCATAATTTTAAAATTAAAACAATCAAAACCGAGAAATTTTTCACGTAGATTGAAACTTGTTTACTTCTTTTCATACTCATATTTCTTTCCACAAATTAGAAAGTTTTAGGTCTTTGGTGCTCGTAATACACATTGACAACAGCTATAAAACTTAGATTGATAATATTATTTAAACCATTTTCAAACATTACTCTGAAAAGTTCCCTTTTTTCAAAAATGCACTTCATCCTTGACGGAACGTGAATGCGGCTTACGAGGGATTTTATTTCATCCCCTCACGTGGAGTATGAACTTGAAAGTCGCATTTATGGAAATGTGCACCTCTATCAATGGGATTTATAGTTGGGTTGGTACTTCTTTAAGCTGTTACAGTATCATGTTCTATCTTGAAAAGTAAAGATCAAAGATAATGAAGTAAGAAAAGCGAGAAGCAAATTCTTCTCGTTCTTCTCACTGTTCCAGGCTTACTGCCACAATCTTGGGCATTTAATACATTCATGCACAAAAATCCCAAATCAGAATAATTATTCGACTAAAATACTTTTCCATTATTACTGGTTGTTAGCTTTAGTATTGTTAGCAAATCAAGTGAAATTACGTATCCTCGATACTCCCCTTATAAGGGGACTACTCCAATAACTAAAATAAGGGATACTTGCTTATGCTAAAATAAATAGTTTGACCGAGCAAATTCGCCCGGTGTCAAAAAGTTCAATATCAGGCAGTCAAGAAAAATCATCAAGAAGCGAAATTGAATTTGTTCGCTTAGATAATAACCATGAGCGAATCAAAGTTCGGCAAGATGACATCCTATTTATTGAAGCAAATGATCATTACATTAAAGCGTTGGTGATTGCAAACACTGAAAAGATTTGGGTTAGTCGTCATTGTCAATTACATCAAATTCTTGAGCTCCTTAAGAATAGAGATTTCATTTTGCTTAACCGATTTTATATTATAAATATTATGGCGATAAGAGATGTAAAAGAAGAAATTAATCAGGACAAGCACCTTAAACAACTCGTGATTTTCTTTGATCACAAATGCAAAGTCAATCTTATTCACGGCATAAATCAATACGTAATGAGAATTCTCATTGGGTCCCTATTCGTGAAAGTCATTTCACGAAAATAATTATTGGAATTGGTTCTCATTATCTTTTTTTGCAGGGATGCTTTTCCAATCATACTGAATAGTAAGTTTTATTCTACTTATCGCACCACACCAAATGGAATATTGCTCACCTTCTTCTGTTTCTATTGAGAATTCTCCTAGAAGTTTTTTCTTCACAATAAATAATCTTCAACATGAAAACCTTATCCTTCACCTTGCTTCTTTTTCTCTTTTCGCTTGTCGTTTCCGCCCAAACAAAAATCCTTGACTCTAAATTGATCAGCGATAAGTTAATTCTTTATTGCTCAGATTCACTCGCCGTCCAAGTTGCTGTAACAATCAGCACTACCAATTATCAATCTGCTAATGTTCTTAATGCATCCTATACTATTGGTAGTGACCTAACGTTCGTTGACAATAATCTCACTATTCCCTTGACACCTCTTTCCTCGAATGATTATTTTGTTACCATCACCATCATAAGGCCTGATAATTCAAATCAGCAGATGCAATTTGAAACTTCTCTATAGGAAGTAATCTGTCAAACAACTTTTTGTCTCATTCTAAAATCTCCCTTTATGAAAAAAATAATTTCGCTCTCCGCTTTATTCTCTGTTCTTTTTTCTTTATCAACCCATGGAACGACTTATTGGTGGAAGCCGCAACTGGGTTCAACCAGTTTTACCACAGCGAGCAATTGGGTCACGGGACTTACCTGCGGAACAACGTTAGCTCAATCTGCACCTGGTAGCAGCGATGATATAAACTTCACAAGCTGTGGTACCGGGAATTGTCACATTGATGGAAATATTACCGTCAATTCGATTACCATTGCAAGTTCATACACGGGAACTGTATCAATTAACACAGGAAAAACTTTTACTTTCAAATCAGGAAGCTTTAAAGGAGGAACATTTACAGCGACCGATGGAGCAGTAACCTGCAATAAGGATATTACTATTGACGGTACAAGTTTTACTTCTACATCAAGTGACTTTAAAGTGAATGGTGATTTTACTTACAAGACAGGCGGGTTCACCCACAACAGTGGAAAAGTAATTTTTCAACACGGAACACAAGCTGGCAGACGCACTATCAGTAGTACTTCTAATCTAGTTACAGTTTCATTTTACAAAGTAGAATTTGCGTCGCCCGATAGTGACACAGAATTTAGTGTAAGTAATATTACGATGGAAGTAAATAATCAATTAAAAATTTCCGGAAGCCATCAGGTATTTCTCAACACTTCCACCAGTTCTGTAATCAAAGCCAAGGGAGATATTTTAAGCATCAACTCTTCTTCAGTAGGTGGTGGTACGGCAACTATTGAAATTACAGGCACAGCAAACCAAGCTCTTAACGATAATAGTGGAAGCAATCCAAGCGGAAAATTGCCAAACATCAAGATTAATAAAACGCTCGGAACGCTCACACTTCAAGGAAATATTGGAATGGGAGGGAGTACAAAATGGGAATATACAGCGGGCACAGTAGATGCCGGAACTTCAAAAGTGATGTGCTATTACAGCAACACACTAAAAAATTCTTCTGCGGGCACAATGTCATTTTATGATCTTGAAATAATGGGACTTGGTGATCAGGATATTATTGATGGAACAGTACAAGTCACTCATACCTTCAGTACTTCTTACAAGGGACTGTGTGTGATCAATGCAGCAATAGGGGGAGGAAGATTGGAATTACAGGGGGATATGCATTGGTATAATCAGAATGCAACTTCATTTGGAAATGCAACTTTTAAGTTTACTGGAAGCAATTCGCAAACGGTAAAGGACTCAATTGAACCGGTGTTGTATACAATGGAGATAAATAAATCCAACAACTCAGTTACGCTGCAAGGACCGGTATCTGTTTCGAACAATCTAAATTTAGCTAATAAAAATATTGTTACCGATGCAACTAATCTTATTACACTTAAAGCTGGGGCAACGGTTTCAAACGGATCAAGTAGTAGCTTTGTAAGTGGACCAATGAAAAAGGTGGGCAACAGTGCATTTACTTTTCCAGTCGGGAAAAGCACATCGTATAATCCAATAAAAATTACTGCTCCCTCTTCATCAAGTGATGCTTTCACAGCAGAATTTTTTAATAGTGCGAATGCTACAACCACTAAGGACACCTCTCTTACTTATCTAAGCACATGCGAATATTGGACTTTGACCAGAAATACAGGAAGTAGTAATGTAAAAGTTTCTTTGACCTGGAATCAGTATACATGCGATGTGTATGCCCTAAGCACTTTAAGAATCGCGTATCTCAATAGTGGAACATGGCAAAAAGTAGTCGCTACACCTGATGCCGGTAGTACTCGAGTGACAGGTACGATAACTTCTAATAGCTCAGTAAGTTCATTTGGCAGTTTTACTATGGGAAGAAAAATTGGAACTGATACTCTTGGGTATATAACTGAAATCGAAAATGATTTTCGAAATGACTATCAAATTCTTGCTAAAAGCTTAGTGAATTTAATAAATAATGATACATTTATACATATTTTTGTTGACGAAGCAAATGTTAAACCCTTAGGAGAATGCGGTGTAACACTTAAGAGTCTAGTGAATTTATGCTTAGACAATGATTTTGATCTTCAAGAACATATGGCGCAAAATCTAATCAATAATCACGGAAGCTCATATGAAATTTACAGATTAGCGCAAATTAATGACTCTTTAATTTATGACGATTTTATTTTCTATCCTATGATTCAAATGCCACCCCTCGATACTGCTTTCTTTGACCAAGATGGTTGGGACCACTATTCCTCTTGCGCGTTGACTACGCCACAGTTTTGTAACAAGGATAGCATTCCCATATTCTGGATGTCGGGAAATGCTGGTCAATCAGGACTAATAAGAAGCGACAATATAATGGGATCCACAACATGGGCTCTTGATTGTACCCATAATCTAGATAATTACTGGTACACTATGACATATCCTCAAAGTCCTTGTCGTTGCGAAATAGACTTGTCGCAGTCAAACCACTATATTTGCGTACAAGGATGTGCTAATAATTACTGGATGGAATGCGGATATACAAATAACAATGGTGCGTGTGAGGCATGTTGCTTTTGCATTATTGTGGTTGCACCTGTTCACTCTGACTGTACGACCTTAATTGACTCAGTCTATCACAAGCAAGGATTGAAGATTGCAGATAATGAGGAGAAATTAAGTATTTATCCAAATCCTTCATCTGATATCCTCCAAATTAGAGTACCCTCTGACGTAACTAATTTTTATCTAAAAATATCTAATTTAAGTGGTGTAAGTTTATATAATGCTTCGATAACTAATATCCGGAATGCAATTACTGTAAATATTAACTCAATCCCGGACGGTCTGTACTTAGTAACAGTATTATATAACGGAAAATCAATAGTAAAAAAGATAGTTGTTCAGCATTCATAATGAAGAGCTAATGATGAAAATTCTATGCTTTACACCAATTATTCTATTATCATTTGTAGATATTACCTGGGCTCAATTGTTTAATGGGGTTGATTCAATAAACTTTGCGCTCCCATTTGATGATGCCGATCCCTATATTGACGTATATAATAAAGGTGATACCTTATATTTACTAAATCACACCGCTGGAATATTTTATACTATTGATAATACAGGAAGCATATGCAACAAGGTAAGTTTTCAAAAGATTCTTGATCAAAAATTGAGCTTTTGGCCAATTACGGTACATGTAAGTTCCAATTATTATCTTTTCTCGGATGGCGCACGATTTCTTTTACTTGACAAATCATTAAAACTGTACGGGTTTTATTGGTTTCAGGACACAGTTCATTCCTATCGATCTAACACACGCTGGTTACCTAATTCCTTGTTTTTTAACGAAAAAAATCATCGAATCTATTTTTCTACAGTTACCGACTATAGAGATACTGACAACCATTACTTGACTTCAAAATATTACTTGACGCCAATTATTGCTTCATTCAATGTTCCGTCCCATCGAATAAAAGATTCGGCGTCGGTTTTAAGAATATATTCAGGAAAATACTTAATTGCTAGATCACCGCCATATAAGTATAAATATAAATTCCTACCGCATCTAGACTTTAGAAATTTATATTTTGATGAGAAGATGAATAATATTATAATTTCTGAAGCTGCTGATTCTCTCGTTTATATTTATGATATAGAAGGTCATTTGGTTTCGAGTTTTGGTAAAGAAAGTAATAATATTAAAGTAGAGGATTCTGTAAGATTTATTTCTAACATTCAAGACAGGTACAAGAATATCCGAGGAGCCTTCAGTTGGTATTTGGACAGTTTGTTTTATACCGGAGTATGTTATACAGCTATTAAGTATTTTGATTCTCTTGATGTCTTTGTTCGTGAATATATTGAACCTGATACATTAAAGTTTATATCAGGAAACATAGCAAATTATAATGAATACTATTTAATGAGTGGATCCAAGATAATTAGAAGCAATTACTTGCAAATATACCTTCATAAACAATTAGCAGCAGATTTTAGAATTCCTCAAAAATGGAAATTTATAGGAATTGCTAAAGGTAATTTGCTATTTTATGCCCTTAAAAAAAGTCGAGAATCCGATGGGTATAAAGTTGTAATTTATTTTGTTCCAATTAATAAGTTTATCGGAAAATAATTAGGGTTTCACTGATGAGCCGTTAAGCGAACCCTGAAACCAATATGTTCTTACCTTAAAAAAAGATGCAGTGGCAACGGGTGCATTGTTGAACCCCAAAATGACACGCAAAAAAGATTACTGATAGCAAATCATGCATCACTTTTCATTTCAGCTAGGACTGAATTGACCTCAGTCTCTGCTTGTGAAAGCTGTGCTTTACAAAACTTAATAAGCTCTGCTGCACGTTTGGCCTTCTTTGCTAATTGGTCTACATCAATCTCTGAACTTTCCATCTCTTCAGTGATAGTTTCGAGTTCGGCAATAGCTTCTGAATAACTCTGTTGTTTGTCATTCATCGTTTTTCAATTTTAACGTGACTTATGATTTCTCCTTTGAATAATTGAGTTCGAAGCACCGCACCACTTTTCAGTTTTGCAGGGTCTTTAACTGGTACTCCATCGTGAAAGGTGATACTGTAACCTCTCGCTAATATTGTTTGCGGACTTTTATTCTTAACGTCTTTTTCCAGCCCCACAAGCTTCACATTTTCTGCTTTGATTTTATTCCGGAAATTATTCTTGACATCTTTTTCACAAACGCTTAGCTTCAAATTTTCCGATTTGAATTTATTACGGAAATTTTTTTCAAGCTGCGTAAGAAGCGAAATCAATTCTCGCTTTTTGTTTTTTACAAATTCCGTTGGTTTGTACCTCAAACTGTTGCTACTCTTTTCAAGATTTGCTTTTGCCTTTTCAAAAAAAGTGCTGGCACTTTTTATAAAAGTTTTTCGCAAAGAAGTAAGTTCAACCTTCTTCACCTGTATCATGCGGTTGGTATGAGTGATAAACATTTCCTGATTATGTTGAACCCTCTCATTTTCTAACCGCAATCTCCTCTCGATGTTGTTCAATAACTTTCGTTTGGCAGTAGTAATACGTTCCTCGAAGGAGTCAAACTTTTCCAGGAGAAAAAATGCAAGATCTGTCGGTGTAATCTTACTTACATGAGCCACCATCTCCACAACGGTATCACTTGTTGAGTGACTAATGCCGGTGATAACTGGAATTGGATATAAAGCAACGGTCTTTGCTAATTCATAGTTGTCATAACAGTGAAGACCAACAGCATTATCTCCACCTCTAATGATTGCTACCACATCGTACTTGTTGATTTGCCGTTTGATTGTAGATAGGCAAGCAATAATTTCTGTAATTGCAATGTCACCGTCAATGCGACTGGAAAACAATTCATGAACAAAAGCAAAGTCTTTTCTCTTACTGATCTTGTTGATGAAGTCCCGATAGCCTGCATTGGTCTCAGATGAAATGACAGCAATCCTTTTTGGTAGTAATGGAAATGAAAGCAATTTGTTTCGATTGATGCTGTCCTCAGCATGAAGTCTCTCAATTGTTCTTCGTCTGGTGAGCATCATTTCGCCAAGAGTGAAACTTGGTTCGATGTCAATCACGTCGAGTTTTAAACCAAAGAGTGCGTGATAATTCACCTTCACTCGTAGAAGAACCTTCATTCCTACACTAAGCTTCTCATTAGTAACGTTCTTGAATTTTTGATTGATGTTTATGAAGTTATCCCTCCACATAACTGCATCAATCTTTGCTTTCACTTCATTGCCTTCTTTCTCTACTAACTCGGAATAACAATGACCGCTGGTTGGATAAAAATTCAACTTAACGATTTCAGCTTGGACCCATTCGGTGGTTAACCCCTGTGACAAAATACCTTTTATCTTCTCAGAGAGTTGAGAGAGTGTGAGAAATTTTGTTTGAGTTAGTTGCGGTACTACTGCGATGTCCATTGTACTTACTTTTAAAAAAGGAGATCAAAGTTAGAATTATTAAAAATCACATCTCATTTTTTCTATACAAAAAAATTTTCTGAGACAGACAGAATGATGCTCGCCGATTTGCGACTCGAAGGAGGGATTGAATTACGATTTCATCCCATTCCACTTGGTAAATAGCAATTGATCAATTCTTTAAGACTTCCGCTAAGATAATTTGTCTTACAGTGTAAGGAGTTTTTAGCAGGATAATACCATAGACAATATCTCCGTTTGAATCGATACTTTGTTCCCAATCGGGAAAACCACCGATAAAACCGTTCTTCACTGCATAACGACCAGCACTTCTCATTCTTTCTCCAATATCTTCACCTATATATTCTAGAACCTTGCCCTTAATGACCCTTCGTTCGGCAACGCTAGCTCCTAATAGAATTATTCCATATAAAATATTACCATTTCCGTCAACACCTTCTTCCCAATCTGGAAACCCAGCAATGAAATCAAGGTTCGTGGCATATCGACTAGCGGCTCTAGATCTCTCTGCAAAATCTTCACCTGTATAAAGTAAATCGCTTGCGGTGACAACGCGTCTCTCAGTTCCGTTTGATGCAAAAAAAATTGTACCGTATACAAGGTTTCCATTCTCGTCAAAACTCTGTTCAAAATCAGGAAAACCACCAACTCGATTATTTGCTACTGCATATCTGTTCACCTGTCTAAACCTTTCCCTTGAATCGGGTTCCCACCAAACTGTATAAATAATTTTTAACCTGCCAGGTTTTCCTCCCCAACCACCACCCCATACTTTTGCATAAACATGAATGTGGTCGTCGAAAACTGTTATCCAAGAACCATTATTGGCATCAGAATGAAAATTACTTTCAGGACCTCTACTTGTATCCCATCGCAATATATAGTTATTTGGCCGAGGTTCTTCAGGTCTTAAATCAAATTGAATGTCTTTGGAATTAGGGGGAATTGATATACCTGCACAAAGGGCAACTCCACGCGTTGTGACTCGTGGAATTCTATTATCAACAAAAACAATCTTATCAATTGTATGTAATTCGGTCCATCTCGCATTATGACTAGGATCCTTAAATTCTTTTGAGCGATTATCCCAATCAATTGCTGAACCAGCCCAAAAATCGTCTCCCTCATGTGGATCATCAGTAACGATTGATCCCCATATTTTTACATAGTCTCCGTCAGGCGCAGAAATGTTTGTTCCAGAAGCGTCGATTCCCGGGTCAAATGGCCAGATTGTGGCCTGCAGATTACCACCATTTCCGGTTGATTTAATATCCCAACCAATTGGTTTGTGTGTATTAGAAAATGTAGGAGGATATTTTGAAATCCAGCCCCAAGAATTTAGTTCGCAGTGTATTAAAGGCAATGAAACCATATTTGTTGGAGACGTAGATGTAGTTGCTTCAGGTTGACAATGAACTACAATATTTCCAACTCTTAATAGTTTGTGTATATCCCATCCCTGGCTTTGAACCCAATCCATATCAAGTGCAAGTTGAAGATGGTAATCTGTGCCATCACCTGATTCAGTTCCACAGCAGCCACAAAAGTCATGGTCTGGAACATTAATGCATTTCAGCCATCCTCTTAATTCAATGAGTTGTACCTCCGATTGTTGAGAAATAACACTTGTCGTATTTGGCAAGTCGTTTATTGGCCAATGATTAGCATCTTTGGGGAATATTATTGAACCCGGAGTTGCAGAGGTTGAAGGAATATTGAAACGCTCATAACTATTTAATGCCCCATCTGCTACAACTTTAACATCTGAATAATTATAACCCATTGCAAGTAGGGCGTCTGGCGTAGGGATCCAAATTTTTTTATTATTGTGAATTTCAAAAATCTCCGGATGGGTACTTTCCATGTATAATCCTGGGTCAACTATAGGGGCATGCCCACCGGTCCACCAGAATGTTACATTAGAAGGTGTTTGCCAGCCAGGCCACCAGGTCGATACTGACGAGGTTGATCCCGCATTAGGCCACCATAATGTTACTGAAGAAGATGCCGTTGCTGTCCCCGCAAAGTTAATAGCAACTGCGCGAATTACTATCTTATAGTTTGTAATATTGGATGTTTGCGAAATTGTATGCAGCATATCTAAGTTGTACCATGTTAAGCGAGCGGTGCAACCTATACCACCATTTGCTACATAATTTAAATTACTTGCATTTGGAATGCCCTGTAATCCTGGAGCATGTTGTGGTGTAGGCCAGTAAGTTTCATCCAACCATATTTGAATATCTTTAATCCCCTCAGGATCGTTTCCTCGTGCTCCGATTTCAATCACATCATGGCTACCTACAATGCTTGATATAGGAGCGGAAGTAGATGAGACGCTCAATATTGGTGAATTCGGAAAATAAATATCCATAGTTACTGATGGGGCTGTTTGATCCAATGATGAAACAGTAACCTCATTACCAGTTGCGCAAGTACTGCTATTGCTTTTTTGAGACGCGGTCTTGCAAGATACCAAGTTAATTGTGAGTAGAATCAGAAATGGACACAAGCATCGAGTGAGGTTATTTTTCATGGTTGAATTTATGTAACTATATCTGAAAGACTCACTGGAATATTCTCAAAAGGTATAACTTTCTAAGCCATTATCTAAAGTAATGACAATTTTTATCACATCACTCAACAACTTTCGTAGACTTAGAAGACTAGTGGCAGGTCAAGAAAAGGCGATGCACAGAAGAGAGAAAATCTAGGAAAGATTAATTTAGATTTCAAATATAACATTTAAAAATAGCAATGTAAGCTTTTTCAAAAATTTATTTTTGAATCGTGACTAAAGTTTTTAGATAATAGAAAAATGACTGTTACCACCTACGTGGGAACAGACACATCGTGAATGAGTGTGACTTGCCTTGCGGGCAGGAGGGATTTCTCGCTGGTGAAGCCAATTTAATTTTTGTTGATTAAGAATATCTATTCTCTAAAATTTCTGATATAGCTTTTGTCTCTCTAAAATTTCTGCCTGTTGTTTTTACCCATAGAGCATATTTCTTGTCAGTTTTATTAAGCACAAGCTCAAGCGTTCCATCTTTCAAAACTTTTCTCACAAAACTTTTCCCTCCCCATTCAGTTGACTTTATTTCAATGACGTAAGGACTATATTTTAATTGATCGCACAGTTCTTTTAATTCAGCCTTGCCGTGGTGTTCACTAAGATGAACCTTCTTTTCATCATGTTTTAGAGGAGATACTACTAATTCGAGTTCTCCCAGGTTGTCAACGAAATCAGAAGCACCTGCATAATCAAACATCTGCGGCTTTGCTACATTCAAAACTTCGACGATAGATTCTTTATTTTCAGCTACAATTATGAGTGGAAGTTTGTTTTTCAACCAAACGGCTGCACCTGCTATGCTTATCGTCATACTTTCATAGATATGCGCTGCTGCCAATCCAAGACATTCGGTTCTTGCAATATTACTGGCAGCATCTTCGAAATAGTATTTGGCTTGATCGTATTTTTCAAATGCGATTTCGTTCTCAAGATTTAGAAACGGATGGATAAACACACCAAACAATGCAGTTTTATATCGCTGTGGAATATCTTTATTAAGAAGCCAATCATTTAATGAATAGCCCGTTGCCAATTCTATCTGGTGAGAATACTTATCAGAACGGATTTTAGTAAAACCGTTCTGGAGAGCCTTTTTCATTGTCTCACTGAAAAAAATCATTCTTTCGTTTGCATCAACTTGATTATTGCCCGTTGGAAGAATGCTTAGTTCGTTAAACATTATCTCCATGTGCTAAATCAGTTTTATCATTTGCTGTCCCCATTCATCCAGTAGATTTTTTGGATAAGAACTTAGTTCTCCATTCTTATCAATCTCTACGTCGGTAATATCAGAGTATTGTTCCGCTTCTTCAATTTTTTTATCGAAGAAAAAAACTATAGCGTCGTCTCTAAGCTTTTCATTTTCCTTGGCAGCAACCCTCACACCATTCAATACGTGGTCGCTGTGAGTTTCAATAATTACCTGTATGTCATTAAGCGCAACTAGAGAAATGAGTTTGCCCAATTCTGCTTGACCTCTAGGATGAATATGAGATTCTGGATTTTCAATGATAATTAATTCTCCGGGACGTGCGGATAAAAGAGCTGTTACTATTGGTAGAGAATATGAAATGCCAAAACCAACATTTATAGGTTTGAACCTGTTTGTACTTCCGAAGTTTGGTTGCTTATAAACGTATTCAAGTAGGATGTTTTCTGAATTCGGAATTGCCGTTGTCCTAACATTAATTCCCGGCGAAATTTCACCCATCCAAAGGTTAATTTGGTTAATGAGGGATTTATTTATTAGTTCTTTGCCCGTAACAGTATCCTTAGTGCTTGAATCTTTATGTAATAAGTTGTCAAATTGGATTTCTTCATTGCCATGCACTTCAATGTAGTGTGTGGTGAATTCGCCGAACATTCCTAAATTCTTCAGCGAAACAACGAAGGTAAATCCCTTGTTGTGAACGGACGTCGGTTCCAAACGACTAGCATTCAGATATTGAAAGTTATTTCCGAACAATGACTGTGTGACTAGTTTTTGAAATTGTTCATGAACTCCATAAGGATTTGATTTGGGGTCTTTAAGTTTAAACACATCGGATTCCATTTCATATCCAAATTCCAATTTTACCAATTCAGAATCATCAAATTGAAAAGCAAGACTGAGCTCTTCATTCTTCTTACTGTATTGATACAGGGCATCCTTCGTGCTTCCAATTTTTATGTAATCACCATTAAGTTTCAACTCACCATACATCAGTCTGTCAGATTGCCTTAGAAGCAAAAGAGACTGAATGAATGAAGATTTCCCCATTCCATTGAGACCAAGCAATAGATTCAGCTTGCGCAATGGAAAATACTTCTTTTTAATCGACTTGAAGTTTTTAACTTCAATTGATTTTATCATTAGAGTTAAGAGATGGTTTTTTGTATAAGTTCGTTTACTTTTCTAAAGCGATAATTGACTCTATTTTTGTCACTTGTAGAACTTGTAACTGTCCAGAAAAATTCATTGTTTTTATCATGAAAAAGTAAATCAACAAAATCGGAAATGAATTGCTTTTTATTTTTCTTCAACTCATTGGCTTCCTCTTTTGATAGTTCTGCGAAACTGACAGAGAACACATCAAATAATGCTTTATTGATTGGTTTTTTCCCATCACTTAACTTTTCAAATTTTCTAAAAGCATGTTTTTCGAAAATCTTCTCGTTTAAAATCATGCTCGCTCGAAATGCATCAGTGATTTCTTTTTTCTTTTCTTCTGAAAATTCATAAACCGCAGCCATCGTTCTACTCATAAATGTGTCGAGGTCCGGAACATAATTTTTAAAGCCAAAATGGTAGAAGGAAAGAAAGCGGGTGGCAAAATCCCTATCAAGCATCCTATGGGCTTTGATTGAATGACCAGTGGCTGAGATAAACTCTTTTATTCGAGCTAAAGCAAAAACAAATCGTGAGGGTGCGCCCTGAAAAAGGGCATGGCGAATTTCCTGTGTTTCTAAAATTAAACCGCCGGTGTTAATGCGTTTAAAGATATTGAACTTTACATCATTCGGAGTACCTGGATTGATGATATAAACGACTACTTGAGATTCCTTAATTATCCGCTGTAAATCCCGATCTAAATCATCGTACCCTTTACCATGCAAGTGTGTGAGAAACTCAAGATTAGTGAGCTTTAGAGTTTTGTTGACTACAAAATTTTTAATACTACTTAATCGTTGTAAACCATCTACTATGAGCCACTTATTTTTATCGGTGCCATCAAAGTAAAAGGCTGGTAGGGGAAAACGAATAAGGATGGATTCAATTAAGCGGCTCTGTTTTTCATCATCCCACAAATCTCCCTGCCTCTGAAAATAATTCTCTGTATTTAATTCAACTTCATTATGCCTGATGCGATCAATCAAAGTGTCAAGGGAGGGTGTCTTTGTATCTATGCTAATAAACGATGGATCAAATGGCTTTTCCATCAGCTTCACTTTGGGATCAATGCGTTCTTGTTCAACCCCATCCTGTTGCGGATTCAACAAATTCAGAGTCATGAGGTCAACTATGTCAAGTGTCTTTCCTTTTTCCATTTCCAATTATTGGTAGCTAGATAAAAGTTTGATAAATCTTGTAGCTGCTTTTGATAATTCCTTCGCCTAAAATGCACGTTTAAATTTTTTCAACAAAAATACTTTTCCCGGACGAAGTTTATTGAAAATTTTCTTCACACTAATCGATTTCAAATACAGTTGAAATCGATACTTCAATTCTGCATGAGTTCAGAAAAAAGAGCCCTCAGCTGCGAGAGGAGAAAGCGAATGCAATAGTTCATTGCAGACGCTGTGCTGCTCGCCGATGCGAGTACGAAGGAGGTGGTGTACATTTTAGTCCGACACAGGAGGACGATGTACAGCTATGTTGGAAACACGCAGTGCCTGGCGTGAGTTTTTGTCATTTGTGTGAAAGCTGCTTGTGGGATCGCTTTGGTAGAGACAAGCAATGGGGAACAAAAACCATGACAGGCACGGAGCCGACTGAGTGTAGCAGGCGAGCCAATTGATGCAGGCGATGGACTTTGAGGATCTTTCGTAATGAGGAGTGGAATGAACGCAATGGAGTGGAATGAGCAAGAGAGCATAGCACTTGAATTCGTGGTTGTACGGGGCAGTTATGAGCGTTTAGGAGGGGTACAATCCGAAGTCAGGGGCTATATGGGAGAGGTAGCGAATGAAATGGAGTGTAGTGGAATGGAAGGAACGAATGAAGGAAGTCCCGCAAAGGACAGAGAGCCTGCAGTGAAGCTGACGCAGTGAACTGCAGAAAATGTGACAAGCTCTTAAACCCGAAGTCTGAACCGCGCGCACGAAGTGGCAGGTTCAGCGAAGGGCATGCAACTCTTGTAATGACCGCTGAAAGCTTTTGAGATCATTACAAGTGTTGCATGGCTTGGCACATTTTCTTGCTGAACAAGGAAGCTGAACACATCTTTACCTGAAGTATCAGCCTGGATGAAATCAACCCAATAACACACTGTCTGTAGAGCGAAGCGGTGCAGACATCAATAGAGAAGTGCAGTAGCACTCCTTACTTTTACTAAATGAAAAGAAGAAAAGAATTTTCCTTTAATAAAATCTTTGTAATTGAATCGCTCTTTCAGAGCGAAACTAAAACAGGTAAAGGTCTCTATGATACTTTAAAATGGCAAGCACAACAGATACAAGGGTTACATACACAATTTGTAGAAATAGAAGACAGAGGTGAATTCTTTCGTCTATTAGAAGAGATTAAGACTGAAGTAAATAAAGAATGGAATTTCTCCCTTTCTTCATTTTGAAATGCACGGAAGTAAAAATAGAGATGGTCTGATTTTGAAATCAAGTGAGCTTATCTCATGGTTGGAACTCACAAATCGTTTTAGAGAAATAAATCTTCTTACCGGTAACAACCTTTTGATTTCTTTAGCAACGTGCTTTGGCGCTTATATTTATCGAGAAATAAAATGTACGGATGCAACTCCTGTATGGGGGTTTATTGGTGCCTGGGAAGAGGTTAGCTCGGGCGATATTGAAATCAGTTATCAATCTTTCTTCGAATCTTTGCTTACCGATTTAAGCATGAACAATGCTGTGAAAAAACTAAATGAGACTAATCAGCTTCCAACCCGGTATCATTTTTTTGATACTGAGGCGATTTTCGATAGAGTTTTCCAAGTGTACGAATCAGAATATTATTTACCAGAGGTCCATGAAAAAAGGATTACAGACTTAATAGCAGAGGCATTAAGTAAAGATGAAATTAGGAGAAGTATGTCAATCCCTCAGATTCGTGGAGTTATTAAAAATATGTTAGAACCAAAAGAAAAAGTCCGCGAATACTTCAGAAAAAGATTTCTTATGCTTACATAGCTTTAGGACAATTAAGTTTAGAAATCCATTAGGGTTTTCAACGGAATTGATAATGCTTTTGAAAGAGCATTTAAAGTAGAGAGGGTAGTATTCACTTGTCCCGATTCAATACGGTGAACCTGACTGATTTCAATGTCAGCTTTATTGGCAAGTTCCTCCATCGTCCATTTTCTTTGCGTTCGAAGCTTTCTCAATTGAGAACCAAAACGCTTCAGTAATTTCTTATCCCTGATTTCAGTCACTCGCGCAAGATTGCGCTCTCTGAAAAAATAATCTTAGGCATATATGCCTAAATCAAAAAATACTTTTACTTTTGAGAGTTCAACGCTCTCTATGAAAAAAACCTTCCTTTTACAATTGGTTTTGGTCTTGTCGGTAATGGTATCCCAGGCACAAGGTTTCCAATTTCAGACTATTGGCACTACCGGCATTTCAAGCGGTACTCCAACTAGTGGAACAATCTTGAATGGAAAAATTTATGTAAGTGGAAAGTACTACTACGTTGATGGAGTGCAAGTGAATAATTTTGCTGTCATTGACGGCAATACTTACAGTGAGAGTGGAGATATTCCAGGTACTAAGACATGTGATTTTGGATACAGTGTCGCGACTAACACTATTTACGCATTAACATCTGATAGTCCAAATTACGTGTACAGTCAAAATCAAATGGGAGAATGGGACCCTGTACCCATTTCATTCGACAACCAGCCGATGTTTATTTACACCCTTAACGACAGCGAGTTTGTTATTACCGGTGGATTCACGGTGGTAAATGGAATAAGTGCAAATTATATCTGCACTTGGAATGCGGTTACTAATACGGTGACTGATATTGGTGGTTTGCCTGGACCAGATATTTATACGAAGATGTGTTTATACCTGGGTAAATTACTTGTGCCATATTATATTGCAAGCACCAGTGACCCACATTTCATGGTTCTTGATTTAAACACGATGGAATTAGATTATGATCCGCAACTCGAACTTTCAAATGTACTTCTCTATGGTTTGTGGGCTGATTCTGACATTCTCTATATGTCATATGCTGGTATTGATGGTTATTACCATCTTTCGAAATATGAAAATGGAAACTGGTCAGTCATTGGAACATCAAGCCCATCGGAAGTTAGTGGTATGGCAGTTGATGCAAATGGTGATCTTATCATCTGCGGAAGTTTCAATTCAGTCAGCGGAGTTTCCGTTTCTCACATGATGGCACGTTATGATGGAAGTACATGGCATGACTTCAGCAACCTTGCTGACATAGATGTTACACCCCAAAAAGTTCTTATGTACGAAGGTATATTGTATGCGATTGGAAACATTTGGCATAACGGATTTAAGGTTGGTGTGATGCGTTGGGTTGACCCAACGGGAACTCCACCTCTGGAATCAAATACCCTTTCACTGTATCCAAATCCGACCACTTACATACTCTCAGTTTCGTACAGTGAGGGCGAATTGATTACCATACGCGATCTCTCGGGAAAGACAATGAAATCTTTTCGCACTGTATCAGATCAAACGGTGATTGATGTAAGCGCATTTTCACCTGGCATGTATCTGCTTGAAAGTGGAGATCAGAGAATCAAACAAAAGTTTGTTGTTGCGTACTAATATTCTTCCATAGAGAAATACACTTTTCGTTTAACATTTGAAAATTAAAAAAGTTAATCTCATTCAGCCTCAATATAAATTCACATAATGAAAAAAAACTTTCTTGTATCACTATTATTTGTTTTGTCACTAACGGCATCAAAGGCACAAAGTTTTCAATTTCAAACTATCGGCACCACGGGCATTTCAAGCGGTACTCCAAGTGACGGAACGATCCTCAATGGAAAGATTTATGTGAGTGGAACGTACTACTATGTAGACGGACAACAAGTCAACAATTTTGCGGTCATTGATGGCAATATTTACAGTGAGAGTGGAAATGTTCCGGGTAGCAAAACTTATGGTTATGGATATTCTGTTGCAACTAACACAGTATATGTGCTAACTGCCGATAGCCCAAACTACATCTATGCAGAAACACAAATCGGAGAATGGGATTCTGTACTAATTACTTTTGACGATCAGCCAAAATATATTTTCGCAATCAATGACAGTGAGTTCGTCATTACAGGCGATTTTACAGTTGTAAACGGCACGACATGTACTAACGTCTGCCTCTGGAATGCGGTGTCAAATATTGTAACAAACATTGGCAGTCTAGGAGAAGGAGAAGGTGTAATTACGGACATGTGCATGTATGAAGGAAAATTACTAGTGCCATATTACATGTCAAGCGCGAGTGACCCGCATTTCAAAGTGCTTGATTTAACAACGATGAGTTTGGATTATGATCCTGGTCTTGAGGTGCCTAATCAAAGACTGTGTAATTTTTTTGCTGACTCTGACATTTTATACATGTCATATCTCGGCATTGAAGGAAATTACCATGTCGCCAAGTACGAAAACGATGTGTGGTTAGAAATTGGTCAATTAAGCCCATTCGGTGCGGATGGCATGACAATCGACGCTGACGGTTCACTTGTTGTCTGTGGAATTTTCGGTGATGCAAACGGTGTTTCTATCACTCACGGCATGGCACGTTATGACGGAAGTGCCTGGCATGACTTCAGTGGAATCATTGACATAGATGTTACGCCCCAGAAAGTTCTTATGCACGAAGGAACACTCTATGCCATCGGTAACATTTGGCACAACGGTTACAAGGTTGGTGTAATGAGGTGGGTTGACCCAACGGGAACTCCACTTCTGGAATCAAATACCTCCCTTTCACTGTATCCAAATCCGACTGCTTGCATACTCTCAGTTTCGTGCAGCGTGGGCAAATTGATTACCATACGCGATCTTTCAGGAAAGACAATAAAAACTTTCCACACTGCATCAAATCAATTAGCAATTGACCTAAGTGAACTTTCTCCAGGCATGTATATTCTCGAAATTGGAAATCAGGCAATCAAACAAAAGTTTGTTGTTGCCCATTAAAAATGAAGCTTTCAATCTAAGAAGTTGCTAGTGACTTTTTTTAAAACAAAACCCGCTAGGTTTTCTTCCAATGTGAATAGCGGAGTCCAGAGAAATTGTATCCACATCTGTCGTACAATGATGCAAACCCGGACAGGAATCATTGGTGAGCGAATGATAACTGTGACTCATTGATCCTTTACAAATGATTACAATCTGTTGAATCTGTACGATTGCACCGTTTGCAGTCAAAAAAATGATGAAGAGCACTTTCAAAAGGGATAGAACCTCCTCCGGCAAATGTATCAAGTACACTAATGGTCTCGGTTTTATGATCTTTCTTAAAACTCTCAAAAATATTTTTGCTTGGATTTATTTCTGTAATTAATTGCGAATTGAGGTGATCATTAGATAGGTGTTCTCTTTGTAGGACCTCTTGGTCTTCGTGCCCACCATGTTTTAAAAGTATTGTAATGATTCTTTCGAATATACTTTTCTCGCATTGCGATTTCACTAATTATCTTATTTGAAAGAAGATTCAACACTCATTTATTTTTTGAAAGTGATTTGTTGAAATAAATTCAAATTAGCAATTCGAAAAGCCATCGCGGTCGTACTTACATTGAAAACCTTCGATAGCTCTTTAATAGTTCCTTCTTCAGCTAAATCAAATTTTCTACTTTGAATTTCTTTACGCAAAAGTTTTTCAGGCATTAGTATAGCTGCTGCGAAAGCGTTCGCTTGTTGTTCTTTCAAGATTTCTCCGGTCGATGATTTTGAATTGCGAAACTCAACTCTGAAATTGTCTACAAATAATTCTTTTTCCCCTTTGTGTAACTCATAGTGTCCCAATTCGTGTGCGACAGTGAACCGTTGTCGAACTTTTGATTCAGTGGGATTATACCCAATTGTTCCTTTACCATTATCAATCATTAAGACACCGGAAACGTCCTCACCCAAGTCGAATGGTTTAATTTGTAATCCTCTCTTAGTGGCAATGTCTTCTATCGGAATTGGAAGTTTGCTAATGTTCAATTGTTGAAGAATGTGAGAGGTAACATATTCAATATTCGCAAATTTCATGTGTGGTTATTTTTGAGATTGGATTTGTTCTATGAATTCTATAACTCTGAATTTTCCTCCCTCGTGCTTCAGTTCCTTAGATACAAGTTTTGCCCATTTGGGGCTGAGGTTCTCAGTTGTTCTTATTGGTGGAAGAAGTGACGCTACCTCAACACCTAATGTCTGTGCCATGGTACACAGGGTATGGATAGGAGGATGCTGTCTGCCTTTTTCAATATTCACGATTGAAGCTCTACTTAAGTGAAGTAAACTCGCTAGGGTTTCCTGTTTTATTTCCGCTTGCTTGCGTGCAGTCTTAATGCGTTTTCCGAGAGCAACATAAAATTTCTTCTGTTCGATAACAGTCATGACTGCTGTTGAGTGTGGCAAATTTAAACTAAATGTTGAATTCTACAAACTGTTTGTGAAACCTTACAAAATAAATACGTTTTCAAAAATATACATTTCTAAATTATTTATTATCTTTGCTAATGAGTTTTCAATGAATAGCTGTCTCGCCCTCAGGAATTCTTGCAAGATTCAAAAACGGTTCACTAAAAATAAATTAAATGGCAAAAGATTACACACATCTCAGAAGTGTCTACGACAAAACACATGGCAATTGTCATATATGCCGGCGTAAACTCAGCTTTAAGAATCACGGGAAAATCGGACATAAAGGGTCATGGCATATTGAGCATTCCATTCCGCGCGCGAAAGGAGGAACAAGTCACTTCAACAATTTATTTCCTGCTTGTATTGATTGCAATATTGACAAAGGAATTAGGACAAGTCGAACTGCAAGAAAATATAACGGGCACACACGCGCACCCTACAGCAAGAAAAGGAAAGCAGAGATACGTGAAGGTAGGACTGCAGTTGGTGCGGCCATCGGTGGCGCAATTGGAATTGCACTCGGTGGTCCCCTTGGAGGTCTCGTTGGTACAGCACTCGGTGCTGCAATCGGTAATTCATCTTCACCAAAAAAATAAGAGACCCGCCATGGAAGATCGCTACGCACATTTGCAATTCATTATTGGCCGCTTTGATCACTATTTCGATAGTCTCAATAACAAAGCTTCTTTCTATTTGGGACTCAACACATTTATTACCGGCGGACTGGTCGGAGTTTATTTTGCCCTCAGCCAAAACATCCATTTTACCCGTTACGAAGACATAGTCTTCCTCATCGCAATCACTTTAGGTTTTGCTTCAATGTTTCTCCTCGTCTGGGGTGTGAAACCATTCCTAAAGGATATTCAGCGTGAAGGACAGTCTACGGTTCCAATATTTTTCGGAAGTATCGCAAAACTTTCTGCCGAAAAATTTTTAACTGATTTCATGCAGCATGAAAGAGAGAATATGATTAAGGATATGGCACTACAGGCCCATATTCTGGCCTGCGGTCTGGAAAGGAAATTTATTCGTGTTCAATATGCAAGCTATGTTCTCATCGCAGAATTCGTGCTGCTAATTCAAATCGTCATAATCATTCTTAATAAACATTAAATCAAACAAACCAATGAAAACATTATTTAATCCTTATCTGACAACAATTGAGAACACGTTGAAACAATCCAAGCTCAGCAAATCGTTTGACAGTTACTCCGGTCTTGGTTCTATTCCGCAGAATAAGAAGTTTATGATGACGGAAGGTCTCGATTTTCCACCAGGAGATCAACTTGCAGAACTGGCGCGGCGGGCAGGTGCACAACCCAACGGTCACGGTGTGGTAGGAATGCATCCTGACTTTGCGTATCTGCGAGGCACACGTGAATTCGAATATCATAACATAACGTCTACTTTCATTGATATCAAGGGATCAACTAACTTGTACAATCGCTACAACGAAGAACAGATTTTCGTTATCACGAACACAATCCTTAGTGCGGCAATTCACACATGTACAGTTTTTGGTGGCCATATTCAAAGATTGCAGGGTGATGGAGTGTTTGTGTATTTCGGTGGAAAAACCATTGATGAAAATAGCGCGGTGCTTCATGCGTTACTAGCAACCGCGACATTCACTTACTTTGTAAAAAATGATTTGAAGAGAGTATTTGAGCTTAATGGTATCGAGAATATTTACACTCGAATCGGGATTGATATTGGCAAGGACGATAGTGAAGTGCTGTGGGTGGTAACCGGTACACCCACTCTGAATGAATTAACGACCATCAGCCTGCATACAAGCTTGGCTTGTAAACTTCAGTCACACGCTAAATCGAACGGAATTCTGGTGGGTGAAAATGTTTTCCTAAGAGTATTAGAAATACAGAAATTTTTCTCGCATTTCACCGATGACAAAACCCTCGAAGGTAAGTTCCATTATAAACCGTATGAATTCAACTGGTCGGAGTTCCTCAAATCGCTGCCGTACTTATACGTTGGTCTCGATGGCGAACTTGATTTTATTGATCAGCCTAAAAAGCTTCTCAATAGTGAAGAGGAACGCTTGAATAGGTTGCGAGATAAAATGCTACTTGTTAAGACTGGGGACGCATACACGGATCGAAATAGTGTTATCACAAATAATCCTGTTGGGGTAAAAAATCAACCTCACCGGTTTCATTTCAACGACAAAATATAGTACAGAAATGGGAGTGAATAAGTACTCAGCTTTAAAAGCGCAACAACGTCACATTGAAACAAGTTTCGACTCTTTCAAGTGCAATGTAACTCGCACTAATATCCTTGTTTGTTATGGATGGATTTCTCAGCCTGATTGTGATTCGTACAAAGTTCGAATTGAATATGTCTATGGCCATGAACCAAAAACTACTATTCTCTTACCTGTCATCGAGCCTTCAAAAGAGATTCACATGTATAGTGATCACAGTCTTTGTTTACACTATCCACCGGATATGTGGTGGAATGCACAGATAAAGGTATTCTCGTACACGATACCTTGGATTTCTGAATGGATCTGTTGCTATGAGATATTTAAGATGACTGGAAAATGGGAGGGGGTTGAATCACCTGTACATTTTCGAGAGTCAGAAAGAAATGTAAACGTTGAACACTAAACATCTTATGTTACGCTACTGTTCAAAAAATGTTGAGAAAAATTTTTTACTCTGCATGTAGGACGTTGTATATTTGCCGTCCTCATCTGTCCTCTATGCCATCTGAAAAACTTAATCTTCGGATTGAAAAGTCTCTCAAGGACAAACTTCGGATTCTAGCGAAGAAAGACAAACGTAACCTTTCAAATTTTGTGATCGTGCAACTTGAAAAAGTTGTTGAATCAATGAGCACAAAAAAGTAAATTGCTTTCTTCACTCTCAAATCAGGCAATAAATGGAACAGAAAAAATCAGTTGGAATTTGGATTCGAGTTTCTACCGAAGATCAGGTAAAAGGTGAATCACCAGAACATCACGAAAAGCGAGCACGTCTGTATGCCGAAGCCAAAGGGTGGAATGTTGTAGTGGTGTATCATCTTGAAGCTGTCTCAGGGAAATCCGTCATGCAACATCCCGAAACAAAAAAGATGCTTCAAGACATTCGTGAGGGTCACATCACCGGACTTATTTTTTCAAAGCTTGCACGACTTGCCCGGAATACCAAAGAGCTTCTAGACTTCGCTGACATATTCCGTGCAGAGGATGCAGATTTAATTTCACTGCAAGAATCAATTGACACAAGCTCACCTGCTGGACGGTTATTTTACACAATGATTGCTGCAATGGCACAGTGGGAGCGTGAAGAAATATCAGAGCGGGTTGCTGCTTCGGTTCCCATACGAGCAAAACTTGGTAAACCAACGGGAGGTCAAGCTTCCTTCGGCTTTCGTTGGAATGGAAAAGATTTTGTGATTGATGAGAAGGAAGCTGCTGTGCGCAAACTTGTCTATGAACTTTTCTTAGAGCACAAGCGAAAGAAAACAACTGCCAAGTTGTTGAACGAAATGGGCTACCGGACCCGGAACAATTCAAAGTTTTCTGATACTACCGTCTCACGGCTATTACGTGATCCAACAGCCAAAGGTCAACGAAGAGCTAACTACACCAAGAGCCTCGGAGATGGTAAAAAGTGGGTAATGAAGCCAGAGTCTGATTGGGTGGTGACAGAATGTCCGGCTATCATTTCTGAAGAGTTATGGAACGAATGCAATAGGATTTTGGAGGAACAAGAAAGCAAACGCAAACGTCCTGGTCCTCGCCCAGTATACCTGTTATCTGGCTTCGTTTATTGCACCTGTGGCAAGAAAATGTATGTCTTTCACGATTCTGCAATCTACACTTGCAAAGCTTGCAAGAATAGAATTCCTGCTGAAGATATTGATGAAATATATCATGAGCAATTGAAGACATTTCTCATGACTGATACTGATATTGCAACGTATTTGAAACAATCAGACACACGCATAAAAGAAAAGGAATCATTGCTGAAAGTGATTACGGATGAAGCAAACGGAATACGAAAAAAGATGGAAGAATTGGTAAATATGCGCTTAAATGGAGAATTGAATCGTGATAGTTTCCCTCAGCATTATAAACCATTAGAGGAACGTCTAATGCAAATTGACCAACAAATACCAGAATTACAAGCAGAGGCAGATTTCCTTAAGATTCAGTACCTCTCCTCTGATACCATTTTGCAAGATGCCAAAGACTTGTATACTCGCTGGCAACAGCTTGAATTTGAAAATAAGCGAACAATTATTGAAGTCATTACAGACAAGATAACGGTTGGTAAAGAGGATATATCCATTAATCTGACCTACCTACCGGCTGCCCCCCTCCTCTCTCCCCTAAATCCGGGAAATAAGCAACGCAACTTCACGGATTCATAGCAGCGACAAGCATAAATGTAGCCGGATACTCGACAGAAATTTTTGCTCGTGAAATGGTTACTCTTCGTTCTTCCATTGGCTGCCGCAACACTTCCAGCACGCTACGCGGAAATTCAGGAAGCTCATCGAGAAATAAAACTCCGTTGTGCGATAAAGAAATTTCTCCGGGTTGCGGATTCATTCCACCACCCACTAAAGCGACATCGCTGATGGTATGGTGTGGTGAACGAAACGGCCGTACTGAAACGAGCGAAGAGTCAACGGGAAGCTTGCCTGCGACAGAATGAATCTTCGTGGTCTCGAGCGCTTCAGGCAAGGTGAGCGGAGGAAGTATGGAGGGCAATCGTTTCGCCAGCATCGTTTTGCCCGCACCCGGCGGACCGATGAGGATCACATTGTGCCCGCCTGCGGCTGCAATCTCGAGTGCGCGCTTGATATTCTCCTGTCCTTTCACGTCGCTGAAATCAAATTCAAGATGTTCCTGCTGCTCTGAAAATTCTTTTCGAGTATCAACAATCACCTGCTCGAGTTGTTTTTCTCCGCTGAGAAAACCCACTACATCATTAATATTCTCTGCGCCATAAACTTTCAGGTTGTTGACGATGGCTGCCTCTCGTGCATTTTGTTTAGGAAGAATGAAGCCCTCGAAATTTTCTTTGCGCGCCTGGATGGCAATCGGCAAAGCACCCTTGATCGGCTGCAATGATCCATCGAGAGAAAGTTCTCCCATGATGAGGTACTTCGAAAGTTTTGCAGCCTCGAGTTGGTCGGACACCGCAAGAATTCCAATGGCAATGGGCAGATCGTACGATGAACCTTCCTTGCGAATGTCTGCGGGTGCGAGATTGATTACAACCTTTCTTCTGGGCGAACGATAGCCGCTATAACGCAGCGCTGACTCCACGCGGTGAACACTTTCTTTCACTGCCAGGTCGGGCAAGCCAACAATGAACCATCCCAAGCCTTTAGTGATCGTGACTTCAATCGTGATGGTTTGCGCATCTACTCCCTGCACCGTGCCGCCAAAAGTTTTTACGAGAGGAGCCGATGAATCTTCACCAAGGTCTTCAAACAATTCATTGCTTTCTTCAAATACAAAATCACCCATGCAATCAAAGGTAAATTTTGGTGGGATTTATTAGGAAGATTTTTTAAGAATAATACTTGCCACAGATTTCACAGATTACTCAGATTGTAAAAAAATCTTCCTACAAGAACGGGATTGCGCGCTGTCAGTGAGGAACCTATCAGATTAGTTGTGCCTCCATGGTAATATTCGTATTCAATGCTTTCGACACGGGACAATTTGTCTTTGCGTCTTCAGCACACTTCTGAAATTTTTCTGCACTCATACCAGGTGCTTTTGCTTTCACAACAATATGAGAATTGTTGATTACGAAGTCTTCAATGGTAATTGTGCAAGTTGTTTCAATTGATTCAGCGGTTGTTCCTGCTTCGTCAAGAACAAAACTTAATTTCATTGTGAAGCAAGAGGCATGAGCTGCCGCAATCAATTCTTCAGGGCTAGTGCCTTCCGCCACATCGAAGCGCGTGCTGGATGTGTAAGAAACATTGTTGAGTAGTTTGCTTTCTGAAGTAATGGTTCCGCTGCCTTCTTTGCCGGAACCATTCCATACAGCTGTTGATGATCGCTTCATATTAATTGTTTCAGGTTTTCTGAACTCCGAATTCCTCCGATGGATCGGGACTGAAATCCGAAATAATTATTCTTTTGCTTTTGCTGCTTTTGGTTCTCCTCCTAAAATTTTTTCTTTAATCTTCTTTTCAATTTCTTCAGCCACTTCAGCATTGTCTTTCAGCAATTGAACAACTGCATCTCTGCCTTGCCCCAGTTTATCGCCATCATAACTGAACCACGATCCGCTCTTCTGCACCACATTCATTTCAACAGCCATGTCAACGATCTCACCTGTTTTCGAGATTCCTTTTCCGTACATGATGTCAAACTCTGCCTGGCGAAAAGGAGGAGCTACTTTGTTCTTCACCACTTTCACGCGTGCACGATTGCCCACCACGTTGTCACCATCTTTGATTTGTCCGATGCGGCGAATGTCAATTCGAACCGAGGCGTAAAACTTCAGTGCGTTTCCTCCGGTAGTTGTTTCCGGATTGCCGAACATCACACCGATCTTTTCGCGAAGCTGATTGATGAAGATGCAGCAGCATCCCGTTTTGCTGATGGTGCCTGTAAGCTTGCGCAAGGCCTGTGACATCAGGCGCGCATGCAATCCCATTTTTGAATCGCCCATCTCACCCTCGATTTCTGCCTTGGGTGTGAGGGCCGCAACAGAATCAATCACGAGAATCTCGATGGCTCCCGAGCGTATTAAGTTTTCTGCGATCTCCAGCGCTTGCTCGCCATTATCCGGTTGAGAGATCAAAAGATTTTCGACATCCACTCCCAAGTTCTGCGCGTACAATTTATCGAAGGCATGCTCTGCATCAATGAATGCAGCGATACCGCCTTTCTTTTGTGATTCAGCAATGGCATGCAGTGCCAATGTCGTTTTTCCCGATGACTCCGGCCCGTATATTTCAACGACTCTTCCTTTCGGAAAGCCGCCAACTCCAAGAGCCAAATCCACTCCGAGTGATCCTGTAGAAATTACTTCGACGGGCTCGAGCATCGTTTCTCCCAGTTTCATGATGGTACCCTTGCCATAGGTCTTGTCAATCTTCTCCATCGTGAGCTTGAGAGCTTTCATCTTTTCCTGTTGCGCGTTCATTGCCATAGTTAGTTTGATTGTTTTATCGTCAAAAATTGAGCATGTAATATCAACAAAAATTAGAGAATGGAAATTAGAAAATTGTTAGTCGGATTTTTCCACAGTGACTTCTTTCCGAATAACTATTGGCAGCCGGTCACGATTTTTCGGGAATAACCATAACTTTTTTTACCTCAGCCGATCCATAGAGCGAATCAGGTCTTCATCTTTTTTTATTCCGTGTCTCGCCATCAGGTTCATAACAATCCCGATCAATGGCAGCACTGCGCCTAATTTGAAATCGCCCAAATGAAAATTGGAGAAAATGTCATTCTCAATCTGCAGAATGATCATTCCAATGATGACGTAAAGGATAAAGAGCAAAATATTGATGTTGCAAAATCGCAATTGTCTCCTGCGATTCTTAAAGGAAAAAACAGCAATGGCGTGTGTGACAAACATTACGGGAGGAAAGCCGAGCAAATAAAAATGAGTGCTGGCACCAATGGTGTCCATTCCCTGAGCAACACCGCCTGCTGAGATTTCCCAGAACGGAAAATATAATAACAGTACACCGCAAGCCATCGCCAGCAGAAGCCACACTGTTTGAATGCGCTGAATCATGGTATCGAATTGGCTAATTTTGCCCGCGAAAGTAAAGAAAGAAAGTTCCTGATGAATGAAGTTTTTGTGATTGATGCCATCCGCACTCCCATAGGAAAATATGGTGGCGCACTAAGTTCCATTCGCCCTGATGATTTGGCCGCGATGGTGATTCGCTCCGTTGTTGACCGCAATTCAAATGTAGATGTGAATCGCATTGAAGACGTAATCTTAGGCGATGCAAACCAGGCCGGCGAAGACAACCGCAATGTTGCACGAATGGCATTGTTGCTAGCAGGCTTGCCTGTTCATATTGCGGGAACGACTGTGAACCGCCTATGTGCCAGCGGACTTGATGCGATCATGCACGCAACGCGCGCAATTAAAGTTGGTGACGGAGAAGTTTTTTTTGCCGGTGGTGTTGAAAGCATGAGCCGCGCTCCGTATGTTCTCGCTAAATCTGAAACTGCTTTTGGAAGGAAGGCAGAAATCTATGACACTACCATCGGTTGGAGATTCACCAACAAGAAACTTGCAGAAAAATATTTTCCGTTTTCCATGGGAGAAACGGCCGAAAATATTGCAAAGAAGTGGAACATCACCCGTGATGAACAGGATCAATTTGCGCTTGACTCACAACAGAAATACTGGAATGCTTTTGAAGAAGGGAAATTTAAGGATGAAATAATTCCTGTTGAGACCAGGGATGAAAAGCAACAGCCCATTCTTGTTTTGAAAGATGAACAACCACGGCAAACTTCACTTGAAAAGCTCGCAGCATTAAAGCCTGCTTTTTCCAAAGACGGAACTGTGACGGCGGGAAATTCCTCCGGCATCAATGATGGAGCAGCGTGTCTGCTACTCGTTTCGGAAAATGTGGTAAAGGAATTTTCGCTGAAGCCATTGGCGAAAGTTATCTCGATGGCAGTGGTCGGCGTTGATCCCGCATACATGGGAATTGGTCCTGTGCCGGCAACACAAAAAGCATTGAAGCGCGCAGGATTGAAAGTTGAGGATCTGGATTTGATAGAACTCAACGAAGCATTCGCATCACAGAGCATTGCCTGCATTCGTGATTTGAAATTGAATCCACAGAAAATAAATGTAAACGGCGGAGCGATTGCCCTCGGTCATCCGCTCGGCTGTAGCGGTGCAAGAATTTCTACCACTCTTATACATGAAATGAAAAGAAGAAAAGCGAAGTATGGATTGGCAACGATGTGTGTAGGAGTGGGACAAGGTGCAGCAATTATTTATGAAGCGGTCTGAAAAGTTTTCATTCACCATTCACTCATTCACCCATTCACCATTCACCATTGCCCCGATACGTCCTCGAACTTTCCTACAAAGGCACCAGCTTCAACGGCTGGCAGATTCAGAAGAATACTTCGAACACCATTCAGCGTGTGGTACATGAAAAGCTTTCTGTGCTATTGCAGGAAGAAATTACCGTCATCGCTTCAGGAAGAACGGATGCCGGTGTTCATGCTTATCAGAACTTTGCCCATTTCGATACTTCGAAAAAGTTTCCAAGAGATTTTATCCGCCGCCTGAATTTTATGCTGCCGGACACCATTGCCGTGAGAAATATTTTTACGGTGAAAGAAGATTTCAATGCCCGCTTCGAAGCCGTCAGCAGAAGATATGAGTACCTTATTTCTTATGAAAAAAATCCGTTGCTGTTCGACATCACGTGCTATTATCCTTATCCCGAATTACCAGTTAAGAAACTGAACGAAGCCGCGAAGATCATCAAGTCGAATGCTGACTTCGCTGCATTCAGCAAGAAGCGAACGCAAGTGAAAACCACCCTCTGCAAGATCAAACTCGCTCGATGGGAATGGGATGATGAAATGAAATTATTACGATTCACCATAACTGCAGACCGGTTTCTCCGGGGCATGGTACGTGGAATCGTCGGCACTTCCATTCGTTACGCCAAAGGAAAAATTTCTACTGAGCAATTGCATCACATCTTTGAAAGCAAGCAGCCGCACAAAACCGATTTCTCTGCGCCGGCACAGGGATTAACACTCCTGGAGGTGAAGTATCGGCTCAACGTACTCAAGCCACTTTCTTCTGAATGAAATTTTTTTTCATTGTAACTTTAAAAAAAAATTATGCTCACGATTCCCGATGAAGTGCTGGATGCCTCTCATCTTTCAGAGGAAGAGTTGAAAAAGGAAATCGCCATAATGCTATATGCGCAAAGAAAATTATCATTGGGAAAAGCGAGATCATTAGCCGGAATGAGCTATGAAGATTTCAACGAATTACTTTTTCAGCGGGAGATTCCTCATTATGACGTTGAAGATTTACAACAGGATATTGAAACATTGAAACGTCTTAAGCGCCTATGATTGTCGTCAGCGATACCTCACCGCTGCGGGCTTTATGGAAAATTCAACACCTTCATTTGTTGCCTGCACTCTATGAAAGTGTATTGATTCCCCCTGCAGTAGTTCGTGAATTGAATTCTTTCAAAACGAGTGGAGCAGACCTTTCCGAACTTGTGAATGCTCCGTGGTTAGAAATAGGAATCATCAAAAACAAAAATGAAGTTGATTTGCTACTCAATGACCTTGATCCGGGTGAAGCAGAAGCTATTGTTCTTGCGCGGGAAAATAATGCTTCACTCATTTTAATGGATGAAGTAGCCGGAAGAAATAAAGCGGAAGAGTATGGTTTAAATGTCACCGGTGTTCTTGGTGTTTTGCTGGAAGCGAAGAAGAATAGATTGATTGCAGAAGTGAAGCCAATCATGGATCGGCTAATTGCGGAAGCACGATTCTTTATTTCAGCCAAACTCTATTCAGAAATATTAAGCGCAGCAAATGAACTCAAATGAGTATCTGAAAGTTGAAATGCAGAATGAAAAAGCTTCTAAATAAAATCCTTGACTTCTCGCTCCTCCGGCGGGTTATGCGCTTGGTAAAGCCGTACAAGAAACGCTTCTACCTCGCTGTAGTCATTGCTGTGCTGATGGCAGCACTTGCTCCGCTCAATCCCATCCTCATTCAAATAACAGTTGATAAATACATCATTGGGGGCAACTGGAACAAGTTAGTGCAGATGACAGAAATAATTTTTGGGTTGCTTCTGATCCAGGGAGCACTTACTTACAGTTTCACCTACAATACCATCTTCCTCGGACAATCCATTGTGCGTGATCTGCGCGCACGCGTGTATGAACATGTGCTGAGTTTGAATCTTCGATATTTTGATCGTACACCGATTGGCACTTCGGTTACCCGTACCATTACCGATGTGGAAGCGATCAATGACATTTTCGCTGAAGGAGTGATCACCATTCTCAGTGATCTTCTCACATTGATTGCTGTGTTGTGCGTGATGTTTTATTCCTCATGGCAACTTTCGCTCGTCACACTTTCTGTTCTTCCTTTGTTATTGATCGCTGCCTATTTTTTCAAGGAAGGAATCCGGAAGTCTTTTACCGACGTAAGAAACCAAATCGCGCGATTGAATGGATTCCTGCAGGAGCATATTTCAGGAATGAGCGTTGTGCAAATCTTCAACGCTGAGGAGCGTGAGATAAAAAAATTCAGGGCCATCAATAAAGATCACCGCGCAGCAAACATTAAAGGCATTTGGTACTATTCTATTTTTTTTCCAGCGGTCGAAATTATTTCTGCAATGGCGTTGGGCTTGCTGGTTTATTATGTTGCCTATCAATCCATAAATGAGTTATCGTTTGTAAACCAGGATCACCATACTCCGGCAGGTTACATTATCATGTTCATCATGTTTCTAAACCTGATGTTCCGTCCCATCAGGATGCTCGCGGACAAATTCAACACATTGCAGATGGGCATGGTGGCAAGTGATCGCGTATTCAAGCTGCTCGACAACAATGATAAAATGTCGAACACCGGGACCAGGATCGCATATCAAATTAAAGGTGACATTGAGTTTGAAAATGTTTCATTCGCGTATGATGAAAAGAATTTTGTCCTGAAGAACGTCTCCTTCAATGTTGAACACGGAGAAACATTGGCTATTGTAGGAGCAACAGGCGCCGGCAAAACTTCCATTATCAATATCCTGAGTCGCTTCTATGAAATTCAGAACGGAGCGATTTATCTCGATGGAGAAAATATTCGCGAGTATGAGCTTTCATCCTTACGAAGTCAAATTGGTCTGGTGTTGCAGGATGTGTTTCTTTTTTCAGGAAGCATTATGGATAACATCACGCTGCGCAATCCTGAAATCACACGAGAGCAAGTGAAGCATGCTGCCGAATTGTGCGGCGTTGCTGAATGGATTGAAAGACTTCCCGGCGGTTATGATTACAGTGTGATGGAGCGTGGAGCAACACTCTCTGTCGGACAGCGGCAATTGATTTCTTTCGTGCGCGCTCTTGTTTTCAATCCGAAGATTTTAATTCTTGATGAAGCCACATCTTCCATTGACACTGAATCAGAAACGCTGATACAAAATGCGATTGAAAAATTAATACAGGGAAGGACTTCCATCATCATTGCTCATCGCCTTTCCACCATTCAGCATGCTGATAAAATCCTGGTGCTCGATAAAGGTGAAGTGAAAGAGATTGGCTCGCATGAAGAGTTGCTGGCGATGAATGGATTTTACAGGAAGCTGTATGAGTTGCAGTTTAAGAGGAAGGAAACTGCACCTGTTTGATCATCGTGTAAATTTTATTTCAATCTTCTTAGCCGACTTAATCGGGAAGGATTTCGTTTTGTATGAAACAAACTCAAAACCTCAATTGCGTGAGGGGTTATCTTATATATTATCCAATAATTTCCCCAGACAATATTGCGATACGTTCTTTTTTTTGTCAGTAGGTAGCGGCATTCAGGAAAACTGCGGTAGTGAGGAAGAATGCCTTGAAGCTGTTGAACAAAATCATTCGCAAACCGGAGTGCATATTCTGCTGAATCATTGTTAATGAAATAATTCAGTTGTTCATCCAATTCTTCGAATACGTTATTTCGAATGATCAGCAATTTTTTTCTGACCATGAGGCGATATGCGCTTTAAGTTCATCGAGTGTTCGCGGCTTCGATTTCTCTGCTTTGCTTATCATTTCGCGAAAAGCAAGTGGATCCATTTCTTCATGAGTTTCATCCAGTTCAACAAAATCGAGCGACTTTAAATGATTCACCAGAGCTTTTCCCTTTTTATCTTCTTTAACTTTGAGCAGATATTCCATGGTCATGTTTTAATAAAACCAAAGTTAATGATTCAGGAATAAAAAAATTTCCTCCCAGCATTAGACCTTTCAAATATCCAGGACGCTGTTAAATTTGCCATAATGAAAAAAATAAAAATCATTATTGAAAAAAACCGAAGCGGTTATTCTGCTTACGCAAAAGATTTTACTGTGGCAACAACATGTAAAACGATGGAGAAATTAAGAGCGAACATGCTCGAAGCGCTGAATCTTTATTTTGAAAATCAGGAAAACACTTCCCATGAAATTACTGGGCGACAACGCAAGATTCTTCGCGAACGCCTGGCATCAATTTACAATGAGACTGCTGACCTTGTATCATGGCAAACTGTAAAAAACAATATCAAAAAAGCAAAGCGAGCAATAAGTTCTAAATGAAATTTTCCCTCGAATTTCTTTAACCGGGTCATATTACCATCCGCCAAAACAATTGAGGAAATGACTCAATTAATCTGTAAGTTGCATTTGAAAAATATTAAATGAAAAAAATCTTCCTGTTACTCTTCCTCCTCACGGCTCCAAACATCACCTTCTCTCAAGCTATTTACCAGCGAATTTATTTTGAGGCCTCACCGGAACAAATTCAATCGCTGATCACGAAAGGAGTTGCTCTTGATCATTTGCTCCGTCAGCAAGATGGTTATGTTGCAGAACTTTCTAAGGAAGAAGTTTTGACCATGACGAATGCCGGTGTGAAGGTGGAAATCATCATTACTGATTTATCCGCCGATTTCAAATCAAAATATAGTTCCTTCAAAGAGTTTTCTAACCTGAGAGACTTTACACCTCCTGCGCATTTTCATGCCGGAAGCATGGGCGGTGCACTTACATACAGTGAGCTTGTAAATGAATTGGATTCCATGAAACTCTATTTTCCGGATATCATTACAGCGAAAGCAAGCCTTGGTGATAGTTATGAAGGACGTCCCGTTTACATGGTGAAAATTTCTGACAACCCCGATAGCGATGAAGATGAACCAGAAGTAGAATTCGATGCGCTACATCATGCTCGTGAGCCGGTTTCCATGATGCACCTGATTTATTATATGTGGTGGCTGCTGGAAAACTATAACGTGGATTCACTGGCGACGTACCTTGTTAATGAGCGTGAAATTTATTTTGTACCGGTGGTAAATCCTGATGGTTATTACTACAATGAATCCACCAATCCCGGAGGCGGCGGCTATTGGAGAAAAAACAGAAGGGATAATGGTAACGGAACCTATGGCATTGACTTGAACAGAAATTACAGTTTCGGATGGGGGCTCGACAGTGGTTCTTCAGGAGACAGCAACAGCGACGTTTACAGGGGAACCGCTCCCTTCTCTGAACCGGAAACAGCCGTAATGAGAGACTTTTTTACAGCGCATGAATTTGTGACCACCGTCAGTTGCCATACCTCCGGAAACTATTTCATTCATCCCTGGGGTTATACGAATGATGACTGTGCGGATGTAGACTGGTTTTCTGCTTACAGTGAACGTGCCACACGATGGAGCGATTATTTTTACGGCAACTGTTATCAAACACTCAATTATTTCGCGAGCGGAACTACCATTGATTTCAACTATGGGGAACAGATTCTTAAACCGCGATCTATGGCATTCACTCCTGAGACCGGATATTCTTTTTGGCCGGATCCGAATGACATTCCTGAAATGTGCGCTAAGATTATAGAACAAAATATCCTGTGCACTTATCTGCCCAATGCCATTTTCACCATCAGCGCTTCCGACCAAAGCACAGCAAGCACTTCGAATGTTGAAATTCCGTTCTCGGTTTATAATGTCGGACTGCAACAGGGAAATGTACATTGCTACCTGCAGTCATCTTCACCGTATGTGATTGATGATGGTGACACAGTAACTGTCAGCAGTGTTGCGGTGCTGGCAAATGCAGCTTCATCATTGGAAATTCAATTGGATGGTGCTACGCCGAATCAATCGGTGATTGAAGCGCTGCTGATTGCTGATGATGGCCTCATCAAAGACTCCGTATATATTAACATTGAATTCTCAGGATTTCCGACACAGGTGATGCCGCTCAATGTTTCCCTGAAATTGCTCCCTAATCCGGCCGGTGATTATGTGCAGCTTGAAGGTACATGGCATGAGGCCTCTATTTCATTTTTTGATATGACAGGAAAAGAGCTGCACACGCTACATCCGTTACCGAACACGGTTATTGACATCAGCTTACTTCCACAGGGTCTTTATTATCTTGAAATAAAAACTGATGATGGAGACTTCCGGGTAAAACTGGTAAAGGAGTAAGAATTTATACCAACAACATCCTCATCGGATACAACTCACGCGTGTAAGGGTTATACACCAACCCAATAGCCTCAAGTGTAGTCACTCCCAACAACGTCTCATCACCTTCTTCACCAAAAATTACCGGGGCAGGCGCCCCGCTGCCTTTATATTCGAAGTAAGCATCTCCTGCTTGTCGTTCAATCGAAGTACCATCAGCCAAAGAAAATGTTTCTCGCCGGTAAGGCTTGAGACCTAACTCTTTTAATATTGGCGACGGAACCAAACTGTAGACAGCACCTGAGTCAATCAGGAACTCAACTTGCTTTTTCTTCTTTGAGTCCCTGTTTTTCTTAACAGTGAACATCAGGTTAGTTAATCCCATTGCCAAAAGATTTTATCGTCCTTGTGTTACTGTTTCTTCCTTCTTCACCTCTTTCTTTGCCACATAATCTTTCATCCACTGAGTTGTCACACTCTTCGGACGCTCGATGCCGAGCCCGAGTGCGCGATCCCATACAAGCGAAGCAAGAACGCCAAGTGCACGCGATACGCCAAACAACACCGTATAAAAATCAGACTCTTCAAGGCCATAATGAACAAGCAGCGATCCGCTATGTGCATCAACATTGGGCCAGGGATTTTTGATCTTTCCGGTTTCACCAAGAATTTTCGGAGCAACCTCATATATATTCCATACGATGTTCACTAACTCATCATCAGGACAATGCTCTTTTGCAAATTCCATCTGTGCAAGAAAACGGGGATCCGTTTTTCTCAGTACAGCATGACCATAACCCGGAATTACTTTCCCTTCTGCCAGAGTTTGCCGGATGTATTTCTCGATTTCCTCTTTTGTCAATTTGCCTTTACCGAGATGTTTTTTCATGTCGAGGATCCAGCGAATCACTTCCTGGTTTGCCAGGCCGTGCAAAGGACCTGCAAGTCCGCACATGCCTGATGCGAATGACATGTATGCATCACTCAATGCAGAACCAACTAAGTGTGTCGTATGTGCTGAGACATTTCCTCCTTCATGATCAGCATGAATGGTGAGGAACAATCGCATGTAACTATAAAAATCAGGCTGGTCATAGCCGAGCATGTGGGCGAAGTTGGCTGCCCAGTCAAGATCAGGGTTTGGTTCGATGTGTTTTCCTTTTTTGTACGTGCGGCGATAGATGTACGATGCAATACGCGGCAGTCGTGCGATCAGCGTCATCGCATCCTCATACATGGGATCCCAATATTCTTTTTTGCTGATGCCACTTCGGTATGCCCTCGCAAAATTCGATTCTGTTTGCAGCGATAAGATGCCGACGGCAAACTGCGTCATCGGATGCGTTTCTTTCGGAAGGCGATCCAATGCTTTGAAGACGTGAATGGGAACAATGGATCTTCGCGCCCACACGTTGGCAATGTGCTGCACATCTTTGTAGGTTGGAATCTCATCCAGCAACAGGAGATAAAACAATCCCTCCGGCAACGGCTCTTTGCATGATTCAAGGTGCGGAAGTTTTTCCCGCAGCTCAGGGATGGTGTAGCCGCGAAAACGAATTCCTTCTTCAGGATCGAGCAGCGAAGTTTCCGTAACAAGCGCCATAATACTTTTCATTCCTCCATAAGCCTGACCAATGGTGTATGTGCCGAGTTCAACGTTTTCATTCTTCTTGATGAACTCCTTGATCTCTGCTGCCATCGGAAGGGCCTTGACAGCGAAGTGTTCTTTAATGTATCCCATCTTGCAAAAAATTTTAGTGCGACAAAATTAGAGAATAACCGGCGCTCTTTGAAGCGGTTCTTAAATCTCCATCAATAAATAAAGAATATGAGAAAAGAAAATTGGTTGCAGAATAAGCAAGAAATTCTTTCAATGAGAAAAAAATATTTTCCAAAAATAAAATTTGCTTAAAGAAGCAATGTAACCTTCGTCTTACTCTAAAACCAATTTCCTGAAGTATCGCTGTGAATCATTCATCAGCACCAGCCAGTAGATGCCGCGTGATAATGTATGTATATCAACAGGAATACGAATGTTACCTTCCTTGTTGTCAAGAGGAATTTTTTTGAGGCAAACACCAAATGCATCGTACAACTCAATGCTCCATCCGGTGTTGTGCAATAATGTTTCCATGATCACTGCATCGCAAGCTGGATTGGGATAAAGCTCAATGAATGGAGATTGTGTGATCTCATTTATTCCTGTACAAACATTAATTAGAACAGTCACTGTATCATAGACGATGCAGTTACTGTCTGCGACTTTGTAAACAACATCGTGATAACCTTCTCCTAACAACGCAGGATCGAAAACCGAAGACATTGACCCGTCAATGTAATAGGTGCCGCCTGATGGCAATCCACCTGTCAATGTAAATGGTGAAATATTGATACAAACCATGCTGTCCATCGTTAAACTCACATCCGGCATTTCATATACTGTAAAAATTTTTGATTCGGTTTTCGAGCAGCCACTAATGTCGGTGTACGTATAAGAAATCGTGAATGTGCCAGGCCCCGATGCACCGGGATCAAATACGCCATTGCTTACTCCTGTGCCATCGTATGTACCGCCCAAAGGATCTCCGCCACTGAGCGTAACCGGTGCATCCGTCTCACAAAAAGAAACCGGAGAAAAGGTGAAAGTCACCATTGGAAGCGCTACCACTTCAAGAGCTGTTGACGCTGAAGCCAAACAATTGTTTGAATCAGTATAAGAATATGTGATCGTCCAGTTGCCAATTGCTGATGGAGAAAAGACTCCGTTGCTTACATAGCTTCCTGAATAAATTCCCCCTGATGGCAAACCACTACTTAGAGTAAAGGGTGCAGAATTTTGACATACGGGAAGAAATGAACCAATAGTAACTATGGGCAAAGGATTAACTAAGATCTCAATCGCGTTGGATGTGCTGTCGCCGCAACTGTTAGTAGCGACGCACGTGTAGGTGCCGGTTTGATTTGCATAGTATGAAGTGCTAACTGCTCCCGGAATATTAGTCCCATCCTTTTTCCATTGATAAGTTTGACCATTCAGGTAGTTGGCAGACAAATGTGCTGTTTGATTTGCGCAAACACTTGTTGGTCCCACTGCATTAATTTCTATCGTGGGGCCTGAAGTAGTAATGGTTAGAGTTTTTGATTCCCAACCAGAGCATCCATAGTCATCAGTGCCCACAACATTAAATGTGGTAGTAGTATCAGGAAAAGCGTACACTGAGTCATTGGTGGATGAAGAAAGATTATTTGCCGGTACCCATGAATACACAACACCGCCGCTTGCAATCAGGAGTGCCGTATCATTGGTGCAAACGGAAGCAGGGCCACTGATAGTGATAAAAGGTTCACTATATATTATCGGAGTGGTGTTCCACGCCGCGCATGCTTGGTTAGTGCTAACAAGGCGAATGCGGTAATTTGATCCCGATGTGGCATACCAGGGTGCTGTGCAGTGTACCACTCCTGAAGTAGTGGAAATAAAATTTCCGAGTGCTGAAGGGTTCGTAAAATCTCCGGATGAATTTGAAAGCTCAGCAGTGAAAATATTTCCAATATCGAAATAACCGTCGGCAGTATAACTCATATCAAATTGTTCTGCGGGACAAAGCACTGAATCGCTTACTGAGGTGATAGTAAGAGTTGCGAGTTCCATTTTAGCAATCACTACATCAGCACCACCATTGCTGACTAAGGAATCATTTCCAAACGCGACACTATCAGTAAAAAGCCCTGCCATCACTACAGTGTTGTTTTCATCAGAAACAACAGCAAAGCACACATCGTCATCAATTCCGCCCGCGCTTAAAATAGCTTCAACATTCCCGAGTGAATCATAGCGTGCAGCAAGCATATCGCGGTCGCCGGCAGACGTTACAGTTAGCCCGTTAAAATTTGCTATTGTGTGAAACCCTCCGCCAACAAAAATTTTTCCTGCCTCATTGATTGAAATATCTGCTCCTGTATTATTTCCATTATCAACAATCTGCTTCGCCCACCTGCAAATTCCCAAAGGAGAATAAGACGCAACAAACAAATCCTTATCAAAGCCCGAGAGGTCAAAATTTCCGAAAGTGATGGAGCCCTGAAAATTTCCAGCTACGTAGCTATTACCCGCGGCATCGGCGCAAACGCTGAATCCGTGATCAGGATAAGGAGTGCCTGCAGTCTGAACCCATTGAATTGTACCTGCTGAATCATACTTCGCTATGAAAAAATCTTCCTCACCGTGACTGGTCACTGAAAGATTTGCGAATGCAGATGTGAGTTGAAATGCTCCGGAGACAAAAATATCTCCGCTTTCATTTACGCAAATGGAGTTTGCCTGATCCTGCAGGATGCCGCCGGCTTGTTCTACCCATTGAATAGTTCCGGCTGTGTCACATTTCGCCAGGAAAACATCACTCGAATCATTGACTGCATGCACGGTGAAATTTCCGAACTGAGCTGTCCCTGAAAAATACCCGGCGAAATATAAATTGTCATGATGATCTCTGACTATAGCAACTCCCTTATCGCCCTTGCTTCCGCCAAATTTTTTTACCCACAGTAATTGTCCCGATGAATTGTACTTCGATAATATCATGTCGTATTTACCCAGCAAAGTAAGTAACGTGCCTCCAAACATCACCGTGCTGTCCATCCATCCAATCACGTAAATATTTCCTGAGTGATCGAGACAAATGCTTTTACCGTACGCATGATCATTTGCTTCTGCCGTTACCCACTGTTGCATTCCGGTTGAATCATATTTGGCTATGAATAGGCCACCATTTACAGTGGTACCGTTAAACACCGCAGTGTTAGCAATCTGTCCTGTAGTGTAATAGTTTCCGCTGTTATCTTCTGCTAATTCAGAGGGAGCATCATATCCGGCACCACCCCCATGGTTCACCCAATCCACACTTTGCGCAATCGTGTTACTAAAAATGAAATTGAATAGAAAAATTATGAAAGAATTTTTTCGTGTGGGTAATCTTAAGCCAGCAATTTTTTTTATTAAAGGGACTGTGCCTGACATAAGAATCTTTTTAGAAGGATTTTTTAGAAAAATTTTATAGAGGAATTAATCATTTTGTTGCTTGATGATTTTTACCATAACAATGCGGGCATCTTCGGAAAGAAGAAGAAAATATATTCCATCACTTACTGATTGCAGATCGAGCATGATGTGATCTTCCTTTTTGAAATCTGAAAGTGACTCGTAAATAATTTCTTGTCCGAGCACATCATATACAGCGAGTGTCGCTTTCTGAAACTCTTCTCCCGGTAAGTTCAGGGTGAAGATTCCATCGCCGGGATTGGGATGAATAGAAATTTCTTTTCCCGAAAAAATGGTGGACATACCTACCAGGGTAAAATCAATACTCACATTCGCGCTGCATCCGTCAACGCTTGTAATGATGAGCGAGTACACACCCGATTGTGTCGCGAGGTATGTTTGATTGGTTGCGCCCGGAATGGAAATACTATTAAACTGCCATTGATAGGAATACGCCGGTGATGCTGTCAGCAAATTCCCATTGACGGTGATGGTTGGCAGCGCAGGAGTGGAAAAAATGGTCATGTAATTGGGCAGCAGAAGGGTGTCGTACTCATTCCCATCATACGTAATGAGCGTTACATCAAAGGTGCCCGGCACATAGTAGCACACGTTTGGATTTTGATCGGTGGAAGTTGGTGGCGTTCCTTCTTCAAAAATCCAGTACCATGAGACAGGATTGTTGGTGCTTTGATCAATGAAGTTGGTGCAAAATTTTTCGCAGATGGCTGTATCCTCGGCCGTAAACATCGGTGCGAGAATTTGAAAGATGAAATTGAATGCTGCGGAAACAGCACTACAGCCAAAGCTGTTTGTTGCCATCACGGAATACAAACCTGATTGTGAAGCAGTATAGGTTTGATCTGTTGCGCCGGGAATAGAAATGTAGTTGAAGTACCATTGATAAGAGATTGCCGCCGGGTTACAGGTCAGCACATTTCCATTTTGTAAAATAGTTGGTACAACCTGTGGAAAGACCGTGATATAGCCCGGATAGAAAATAGTATCAGCGCCACTTATGTTTGTCACGATCAATTGCACATCAAAAGTGCCTGTGTTATAATAGCAAATATCAGGAGTTGCAAGAGTGGAGGAAGAAGGAGTTCCTCCCGGAAATGACCATGACCATGTTTGAGCATAAAATGATGCGTCTATAAATTGAATGCATTGCCCCTGGCACACTGCCGTGTCAGGAACATAGAAATTTGCCAGCGGCGGACCGGGTATGCAATACTCTGCAATAAAGTAATCACGCTCACCCTGGCTATTTTGAGATTTGTCTCCTCCAATATCTTCTGAAGTACTATTCACAAGAATCAGGCATCCGTTACTGGTTGCGGTTGCAAAACCCATTTCTTCATGGCCGCTGGTGAGAAGGGTGCGATCAACAACATAATTACCTGCTGAATCACATTTCACCATCCATGTCTGTTCGAGACCCAGATTATCCTGTGTTTTGCTTCCGCTAATGCCAGAATAAGAAGTGCCGGATGAAACATACCCGCCATCACTGGCGCGATAAATATTTCCATATGTATCATCGGATGCTGAGCCGCCGAATCGCCTGTCCCAAACTTTATTTCCCGCTCCATCAACATGAACAAGCCAGAAATCATAACTCCCCCAATTGCTTTCCGTTTTGTCACCATTGATATTACCTTCAGTGGCGCCTCCCAGAACAATGCCATCGCTTCCATCAGAGCAAGCAGAATGACATTCATCATCGGAGGAGGTGCCGAAGCGCTTATCCCAAATTTTAGTTCCGTCGCTGTCAATTTTTACCACCCAATAGTCATCGCCTCCCCATGAGGCTTGTGATTTGTCACCACTGATGTCCGAGCTTGACCTTCCACCAAGCAGGTATCCGCTGTCAGGTGTTTGAAAAACCGAGTAACAATTGTCTCTTTCGTTTCCACCAAAGCGCCTATCCCAAATTTTCGTACCGACACTATCAATTTTCACCACCCAATAATCATTATCCCCCCATGATGATTCTGATTTGTCTCCGCTCATTCCACTCTGAGAATAGCCACCGAGAATGTACCCTCCATCGCTTGTTTGATAAAGAGAATATAAGTAGTCATAAGAAGATCCGCCATATCTTTTATCCCATAAGTAATTACCGGCAAAATCTGTTTTCACAATCCAATAGTCACCTCCTCCCTGGCTACCCTGTGTCTTAGTACCGCTAATTCCGGAGGAGGAAGTTCCACCCAGTAAGAATCCCCCGTCTGAAGTCGCAATTGCTGTAGTGAGTTCATCATCATCGCTTCCTCCATAAGTTCTGTCCCAGAGTTTATTGCCACTGCTGGTGGTGCACACAATCCAGTAGTCGTCGCCTCCATAGCATGGCTGGGATTTATCACCGCCGATTCCCGAGATGGAATTTCCTGCAACAAGGAGGTTATTGTTTGCAAGTGGTACTATACATCGTATTGTTTCATCGTCGCTGCCACCATAACGCTGATCCCATATTTTTACTAACTGTGCTCCAGCTTGAAACCGGGAGAGGAGGAACAAAACAGATAGTAAATACTTGCTCATCTGCCATAAATTTTAAGGTGACGGATAAATACAAAAGATAAACCCTTGGTTAGTGATTATTACACGAGGTATAAATATAAATCGTTTTTCCTGAAAATGAATTCTCTTCAAAGTGTGATTCGAAACAAGGAGAGCTATTAAAGAGGAAGATCACCTGAATATGCGCTCATAAATAAAAACAATCATGCAGAATTTTCTGTGTGGGGTATCCTTCAGGAATGTCCGGAGTAATCTTGCATTATACGAATGTGAGTGAGAAAATTTTTCGGCTAATTTTATTCCTTGATCTCATTGCACATTGAATCGCCGAAATTTTGTTTCACTCTTTCTGCTTCTTCTTCTTCTTCTTATATCATTGAGTTATGCGCAGCAAACTTCTGCGCCTTTATTCACAAAGCTTTCTTCTTCACTCACCAACGTAAGGTTCAAAAACACGCTCACTGAAAGTGTTGATCTCAACATCATTGCCTACGAATATTTCTACAATGGTGGCGGCGTGGCCGCCGGTGATATTAACAATGATGGCTTGATTGATTTATATTTCACGGGCAACATGTCGGGAAATAAATTATATCTCAACAAAGGCAACATGGTGTTTGAAGACATCACGAAAGAATCCGGGGTTGGAGGTCATGCAGGATGGAAAACAGGTGTGACCATGGCCGATGTGAATGGTGATGGCCTGCTTGATATTTATGTTTGTTACTCAGGAAACGGTGATACCACTTCGCGCCGAAATCAACTCTTCATCAATCAGGGCAATTTGAAATTCAAAGATGAAGCAAAGAAGTACGGACTGAATTTGCCGGATTATTCTACGCAGGCCGTTTTTTTCGATTACGATCTCGATGGTGATCTGGATATGTTCCTGCTCAATCATAACATCAAAACATTGCGGCGATTCGATGCTTCAGCAATGAAATTCATGCGCGATCCTTTTGCAGGCGATAAACTTTTCAGGAACGACGAAGGGCATTTTAAGGATGTGAGTGCGCAGGCGGGCATCAAGGGTAATCCGCTTTGTTTCGGGTTGGGGGTTGCCGTCGCAGACTTTAACAAAGATGGCTGGCCTGATCTCTATGTTTCGAATGATTACAGTGAGCAGGATTATCTCTACAACAACAATGGAAACGGAACCTTTACCGATGTGCTCGAACATGCCATGGGGCACATTTCCAACTTTTCAATGGGCAATGATGCGGCCGATTTTAACAACGATGGTCTTATTGACGTGTTCACGCTCGACATGTTGCCTGCAGATAATGTTCGTCAAAAATTGTTGTTCACGCCTGATAACTATGAGAATTATCTCAACATGCTCGACAATGGTTTCTATCACCAGCTCATGCGCAACATGCTGCAGTTAAATAATGGTGATGGCACCTTCAGCGAAATTGGTCAGCTTGCGGGAGTATCAAATACCGACTGGAGCTGGGCTTCCTTCTTCGCTGATTTTGATAATGATGGTGACAAGGATTTATTTGTGACCAATGGCTACCCGCGCGATTTGGTGAACATGGACTTCACGAAGTTTTATGCTGACGAGCGATTGAATAGCAGCAAAGGCGAGCGTAATGAAAGAATTCTTGGCATGCTGAAACAAGTACCCAGCACACCACTCCACAATTTCATTTTTTCAAACAATGGCGATCTAACCTTTACCGATGAGTCGGATGCATGGGGGTTTGGTGAAAAAAATTTCAGCAACGGAGCAGCATATACCGATCTCGACAATGATGGTGACCTGGATTTAGTGGTCAATAATCTCAATGAAGAAGCGGCGATTTATCAGAACAATTTATCCCGTACTCACTATCTTGATTTCCAATTTTCAAATCCCGGCAGCAAGAATTGTTTCGGTATCGGATGTTCTGTAACACTATACAGTAATGGCACGCAGCAGTATGAAGAATTTTATGCGTCGCGCGGATTTCAGTCGGCGATGCATGTGCCATTACATTTTGGTTTGAAGGAAAATAGGACCGACAGCGTAAAAATTATTTGGCCCGACGGAAGAACACAACGGCTATTCAATGTGAAAGCCGATGAGAAAATCACAATTAATTACAGCGATGCACATCAAGTAACCATTCTTTCACAGCAGCAGGCGAAGAAGAAAATTTTCTCCCTGAATCGAGGGGTTATCAATTATGTGAACGAAGAAGATGACTACAATGATTTCAAGCGACAGCCCTTAATGCCAAACATGATTTCCTATTGCGGCCCACGCTGCGCGAAGGGTGATGTAAACAATGACGGGTTTGACGATTTGTATTTCTGCGGTGCAAAAGATTACACAGGAAAAATTTTCATTCAAACTGAGAAAGGAAATTTTATTGAAAGCAATCAACCGGCAATTGCAAATGATTCAGCGTTTGAGGACGCAGATGCATTGTTCTTCGATGCAGATGGCGATGGTGATAAGGACTTGTATGTTGTAAGCGGAGGTTATAGTGAAAATGCTGGGGACACCTTACTGCAGGACAGAATTTATTTCAATACCAATGGAATTTTTATCAGGCACACAAATGCACTACCCAAAGAATTTTCCGGTGGCTCTTGTGCGCAAGCGGCAGACGTGGATGGTGATGGTGATATTGATTTATTTGTCGGAGGAAGAGTAATACCCGGTCGCTACCCGGAAACTCCCGAGAGTTTTATTCTCATTAATGATGGGAAAGGAAATTTCACCAATGCAACTGAAGGTATTGCTCCGGCTTTAAAAAATATCGGGATGGTAACGGATGCTTTGTGGATTGATTTGAATAAAGATCATCAACCTGATTTGGCTGTTGTTGGTGAATGGATGCCGGTAAAGTTTTTCATCAATCAACGGGGAAAATTGGTTGATGAATCTTCAGTGTATTTATCAAAAAAATCTTCGGGTTGGTGGAACCGGATTTATGCTGATGATTTTGATCACGATGGGGATACCGATTTAGTGATCGGCAATATCGGGTTGAACTGCCAGGTGAAGGTCAGCGAAAAGGAGCCGGGAGAAATATTGGCGGGTGATTTCGACAAGAATGGAAGTGTTGATCCTTTTATCTTCTACTACATACAAGATTCACTCTCGCCCATGGCTTCGCGCGATGAGGCACTGGATCAGATGATTTCATTGAGAAAAAAATTTACTAGCTATGATCAGTACGCTCGTGCTTCATTGAAAGATATTCTTACTCCGGAACAAATTCAGCAGGCACAGCAATCAGAGGCAGTGTGCTTTGAAACTTCTTATCTTCAAAATGAAGGTGATCATTTTGAATTCAAATCGCTTCCTGCAGAAGCGCAATTTGCCCCTGTGTTTGCAATCACTTCACTCGATTATGATGGCGATGGAAATCAGGATCTGTTGCTGGCGGGCAATATGCAGCATGTCCGCATCCGCTTCGGAAAATATGATGCGAATTACGGAGTGTTGCTCAAAGGAGACGGAAAAGGAAATTTCACTTACATACCACAAACACAATCAGGACTGAGTATCCATGGAGATGTGCGTGATATAGTTTCAATCAAAAATAATTCCGGCGACTTTATTTTGTTTGGTATTAATCAGCAGCCGGCAGTAGTTTACAGGCTGAATCCGAAATAGAGATTTCATGGCGGGAAGAAATTTCATTTTAGCGTCCTTGTACCTTCTTATTTTTCCGCAGTCTGTACTGTGTCAAAAAAAATCAACCATACTTTTTACTCCTGCTGATTACGTGAACACGATCAAAATGATTTCGGAGGTGATGATGCATGATATTGTCTCGCCACCGGCAGCAAGTCGCTACTATGCATACACGACGATTGCGGGTTATGAAGTGATTTCACAATTGCAGCCGGATCAATTTCCTGATTTGAAAAATAAACTGAACTCCTTTCCTGATTTTCAGCAGGCGACTTCGGCAGATAATATCAATCTTTCCCTCGCTGTCATCTATGCAACAATCCGGATGGGAGGAGAACTGTTGCCTTCAGGCTCTCTTCTTGATTCTTTAAAAGGAACGATTCTACAGAAAGCAAAAAAAAATCTTGATGAATCAACATTCAGCAATACCATCTCCTTTTCAGAATCAATCATCACAACGTTGCTGCAGTATTCAGGTAAAGATCATTATCGCGAGATCAACGGATTGACAAAGTACACTCCGAAAAAAAATCCCGGGAGCTGGAAGCCAACCCCTCCTGCATACATGCAGGCGCTCGATCCGTATTGGAATCACATCCGCTCGTTCACATTGGATTCTGCGGCGCAGTTCAAACCCACAGCATGTATTTCCTACAGTGAAGATTCCACTGCTGATTTTTTTCAGGCTGCCATGGAAGTTTACAGGGTTGGAAAAAATTTAACTGAGGAACAAAAAGCAATTGCTGACTTCTGGGATTGCAACCCTTTTGCCGTAATGCAGGAAGGTCACATTGATTATGGCTTAAAAAAAATTTCTCCGGGTGGTCATTGGATGGGCATTGCAGGAATTGCGTGCCTGAAGAAAAACCTTTCGTTGCAACAAACCATTCGCATCCACACGGTACTTGCCATTGCAATAGCTGACGGTTTCATAAGTTGCTGGGATGAAAAATATCGCAGCAACCGGATTCGACCTGAAACATTCATCAATGAAAAAATTGATCGCAACTGGAGGCCCTTGCTTCAGACGCCGCCTTTTCCGGAATATCCATCAGGTCACAGTGTGGTATCGGGTGCAGCAGCAACAGTATTGACGAAACTGATCGGAGATAATTTTCAGTATACAGACGTGACAGAGAAGGAATTTGGATTGCCTGCACGAAGCTTTCGATCATTTAAAGATGCGGCGGCAGAAGCAACCATCTCGCGGTTATACGGAGGTATTCATTTTCGTGATGCTGTTGTAAATGGTGCATTGCAAGGCGCTGCAATCGGACAATGGGTGCTGAGTAAACTTGGCTTGTAACTATTAAAGCTCAATAAGCAATCTCTATATCATTTATCGTTGCATCGAGGGTTGATGCCTGGCTGAATTGTTCTCCATAGATGTAATGCCAGCTTTTGATGTAGTAATAATTTTCAGTGAGGTGGTAAAAGGCCACAAAACCGTTTGCATCTGTTTCTCCCGCGATTACCTGGTTTTGGTGAGTTTCGCGGTCATCATCTGACAGAAAGAGGGAAACGATAGCATACCGGAGCGGAATTTTTTGAATGGAGCCATTGACAAGAGTATCACGGGATACAGTCACTTTGAGCACCGCATTATATACGTGGGTATTCACATACCATACACTATCTTTCTTGCAGGATACAAATGCAATAATGATAAAAAGGAAACAAATAATTTTCACAACTTAAATTCACTTTGTTAAAATAAAATAATTTTAAGAGCTCTATTGCCATCCTGAAACGCTGACAAAGAAATATTCAACAGCGCCTCTGTCCTGCAATGTCACATACATCGTTTTACGATCTCTTCCTCCGAAGGTTACATTAGTGGGTTTGCTTCCTTTCAAAGCAATTTCACGAAGCAGCTTTCCTCTTTTCGACAGCATAGAAACAATTCCCTTGCCATAGCGGGCGATATAAAGATTTCCTTTTTTGTCACAGCGCATTCCATCCATTCCAAAATCATTAAAGTGATAAAAAAGTTTTTTACCGGAAATATTTCCTTGCTCATCCAAATCATAAACCCACACGTTTCGCTGCACACTTTCATTCACGTACAAATGTTTTTGATCGGGGGAAACTTCTACCCCATTTGTTGTTCCCATATTTTTTTCAAGCCGTGTTACATTTCCGTCCTGGTCAATGCGCCATAAATTTCCGGTGCTGTCCTTCCAATTCGGATCGCTGGCGAAAATAATTCCGGAGGTCATGATGGCAATATCATTCGGCTGGTTCATACTTGCCTCATGAGCAAAAACTGAAATCGTTTTAGTGGCAGGATTTATTTTCAGAATGTTGTGCCCTGTATAATCTGCCACCACCATTTCACCCATTTGGTTAAACCTGATTCCATTACCGGTGCTGCCATCCGGCAAGGTCACGAACAACTCCGGAGTATGGCCCGGAGTTATGATTCCAATCGTTCCTTCCTTTTGAAAATTTACTACGAATAAATTTCCATCCTTATCAATTGCGGGACCTTCAATGCCTGCTGTGAACAAATGTTCAGGCGTCAAATCTGCAGCTTGATACAAATTCTTTTCCTCAGTCAACTGCGCATTTGATAATGAAATGAACCAAAAACAGAGAATGTGCGCTGTGATGAATGGTTTCATTTGCCTAAGAATTTTTTTTGACACAAAACAAAAGAAGCAACCCGGTTAAGGTTGCTCCTTTTGTTACTCTATTTTTAAAAAAACTATTGTTTGTCCCACCACACAGGAGTGGTCAGCAAATCAGGACCCTGGCGCGAATTTGCTGTTGCGATATTTTCAACATTATCTGTGTACTCACCCTGCGGATATTGCAGACGGCGCGGAATGGTTCCATTGGTCACGTTGCCGGTATAATTTACAGGAGTGAGAACAGGAAAGCCGCTGCGTCTCCAGTTGGCGAATGCTTCGTAGCCATTCAGGAATGTAGCCGCCCAGTATTGAGTATTGATTTGAGCTAACTGATCTGCGGCTGCATCATAAGGATGGGCAACGAGATAGGCATCCACCTCGGCTTGCGTAACAGGCTGCGCGGGATTTGCATAGCTGTTTACGTACAGCATCGCAGCAGTTACTCCAAGGTTGTAGTGTGTCGCAGCATCTGATGCACCCCATCCTCTCACGGCTGCTTCAGCCATCATAAATTCCACTTCGGCATACGTTTGAAAATACATAGGGGTTGCTAATTGCCCCACCGTGGTCATGTTGGGCCGGGTATAGATCGAAAGATCGGGTGCTGTTGTTGCATCACTTCCATTGGGCAATCCTAACTGATTAGCAGGATCGGTATCGCCACTTGGCAACTCACCATAGATGCGCAGCCGCGGATCACCATTGTCTTTAAGGAAGTCAACAAATGTTTTGCTCAGCCGCGGATTGTCGTCTACTGTGAAGACGAGAGCATTTCCGTTTTTGTTGAGATCAGCCGGGCCATCGGCCATCTGGATGAAGCAATTATCATCATTGCTCTGCATTACGCCTCCTGTAATTGCTTTTTGCACCCACGCTTGTGCATTAGCCGGATCTACTTTTGATAAGCGCATCCCCAAACGCAACATCATCGAGTAGCCGAAACGGGTCCATTTATCTACATCACCACCGTAAACCAAATCAGCTCCTCCGAATGTTGGTTTTGTTGCATCGAAAGAACTGCAGGCCTGATCTAATTCATTGAGCATGTCCATATAAATATCCTGTTGTGCATCATACTTAGGTTTGAAAATGGCAGATTCAAAACCTAAGCCCGCTTCTGAGTAAGGAATATCTCCATAGGTATCCGTGAGGCGCTGAAAGATCACCACTTTCCAGATTCTTGCTGCTGCATATTTGTTCACTGCTTCGGGATCATCTTTAGTTTGAGCCAGCACAGCAATAAGATCTTTCAATTCATTAGTGTAAGCTTTGTCAAACAGCGAGGCACTATAGCCGGGATCGTAGAAATATTTATCACCCGCCCAATAACCGGCAGTGGCAGCAATGTGCTGAATCATGCACTCACTGTAAATGAGATTTGCACGCCAGTTTTCATAACCGAAATCACCGCTGGTAGATGTTTTAATCTGTGAATGTGAGAAGAGAAAGTTTACATCAATGCTGGTGGCAGCATTGGGATTCGTATTGAGCTCTTCAAAATTTTTGGTGCAGGCACCCAGAACGATCATGACTGCAGTTACTATTATGAATTTTATGTTTTTCGTTTTCATTTGATCATCTTTTGAAGGTTAATAATCAATTAGAAGCTGAAGTTTAAGTTCAATTCATAGCTGCGGGTTGTAGGCACTCCCCACTGTTCAAGTCCCTGGGCATTTGAATTGTTGAAGTTGGTTTCCGGATCAATATTCGGAACGTCGCTCCACAACAAAGCAACATTTCTAACCACCACTGAGATAGTAGCCCCCTGGAAAGTTGTGCCTTTAATGATGGTAGAAGGAAGAAAATAGCTGATACCCACTTGCCGCAGTTTTCCAAAGTTAGCACTGTACACAAACGGTTCTGTGATCGTGCTTACTACTGTTCCCCAGTAATCCCATGGCTTTACAGATGTAGAGTTTGCCTGGCCCGTAGTTTCGTCAACTCCCGGCGCAATAAAATTGTTGTCCCCTCCTCTCCCTTGTAACGTCTCAGTGGTTAAGCCGGCAGCTGCAGCTTCTGCATTGGAGCCTGAGAAGATCTTTGCTCCGCTCTTCATGTCAATGAGAAAATTAAAACCAAAGTGCCCAAACTTGAATGTGTTGCTCCAGCCGGCCTGGAATGGAGCGATGCCGGTTCCGAAATATTGAACTTTAGCGGTGGCAACAGGCAAGCCATTGGCATTTACTATCTGTCCATTAGCATCAGTTTCAAAAGCGGATCCACCAATTTGAGCAGTGGGTAAGCCAACTACTGCAAACACATTGGTAGTTTGCACCCTGCTTCCACCCAAAGAAATACTTTGAACAGCGGTATCGCCTGTTATATTGACTACTTTATTCGTGTTGTTCGCCAGGTTCACTGAAGTTTCCCATTGAAACTTGCTCATTTTAATAGGCATGGCATGCACTAACAATTCAACGCCTTTGTTAGTTACTTCCCCAATGTTCAGGTAGACTCCTGTGAAACCGGATGCTTCAGACACTGCCGCCTGAACAATATCGTCAGTAGTTTTCTTATTATAAACAGCGAAGTCAATTCCAAGGCGATCCTGCCAGAATCTTAAATCAAAACCTACTTCCAGCTCCTGAATCTGCCGGGGTTTTAAATCAGGATTGGGCAATATGGATTCGTTGACCTGACCGAGCGGCTCACCATTGTGTGCACCATCCAGCCCATAGGTAAGAGCAAGCGAGTAGGGATTAGGAGCACCTCCGCCCACTTGAGCAAATGAAAGTCTCAACTTGCCAAATGACATCCAGGCCGGCACTTTAAAGGCATCTGAGAAAATGAAACTCAAACCTGCTGAAGGATAAAAGATGTGATTATTATTAATGCTCAGGGTAGAGAACCAATCATTGCGACCGGTTAGGGTTAGATATAAATAGTCTTTAAATCCTAATTCTGCAGAACCAAAGACTGAGTTGACTCTTGACTTTGAAATAAAATCTCCGGCGGTTTTATTCAAGAGATTTGCTTCTGTATACAAACCATCAATGCTAAAAACATTACCGCCCAATGTATTTTGAGTGAACTTATTATCCTGGCGATTAGCACCTACAAAAGCATCGAGACTGAGCATCGGGGTAAGATTTTTTACGTATCCCAGAATTCCTTCCCAATTTATTTCTGAAACATTGCGCAGATCTTTGGTCATGCTCCCCTGCGCTGAATAAGCCGTTCCGGAAGGAGTAATATTCTGGTTAGAGAAATTATACCAGTCATTTGTGACGCGTCCCTTAGCATACAATCCACTTGTGATTTGATACTTTAGTTGAATGGACCCGATCAGGCGATTCTTCGTTTCATTATTTTGAAATTTAAAAGCAGCGAAATAAGGATTCGTCACAAAAACATCTCCGAGGGGAATTTCCTGACCATCGGCGTCAACATAATTGTTTTCGATGTCTTTCACGCTGTAGCTCGTAGGCAGAAACGCAATACCTGCATTGGGATTACCGGGCCCATCGGAAAGGTTGCTTCTGTTTTTTGAATCCTCGGTTATATATCTTCCCGATGCAGTCGCTGTTAGTTTTTTTCCTAAACGCCAGTCACCATTGAGTGAAAACGAAGTACGCTCGAATGATGAATTAGGAACTATTGGTTGATTCTTTAAATAAGAACCTGAAAAGAGAACGGCGGCGTCATTATTACCGGCATTCAAAGAAAGGGTGTTGGTAGTGGTGGTTCCTGTGCGATAGAAATTTTGAAAGTTATCGCTGACATAAGAATAAGGTCGATTGATTCCATCAAACTGAACCACACTTGAACCATCGAGTAGTCCTCCCCAGCTTGAGTAACCGGCATTGAGTGCTTCTGTCTGAGATTGAGGAGCGCTCCCTAACACTCCCTGTCCATATTGTGATTGAAAATCACGGTGATCAATTCCCTGGTCAAAGGTTAAATTGCTATTGAAACTAACGCCAATTCCTTTTTGAGCTATTCCCCTCCTGGTGTTGATGATGATGACTCCGCCTGCAGCACGTGCGCCGTACAGAGCCGATGCTGCTGCGCCTTTCAAAATAGTTACATCTGCAACGTCATCGGGATTGATGCCTGCCATAGCATCTCCTGCATCATATCCGCCCCATTCGCCGGCGGCTCCCAGGTTTGAATTATCAATAGGAATTCCATCAATCACAAATAAAGGTTGATTGTTTCCGGAAATGGAATTAGAACCACGGATTAAAATGTTTGTAGAACCCGAGGGCCCTGAAGCGACATTGGAAATATTAAGTCCCGCGACTTTTCCCTCCAATGAATTCATTACATTCACTTCTCTCGAATCTGTCAAACCTGAGCCATTCACCTTGGTTACGGAATAGCCAAGTGTTTTCTGAGCGTGTTTAATGCCGAGCGATGTTACTACCGCTTCATCTAACGTCTTCGCGCTGGAAGCCAGTGCCACATTAAGCATTGGATTATTGCCCACCATTGTTTCATGCGTTTGATATCCGAGGTATGAGATAACCAAAACGCTGTTATTGTCAGGTACCGAGAGTGTGAACTTTCCATCGTTATCAGTGACGGTACCTTTAGAAGTTCCTTTTACAGAAACTGTCGCTCCCGGTAATGTATAGCCGGCGGAGTCGGTCACAGTTCCTCCAATCTGTACTTGTGCGATTGTGTTAAATGGAATACTTAAGAACAAAGCGAAAAACAAGATTCGCAACGCTCTTGTCGCTTTGTGTTTAAGTTCGGGGGTGCAAGTTTTTTGCATGATGTAGAGTTTTTGGTTCAAATGAAAAATTAGTTATGACAGGAAATGTTTGGGATTTTCCCTACGTTTTTCAAAAAATGATTTTTGTTTCTCATTCCTAATGATTAGAATCTTTATCAGGAATCTTCAGAGGGAAGCCCCTCCCGCAAGATGTCGTTAAGCCCACTTAGTACTTTTGATTCGGCTGATATGATGGCCTTTCATATGAGTGATTGATCTTCAGAGGTAAATCCTCCCGCAAGATGTCACCAGGCACGCGAAATGACACTTTTTAATGTGCTTCAGAATTGCACCGCACAGTGTAGGATCTTCAGAGGTAAATTCCTCCCGCAAGATTTCCGTATCACTGGTTCACGCATTTCATTTAAAGATGAGATTACTTTAAATCCGTTGCATAGATAAATAAATTCTTATCAAATTAAAAACAATGTGTAAATAAATATTCCACCTTCTTCATGTAAAAATCCATGCTCACAAACGAAGTTTTATGTTCAGCTTATTTAATCCAATCACTACTGCCATTACTGCCACGGCATAAAATGCCGACCACAATATTCCGGGTACACCCTGGTGGAAATATTCGGACACCAATGAAAAGCCGAGGAACATCTCCAGCGCAAATACAATGTCGGGAATAATGTAAGTAAGCAGAGGGTTAGATCCTGCCGGACGGAAAAAGTGAGTCCACCTGCTGAATCCTTTTAAGTCAATCAACCAATAGAGGGCCGAATAGGTGATGCAGCAAATAACAGCACTGTATAAACACCATGTTGGTGTAGCATAGATTTTTGAAATCTTATAATAAGGTCTTAGGAAATATCCTGCTGCTAAAAGTGCTGTTGTAAAAAGCAGCGCTTCCAGAAATCGCCTGCTGTTTATTTTCCTTTTGCCTTCATCAAAATATATCAGCGTTAGTACAACTCCGGATAAAGTGATGGAAGTATGTGCAGCATTGCCTGCTTCATAAGAGATCCATTGAAGCCATGGCGATTCACTTACTGAGGGCATCTGACCGATTATATAAATGACTGTACAAATCCCGATCATAATTATTAGTAGAAGAATGTTCCCTCTGAACATCCGGTAAAAGATGCAGCTAAACAAGTATGCCCATCCGATGAGCCCTAAGATTCCCCACCATTGCGGTTGTAGTAGTTGAGTGCCATCCCCACCGCGGTAAATAAAAGCAAGGGCAATCAAACCGAGGATGCCGACTCCCCGAAACAAATACGTCCATTCTTTTCTTTTGAGTGTATAAACATTCCAAACCAGAATGATGGCTATGTAGAATAACAAGGACCACAGATAGATGGACATGCCCATGGCTTTTTCATTATATCCTTCTTCAGTATTCACCATGAAGACACCCAAAATCAACAACCCTATCGTTCGCCAAACAATATGCGCTGACAATTGAAAAGTAATATCACCTTTTGCCAGCCTGTAGTTTAATGCAAACGGAATTGACATACCAACGATGAAAAGAAATGCCGGGAAGACCACATCTACAAAACTCATGGCATCTGCATCTGCCGGCATGTGCTTCATCCATGCTGGTATGCCGGATACACCATGCAACTCATTTACAAAAATCATTACGAGGATGGTAATGCCCCTGAACGCATCAATGGATAACACCCGCAAACCGGTGAGTTTGTTAATCATGTTGTCGGGTTCTGATCTTCGCGGTTAGAAAAATAGTAAGCAGTTTTTTAATCCCGGAAAATTCCTTTGGACAAAAATCTCCAGAGGTAAACCTCCCGCGAGACCGTCCAAAGGCACTAAAAGATCTTCAATCTGATTACAGGTTTGTATTGCTGCTATATCGGGGAATTCTTCAGAGGGGAACCCTCCCGCAAGAATGCTCCTGCAACATGAGGACTTCAATTTATTGTCAAGCGTCATTCTTAATTGAGTGAGGAATCTTCAGAGGAAAAACCTCCCGCAAGAATTCCTGTAGCACCCGATGACCATCTTCTTTACAAGAAAAAGTTTTTAATTATTCCGTTGCATAGGTAATTAAATTTGTGAGAATGTGATAGGGAAAAATTTCAACATGGAGAATTTTTTTACAGAAGCGAAACCCGTCCCCGTAGGGCGACCATCTGGGTAGTGAACGAAACACAAAATTTATTTTTCATTCGAAATGCGCAGCCATTAGTAAATTCATACCCGACCTGTTTTAACATCATGGCAAACACTCCCGATTGATCGGGATCACAAATCAATCGTGTCTGATGCTTAATTCTTCTTCACAAAGAATCATTGCCATTGACATTCTTCGCGGCATCACGATCGCGGGAATGATCCTGGTAAATAATCCGGGTACATGGGATCATATCTATTGGCCGCTGGAACATGCGGAATGGCATGGATATACGCCTACTGATTTTGTGTTTCCGTTTTTTCTTTTCCTCGTGGGCATGTCTATTCCTTTTTCTCTCGATGCGAATAAACTTGAGGGAAGGAAGCCGTACAGAAAAATTATTTCCCGATCACTCAAGCTGATTGCGCTTGGAATTTTTCTCGGCGCCTTCCGTACTCATTTTCCTTTTTTTGAAACCTGGGAAAAGGTGCGATTGCCCGGCGTGCTGCAGCGCATCGGCATCGTTTACTGTATCGTGTCAATTTTATTTTTAAATGTTGATTGGAAAAAATTGCTTGCCATTGGTGTGGTGTGTTTACTCGGCTATTGGGCAATCATGACGCTGATCCCGTTGCCGGACGGAACGATGCCTACTCTTGCACGGGATTCAAATTTGGAAGCAGTAGTTGATTTGAAAATTTTCGGCACTCACATGTGGCTGCCCGATTACGATCCCGAGGGTTTGCTCAGTACCATTCCTTCCATCGCTACTGCCATCTTTGGAATATTAACGTCCCTGTTGCTACGACACGCTGATAAAATTCAGTCTTCAAAAATAAAGTGGCTATTGATTGTGGGAGTAAGCGCGGTAATTATTGGATTGCTGTGGAACACTGTTTTCCCAATCAATAAAAAAATATGGACGAGCAGCTATGTGATGTTCACCGGCGGCTGGGCCTGTTTGTTTCTGGCTCTCATTATTTGGATCACTGAAGCGGCATACGTAACCTGGGCAAAACCTTTCATCTGGCTTGGTATGAATTCCATTGCGATCTATGCACTGAATGAATTTATTGCCTCGGTAATGGGACAAATTCAATTCGCCTATCACGGAACTCAAACTTCAGTTCATGGATTTTTGTACGACAACCTTATTGCTTCATGGATTGCTGATCCGAAATTGAGTTCGTGTATCTACGCCATTCTCGTTGTGCTGTTCTACATCTTCGTCGCATGGATTTTCTATAGGAGAAAATTATTTTTCAAAATTTGAAATTTGATTTAATTTTTTCGAAATGAAATTCATGATGTGCTACCCAAAGATTTTTTACTCCACCGTGCTGCTACTGATTGTCCCTTTGTTTCTTTCATGGCAGACACGCGGCAAGAAGGAAAACTTAGTGGTAATTGGCTACGTCGGTGGCTACAATGGTGCAATAAATGCTGATGCGATTGATGCTAAGAAATTAACTCACATCAATTACGCTTTCGTTGACATCAGGGAGAATCAGGCGTGGCTTCACAATGAAGAGACGGACACCATCAACTTCAGAAAATTGAATGAATTGAAGAAGATCAATCCTGATTTGAATATCCTTATTTCAATTGGGGGCTGGAGTTGGAGTGACCATTTTTCTGATGCGGTGCTCACTGATTCTTCCAGAAAATTATTTGCAGCATCAGCGGTCGCCATTGTTCAGAACTACAATCTCGATGGTGTTGACATTGACTGGGAATTTCCGGGCATGCAGGGAGAAGACAATGTTTACCGTCCGGAAGACAAACAAAATTTCACGCTGATGTTTGCAGCACTGAGGGAAAACCTTGATCACCTGCAGCAGCAAACACACAAGAAATATTTTCTTACAGCAGCCGTGGGGTCGTTTCAATCTTTCCTTGATCATACAGAAATGGACAAGGTGCAGAACTATCTCGATTACGTGAACCTGATGACGTACGATTATAAAACAGAAGGTGATACCCTTGCCGGACATCACACGAATCTGTATAATTCAACCAACGATACGAATGAATACTCCGCCGATCGTTCTATACGCGAATATCTTGCTGCCGGTGTACCCGCAGAAAAAATTGTGATGGGCATTGCATTCTATGGTCATGCCTGGAAAGTGGCGAGTAATACTCAGAATGGATTGAACTGTAAAGTGATTGCCCCCGCTGATGGGTTTGGCTACACGACGATTAAGGACAGCTTGACGGATCAGCACGGATACAAAAGATATTGGGATGAAAAGGCGAAAGCTCCTTATCTCTATAATGCAACTGACAACTTATTCATTTCTTATGATGATGAAGAGTCAGTGAAGCAGAAGTGTAAATATGTGAAAGAACATCATTTAGCCGGAGTGATGTTCTGGGAATATTTTGCCGATGAGAAAGAATACCTGCTGAAGGAGATCAATCGGGATTTCAAATAATTATTTTAAGTATCAAGAATCAAAATTCAAGGAAGCTTCAAAATTCAAATGTCACGAGTTCCGGGTTTGTCTTTTGAAATTTGATTCTTGAAGTTTTCTTGAAGTTTGAAAATTGAAATTTGAAATTTCGAATGCAGTGAGAGTGTACTACTGAGGTTTGTCAAAAATGATATCTCCTGAACGCTTCAATCGCCTCATATTCGGCAAGCCCCAATGCATCATACATTTTTGCAGTAGTACGGTTGCGCTCTTCGGCGCGTTGCCAGAATTCCCGGTGGTCGGGACCCGGAAAGAGCGGACGGTCTTTTTGTGATTGATGCTTGAAGATTGCTTTTCGCTTCTTCAGCAATTCATCGGGACTGATAGGTACTGCCATTTCAATCTGATCGAGATCCCATTCCTGCCACGCGCCGCGGTAGAGCCATACGTAACAATCGCGCATCCACTGTTCCTTCTTCAACTGATCAATGGCGCGATAGATCGCAGTGAGGCAGACACGATGTGTGCCGTGCGGATCACTCAAATCACCGGCAGCATAAATCTGGTGCGGCTTAATTTCTTCAATGAGGTCTGCAATAATTTGAATGTCTTTATCACTCAGCGGTTTCTTCTTCACCAAGCCCGTTTCATAAAACGGCATGTCGAGGAAGTGAATGTTTTCATCTTCCACCCCGAAGAAACGGCACGCTGCTTTTGCTTCCCCCCTCCGGATCACCGCTTTAATTTTTTGCAGGTTGGGAAGGTCAGCCTGTCCGGCGGCTTTCACTTTTAAAAATCCGTTCACCTGTCCGAAGATCACGTCGGTGTCTTTATTCTGCAGGTGAAAAATTTCATTGAAGTCTCTCACAAAATCCACGAAGCGGATCGCATCATCATCAAACACGGCGATGTTCCCCGAGGTCTGGTAGGCGAGATGTACTTCATGTCCCTGTTCTACCAACCGTAAAAATGTTCCGCCCATGGAGATCACATCATCATCAGGGTGCGGACTGAAAATAATCACCCGCTTCGGGAACGGATTAGCGCGCTCGGGACGATACGTATCATCAGCATTCGGCTTACCGCCCGGCCATCCGCTGATGGTGTGCTGCAGGTCGTTGAACACCTTGATGTTGATCAATTGCGCCGGCCCCTGTTCTGTGATCAGCTCATCCATCCCATGTTCTGTGTAATCACGATCCATGAGCTTGAGCACGGGCTTGTTCAATTTTTGACAGAGCCACACCACAGCCCTTCGGATAAGGTCATCATTCCATTTGCAGGTTCCTACCAGCCATGGCGTTTTTACTCTTGTAAGCTCAGATGACGATGCATTGTCCAACACAATTTTTGCATCGGTATGAAGCTGCAAGTAGGTGGCAGGTACCATCTCGCTCACGTTGCCTTCAACAGTTGCCTTGATGATATTTGCTTTCCCCTCACCCCATGCCATCAGGATAATTTTCTTCGCTTTGCGGATGGTGCCGATGCCCATAGTGATCGCGCGGCGCGGAACATTTTCATCTCCGAAAAAATCACTGGCTGCATCTGTGCGGGTGATGTGATCGAGCGTGATGAGGCGCGTGAGTGAATTCACTGACGAGCCCGGCTCATTGAAACCGATGTGACCCGTCCTGCCGATGCCAAGTACCTGCAGGTCAATGCCACCGACGGTTTCAATTTTGCGTTCGTACTCGTGGCAGAACTCACTCACCTTTTCAACCGGCAGCGTGCCATCAGGGATGTGAATGTTTGCCGGGTCAATGTCAATATGATCGAAGAGGTTTTCCTTCATGAACCGCACATAGCTCTGCAAGGAGTTGGGTTGCATCGGGTAATACTCATCGAGGTTGAAGGTGATCACGTTTTTGAAGCTCAACCCTTCCTGCTTGTGCAGGCGAATGAGCTCATCATACACGCTGGTGGGGGTGGAGCCCGTGGCGAGACCGAGCACGAAATTTTTTCCCTGCGCCTGCTTGAGCTTTACGAACGAAGCAATTTCAAACGCCACCATTTTCGATGCTTCAGCAGAATCATTGAAAATATCTACAGGAATTTTTTCGAATCGTGTGGTTTGATCGGGGGAGTCGGTGCCATTCATTTTGAGGGCTGAAGGTTTTTTTTCCTTTTTCCGGGTGTGAAGAGAAAGTTTGGGATTCAGGAGTTGGGTGAGGTGGCAAATGTAGAGAAGGGGGAGTAAATTTTGGATGGAAAAATTTTTGGAGGAGAGATTTTTATTGGCGACTTGACAAAATATGCAGCCATTTTAGGATTACACTTATCTTAATTGTCGAAAGTGTGATTTTTGAAGAACCCGGTTTTTCACATTATGGGAATGAACGTTGTGACTCTTGACTTTAGTCAAGTGGTGAAACTACTACTAACAAAAAATTAAGCTTTGAAGACCTATAATTAAACACCTACTAAATCAACCAACAATAAGGAAATTAAAATTACAAAGTGCAAATGCTCGTGGATATATAGATTGCATGAATAAGGGAGTACTGGAATGACTGGAGTGCACAATTGAATTGAAAAAAATCGCTCATGCTGAACACAATTGAAAAAATAAAACAGAATAGTGAAGTCCCGATTCAATCGGGGAAATCAAAACTCCGTTTCACAATCATACTACTCTCCCTATTTTTTTTAGTTTACGAAAAAACAAATGCCCAAACCCCCAACTGGCTTTGGGCAAAAGCAATCGGTGGAACAGGTATTGATTTTGGTAAGGCAGTAGCTATTGACCCCTCAGGAGGCGGAGATGTTTATACTACAGGCTGGTTCCAGGGAACAGTAGACTTTGATCCCGATTCAGCGGGAAGCTTCAATTTAACTTCTGCGGGTCCTCAAAATATTTTCATTTCCAAATTAGACGTCTCGGGCAATTTTGTATGGGCAAAAGCAATGGGCGGAGCAGTGGGTGGCTGTGATGCTTTCTCCATCGCTGTTGACCCCTCAGGAAGCGGGGCTGTTTATACCACAGGTACTCTCACCGGCACAGCCGACTTTGATCCCGATTCATCGGGAAATTTCAATTTAACTTCAGCGGGATTCCGGGACATTTTCATTTCCAAATTAGACAACTCTGGCAATTTTATATGGGCAAAACGAATCGGGGGAACAAGCGATGATTATGGCCGGTCCATAGCTGTTTCAGGAAACGGTGACGTTTACACCGCAGGTTATTTCGAAGGAACAGTTGACTTTGATCCTGATTCATCGGGAGCATTCTATTTAACTTCGGGCGGACTCTTTGATATTTTCATTTCCAAATTAGACGCCTCCGGTAATTTTATATGGGCAAAAAGAATTGGCGGTACAATTTACGATGCTGCTTTCGCTGTTGCTATTGACCCCAAAGGAAGCGGGGACGTTTATACCACGGGTTCTTTCGAGGGAACGGTTGACTTTGATCCCGGCGCAGGGACATTCTATTTAACTTCGGCGGGAACAGATAACATTTTCATTTCGAAATTAAACAGCTCGGGCAATTTTGTTTGGGCAAAAGCAATGACCGGAACAGGTTTTATAAATAGCGGTAACTCCATAGCCATTGACCCTGCAAACGGAGATGTTTATACTACAGGCCGGTTCGAGGAAACTGTGGACTTTGACCCCGATTCATCGGGGCAATTCAACCTGACTTCAGCCGGATTAGGTGACATTTTCATTTCCAAATTAGACAGCGCGGGCAATTTTATATGGGCAAAAGCAATAGGCGCATCCAGTAACGATTTTGGTTATTCCATAGCCATTGATCCCGCAGGAAGCGGGGATGTTTATGCCGCAGGCCTTTTCCAGGAAACAGCTGACTTTGATCCGGGCGCCGGGACCTTCAATTTAACTTCTGCCGGATTAGCTGACGTTTTCATTTCCAAATCAGACAGTGCGGGGAATTTTATATGGGCAAAAGCCGGTGGCGGAACAGGTGACGATCAGAGTTACACTATGGCTCTTAACCCAGCAGGAAGCGGAGATGTGTATATGGCGGGATTTTTTTATAGCCCCTCCATCACGTTTGATTTCAACTCGCTAACAAATGCAGGAGGCGGTGGTCCTGATATATTTATTGCCAAACTTGGCATTTTAACCGGAATTGAAAGTGTGGAGGAAAAGAATGGCATTTCTGTTTTTCCTAACCCTGCCTCAGATCATTTCACCATCGCTTTCGCAGGCGGCAATAAAAAAGTTGAGGTAATCATCACCGACGTTACCGGGAGATTAATCTATACAACCACTGGAACAGAAACACAAAAGATAGAAGTGAACCTCCGGCTGTGTTGTGTGACAGACGGAGTATATATTGTGCGAATTCAAACTTCAGATAGTATCGAAACGAAAGAGATCATTGTTGCAAAATAATGAAGTGTATATTTCTCTCAACCGGCAGGCATAAGATTTAACTTTGATGAACTATTTAAATTTAAACTGCGATTTAAAAACATAACCTGCAATGATTAAAAGCAGAATTATTATTATCCTGCAATTATTTTTATTTGCCCATTCTTTTGGACAAAACAATATTAAATATGCAGATTCCATCCGGATATCCGGGGGAATTCCGGAGTTGGCGTATGCTGTTGTTTCCGGTGATTCAATTTTGGAAATGGCTTTTTTAGGATATCATTCCATAAATCTTAAAGATACTGCCTCTGTTTCTGATAGGTTCCATATCGGCTCTAACACCAAGGCAATGACGGCTTTTATCATTGCTAAATATGTTGAAAAAGGCAAGCTAAATTGGGACACAAAATTTTTTGATTTGTTTCCTGAATGGAAAAAGGAATCTGACTCCGCATATTATAATATTACCCTTCAAGACCTTCTATCCCACAGAGCCCGGATTCAGCCATTTACGGAAGATGAAGAAGGTCATGCCATTCCCGAATTTAAAGGAACAAAGCAGCAAAAACGAACAGAGTTTGGCAAATTTGTTCTAACCTTAAAACCCGTTGAAATTGATTCCAATTTAAAATATACTTATTCAAACGCCGGGTATACATTAGCAACCCTAATGCTGGAGAAAGTAAGCGGAAAGAGTTGGGAAGATTTAGTCATCCGGGTTTTCAACAGAGATTTAAAGATTAATACCCAATTCTCATGGCCTGACAATCAATCAAAGAAAGATACGTGGGGACATATTTTTGAAGATGGTAAACTTGTGCCGGTTGCTTCCACTATAGATTATCACCTCGATTTTACAGAGCCTGCGGGAGATATAAACATCACGCTACCTGACTATATTAAGTTTGTCCAGCTAAATATAAATGGGTTGAAGGGTAAAGACAATTACCTCAGGGCTACCACATATCAATCCATTCATAAGGGCATCGAAAATTATTCTTTGGGTTGGGCAAACATTTATGAGAATGGTAAGGAGTTTTCTGCCCATTCCGGGAGTGCCGGAACCTACTTTTGTACTGTCTCAATAGACCGAAAGAAATATATTTCTTACATCATCTTTGCCAACTCAGCAACAGAAAGTACAGTTGCCGGAGTCAGGTTGTTAATGCGTAAATTGAAGGAAAAATACGGCAGCTAAATATTGCATTGGTAATAGCGGCAAGCGTGATCCCGTGATCCGGAATTAATATACAATCGAAGGTAAATTATCATTAGCCCGAACGCGAATAAAATTTATCTCCCGGTCAAATCCGATATCCAAATACAAGTTTAAGCTTTTCGGGCGCATAAAGAAGAAAGTCTTTGTCTCCCAGACCTACAGTGTTAATATCAAGCCCAAACGGCGCGAGGACATAGAATTTTTTTCCGCCGTAACCAATAGACGCATGCGCCATGATCTTCGGGGCCAAATGAATTGTGTTTTTAAAAAGATTAAGCGAATCTCTTCGTGATTGTGAAAGACAGAAAGTGATTCCGGGTGTTAACGATGCTGACAAATAAAATCTATGTGGAAGCACAACCGTGAAAACATAACCACCCGTGATTCCGAAACTAAAAACATTTACTTGTGTCCCAATTGGCACGGGGTTGATCAGCGAGGAAAACTGGCGTGCAATCAATGAGTCAGTGCTGACGACGTTGATGTCAGAGACAAAGAGTCCGAGTAATGGTGACCCGGCACTTTTCTTTTGTATTTGAGTTCCGGAATACGCTGCATTAAGTGAAAGCTTTTTGTAGTTGAACAGATAATTATAGTTTACCCCAAAGTTGAGTGCGTCAACATCATTTCGGGTAATGTTTATTTTTTTTCCGCTGCTGTCTACAGCCGATTCTGTAAAACCATTATTAATCTCAAAGGTGATGTCGATGATGTTACGCCCTCTGTAAAGTGTCCCGATAAAATTGAACCCTTTGGTTTGTTGATCATCCGTGAGGCCATGCTTGTAAACTGCCACGCCGAGGTCGATTGCGAAACTCTTATAAGAGAAGCCCAGACCTGCAGCGATTTTTTGCGCCGGATGAAACTCAACCCGGTCAGTCCACTTTTGATTGAAAAAGTAGAATGTGTTTTGTTTCATCGAGCTATAAATCCGTATTCCGTACTTTGATGGGCTCCGGTCAATGTAGTTTGAATCAAACGGTAGGACCACCGAAGCCTGTGAATACGATTTTTCACTGAACAGAAATAGAATATAGGAAAACCAAATGAACATTTTTAAAGCTGACTGATTCATATTGAAAATTATTTAGAAATGGAAGTAAATGCTTTGGTAATCATGAGCAGTTCTTGCACATCAAAATCTTATTCCGGGAGCTTAAGCCAGCAGATTGATCATTTCACTCTCTCAGTCTCAACTGATGAACATCGGCAATCAGGATACCTGCTGCTGCACCTATAAAATAGGCAGCTATCACATCAGTAGGGTAATGTTTGCCTGACTTCACCCGAAGATAACCGACGATGGCAGGATAAATTGCTGCCGCACTCCAGCTACCGATTTTTAATGCAAGATTATCGGAATTATCATTGATGATTTTAGCCATGTAAAATGTATTGCATGCTGTCATGGTCACATGTCCCGAAGGGAATGATGAGGTGGCACCCTTGGAAAATCGCAAGCAACTGGTGTCACCCGGCGTGCACATAAAAGGACGCGGACGATTAACGGTATTTTTAAAACTTCCATAGGCGCCCGCCGCATTTATTAAGGATTCAGAATTTATAGCAAGGTAGGTGAGGTAATCGTCGCGCATAGATGGATCAAAAGCCGGCAGAGCAAATGAAAAAAAGCTTAATCCCAGCATGATGGAACTGATACGATCTGCATTTTTGTCGTTATAGTGTATCGTCGGAAGGTCCAGAAGAGCGAGAAGTGTGGTATCAATTGCAGACACCTGACGTTGCGTTAGTATCGGATGATTCTTATGAAGAAAAAGAGCGTAGCTTACAGTAATTCCTCCAAATCCGATAATGGGTATCTCTGTGTGAGGGGCAAGTGTATAGGGAGATTGGGCAGTAGCCGGTGTGAAAACTATCGCTACCAGGAATGAGATAATTAAAAAGTGCTTCATGCGAATGATCTATAGAGACTGAGTATGAATTTAGCGCTGTACAAAAATAATTTTTATTTTTCTTCCATTTTGGAAGACAGATATGCTTCATTAATCAGTCCATTTTTTTGCGCTAATGTTTTATCCATCATTCAACGAAAAACTTTTTCCTTCAACATATCATTTCAAAAGTATTATTTGAATGCCGTAAGGATGTTTGAAATATTCATATACAATTTTATTCTGAATCTATCACATCATTTTATTCGACAGGTAAACTCCCATCCTGCTTTGCAATCAGAAGTCAATAATAAATTGCAACTATTTAATTCGAAGGAAATATCATTTCTTTGTGTTTTTCCTCAGAACAAAAGGTAAATTTTTTTCGCACATCATCATTACATATAACTTTAATAAGTTAGTTGTTGATAAGGTGATTGGAGGGATACAGAGCGTCTCGAATTTTTTCACTTTATCTTTAACTTTCTAAGAAAGTTCAATCGGGAATAACTTTTGAGTCTTCTTTTCTGTATTTCTTAATGATTATTTAACAGGCAATGATCTTATTGAATAAATTTACCCTTCTAATCATGAACATCTCCTCTCGGAATTTTTTCATTCTGCTTCTCAGTTTCGTTTGCCTCAGTGTCTCTTGCTTCAGTCAACTGATTGACTTAGGTCTTAGAGATTGGAAAACATCTATTGAAACTCCATATAACCTGAAGAAGAAAATTGATATACCGGTATGCATTGGAGCAGTTGCACTCATTGGTGGTGGTTTTGTTCTCAAGACTTTTAAGACTCCGCTTACGGATGAAGAATTAGCGCATCCTGACACAAGCAAAATTCCGTCATTCGATCTTTCTGCCATTCACCAGGCCAATCCTTCATACCAAAAGGCAAGCGATATTCTTGAAATTACTGCCATGGCACTGCCCTTTATTGCTTATGTGGATAAGAGAGTAAGCGGGCACGGTTCACAGATCGTCGCCATCTATTTGGAAACGCTTGCAATAGATTTTGCTGCCTACAACGTAACTACCGGTATTGTGAACCGCCATCGCCCGCTTACCTACAATACTGATACTACTGAAGTCCCGTTAAAGACCCGAAAGGGACCAAGTGTGAAAGAATCATTTTTCAGCGGACACACTTGCAATGCGGCAACAGCTACTTTTTGTGGAGCAAAGATATTTACTGATTTGCGTCCACACTCTAAACTGGTTCCCTTTGTTTGGATTGCTGCTGCCGGAGTTCCTGCATTCACTGCTTATTCCAGGTACAAAGCGGGGAAACATTTTCCCAGTGATGTTATTGTAGGATATATTGTGGGTGCCAGCATCGGATATTTTGTTCCGCAATTACACAAGTATGCCACCCCGGACAAACTCTCACTGGCACCTGCCTTTGATGAGAAAGGCCTCGTAATGACTTACACTTTTTGATTTTAAGCCGGATCAGTAGGGTGAGGGTATAAAATCTTGTGCCCCTACGATCTTTGATTTTCTGCTGTAAGAATTATCATCCGGACGGGTGAGAATAATTAGTCGTCCCTTAACAATTCCTGAAACGTATGCCAGTAAAGGTTTTCAAGACAATGGTGTGCAAAAAATGATGCAGGGATTTTGAAAGAATCTTTGAAAACCTTGCAACTTTGCACATGCTT
>Ga0134121_10000031_pt1 | contig 151719 bp, 137 predicted proteins | sample KB301_FD_96463 | JGI IMG/M metagenome (GOLD analysis project Ga0134121, IMG submission 96463) | Terrestrial soil microbial communities without Nitrogen fertilizer from Kellogg Biological Station, Michigan, USA - KB3-0-1 | ecosystem: Environmental > Terrestrial > Soil > Unclassified ... | reverse complement strand
CGGCGAACGCGTTCAGCTGGTCCACCATCGTGTTGATCGTGACCTTGAGCTGGAGCAGCTCGCCCTTCACCTCGACCGTGATCTTGCGCGAGAGGTCGCCTTCGGCCACGGCCGTCGTCACCTCGGCGATGTTGCGCACCTGGTTCGTCAGGTTCGACGCCATGTAGTTCACGTTGTCCGTCAGGTCCTTCCACGCGCCGCCGACGCCGCGCACCTCGGCCTGGCCGCCCAGCTTGCCTTCGGTGCCGACCTCGCGCGCCACGCGGGCGACTTCCGATGCGAAGGCGTTCAGCTGGTCCACCATCGTGTTGATGGTATCCTTCAGCTGGAGGATTTCGCCCTCGGCCTGCACGGTGATCTTGCGGGAGAGGTCGCCTCGGGCCACGGCCGTCGTCACCTCGGCGATGTTGCGCACCTGGTTCGTCAGGTTCGACGCCATGTAGTTGACGTTGTCGGTCAGGTCCTTCCACGAGCCGCCCACGCCCTTCACCTGCGCCTGGCCGCCCAGCTTGCCTTCGGTGCCGACTTCGCGCGCCACGCGCGTCACTTCCGACGCGAACGCGTTGAGCTGGTCGACCATCGTGTTGATGGTCTGCTTCAGCTGCAGGATTTCGCCGCGGGCTTCGACGGTGATCTTCTTCGACAGGTCGCCCTTCATGAGCGCCGTCGTCACGTCGGCGATGTTTCGGACCTGGTTCGTCAGGTTCGACGCCATGAAGTTCACGTTGTCCGTCAGGTCCTTCCAGGCGCCGCCGACGCCCTGCACCTTCGCCTGGCCGCCGAGCTTGCCTTCGGTACCGACTTCGCGCGCCACGCGCGTCACTTCCGAGCCGAAGGCGTTCAGCTGGTCCACCATCGTGTTGATCGTGACCTTGAGCTGGAGCAGTTCGCCTTTCACTTCGACGGTGATCTTGCGGGAGAGGTCGCCCCGCGCCACGGCGGTCGTCACCTCGGCGATGTTGCGCACCTGGCTGGTGAGGTTGCCGGCCATCGAGTTCACGTTGTCGGTCAGGTCCTTCCAGACGCCGCCGACGCCGCGCACTTCGGCCTGGCCGCCCAGCTTGCCCTCCGTGCCGACCTCGCGCGCCACGCGGGTCACTTCGGACGCGAACGCGTTCAGCTGGTCCACCATGATGTTGATGGTGTTCTTCAGCTGGAGGATTTCGCCCTTCGCCTCGACGGTGATCTTCTTCGACAGGTCCCCCCGCGCGACGGCCGTCGTCACGTCGGCGATGTTGCGCACCTGGCCGGTCAGGTTGCCGGCCATCGAGTTCACGTTGTCCGTCAGGTCCTTCCAGGCGCCGCCGACGCCCTTCACGTCGGCCTGGCCGCCCAGCTTGCCCTCCGTGCCGACTTCGCGGGCCACGCGGGCGACCTCGGACGCGAACGAGTTCAGCTGGTCCACCATGGTATTGATGGTGTTCTTCAGCTGGAGCAGCTCGCCCTTCACCTCGACGGTGATCTTCTGGGAGAGGTCGCCCCGGGCCACGGCCGTCGTCACGGCCGCGATGTTGCGCACCTGGTTGGTCAGGTTCGACGCCATCGAGTTCACGTTGTCGGTCAGGTCCTTCCACGAGCCGCCCACGCCCTTCACTTCGGCCTGGCCGCCGAGCTTGCCTTCGGTGCCGACCTCGCGGGCGACGCGCGTCACTTCCGACGCGAACGCGTTCAGCTGGTCGACCATCGTGTTGATGGTCTGCTTGAGCTGGAGGATTTCGCCTTTCGCCTCGACGGTGATCTTCTTGGACATGTCGCCCTGGGCGACGGCCGTGGTCACGTCGGCGATGTTTCGGACCTGGTTGGTCAGGTTCGACGCCATCGAGTTCACGTTGTCGGTCAGGTCCTTCCACACGCCGGCCACGCCCTTCACCTGCGCCTGGCCGCCGAGCTTGCCTTCGGTGCCGACTTCGCGCGCCACGCGCGTCACTTCCGAGGAGAACGCGTTCAGCTGGTCCACCATCAGGTTGATGGTGTTCTTCAGCCTCAGGATCTCGCCCTTCACCTTCACGGTGATCTTCTTCGAGAGATCGCCCTTCGCGACGGCGGTCGTCACGTCGGCGATGTTGCGCACCTGGTTCGTCAGGTTCGACGCCATCGAGTTCACGTTGTCGGTCAGGTCCTTCCACACGCCGGCCACGCCCTTCACTTCGGCCTGGCCGCCCAGCTTGCCCGCCGTGCCGACTTCGCGCGCCACGCGCGTCACTTCCGAGGAGAACGCCTTCAGCTGGTCCACCATCGTGTTGATGGTGTCCTTCAGCTTCAGGATTTCGCCCTTCGCCTGCACGGTGATCTTGCGCGAGAGGTCGCCCTGGGCGACGGCCGTCGTCACGTCGGCGATGTTGCGCACCTGGTTCGTCAGGTTCGACGCCATCGAGTTCACGTTGTCGGTCAGGTCCTTCCAGGCGCCGGCGACGCCCTTCACCTGCGCCTGGCCGCCCAGCTTGCCGTCGGTGCCGACCTCGCGGGCTACGCGGGTCACTTCCGACGCGAACGCGTTCAGCTGGTCCACCATCGTGTTGATGGTCTGCTTGAGCTGGAGGATTTCGCCCTTCACTTCGACCGTGATCTTGCGCGAGAGGTCGCCCTTCGCCACGGCCGTGGTCACGTCGGCGATGTTGCGCACCTGGTTGGTCAGGTTGCGCGCCATCGAGTTCACGTTGTCGGTCAGGTCCTTCCACACGCCGGCCACGCCCTTCACTTCGGCCTGGCCGCCCAGCTTGCCGTCGGTGCCGACTTCGCGGGCCACGCGGGTCACTTCCGACGCGAAGGCCTTCAGCTGGTCCACCATCGTGTTGATCGTCTTGGCCATCTGGAGGAAGGCGCCCCGCACCGGGCGGCCTTCGATCTCCGTGGGCATCGTCTGGGTCAGGTTGCCTTTCGCGACGGCGCCGATGACGCGCGCGACTTCGATGGTCGGCTGGACGAGGTCGCCGATGAGGGTGTTGAACGAGAGGACCGAGCGGCCCCACGATCCGCGGAGGCCCTCGATCGACGCGCGGTTGAACAGCTTCCCTTCCTTGCCCACCAGGCGGCTGACCCGCTCGAACTCGTCGGCCATGCGGGCGTTCAGCCGGACGACCCGGTTGAACGCCTGGGCAACCTCGGAATCGACGTTCCGCGACGCGATGCGCGCGGAGAAGTCGCCTTCCTCGACGGCGCTGAACGCGCGGAGGAGCTCCTTCTTCTCGCGCGAGCCGCGCCGCTCCTGAGGATGGCCCGACTTGAGTTCGACCACCTCCTCCAGGAGGGATTTCTCGCGGGCCGCGGCTTGCTCTTCCCGTCGTTGGACCTGCTCCAGGACGGCGTTGAGGCGTTCCACCATCTCCGCCGGGATGGGATGTCCCTTCGGAAGGCGGGCGCGATAGTCGCCCCTTTCCAGCAGGCTCAGAGACCGGGACATCGCCTCGGTGTCGGCGACGGCGGTCGACCCGTTAGTCGGCATAGAGGACCTCGCTAGAATGCGTCCGGTAAGGTGCAACAACAGCGGAAAGTTCGGGGGAAGGCGCGATCCGGCCGGGGGAACGTCGGAGTCGTCTCAAGCGCATCAATGTTCCCTCATCGGTGCAATTACGACTGTCCCGTTCCCCCGCGCTCCGGCAGCGTAATGATTTACTCTAGGTATTCCCCAAGACCGGGATCAACGGCAATTGCGCACTGTCTTGAAAATGGGCGCAGCGGTGCATCCCCCGGCGTCGGAAATTACCAGAGCCCGATCAAAAAGAATTGTTACGGGGAAAATATGGAATTTCGGGCCCTGCGGACGCCCCCTGGGAAGGACCAGCGGCGGCCCGAATCCGGGCCCACGTACTGCCCCCCGGGGGACTACTAAAATGTTAACCCCTCCGGCGGCGGATGTCCAGATCAGCGCCGATAAGGGCCCATGCCGCCGTGGCGCGGCTGGGCCGGCTGCACGGTCTGGGGGCGGTGGGGCTGGACGGTCTGGGGATGGTTGTTCCGATACGGCGAGACGCTGTTCGGATAGGGATGGGTGTAGTAGTTGTGGTTGTAATAATTGTGATAGGGGTACCGGTACGGGTAGTAGTAGGACGAACGGGGGTAATACGAGAAGTAGATCGACGGATAGTAGGTGGAGTAATACGGGTAGTAGTACGGGGTCGAGTACGAGTACGAATAGGAGGAGTAGGACGGATAGGAGTCGGAATAGGAATAGGACGGGGACGTCGAGTACGTCGAGCGATCGGTGCTCGGCGTCACCGCGTCGGTGGCCCGCGACGAGTCGAGCATCGCGCGGATCACGGAATCGCTCGCGCCGGCCTTCTTGAGGTCGGTCACGTCGTCGACGGACAGGGGCTCCGCCGGACCGTTGCCGCGGATGTACTCGATGATGGTCGGATCGGACACGCCCGCATCCAGAAGCTTGCGGACGTCCTGCTTCGTCACGCCGAAGGACAGCGTCAAGGCGAGAACGGCGGTGAGAACGGGCACCATGGGAAACCTCCTCTTCGCCCTCTTTTAAAACGCGGGGGGGCGGAGAGAGATTCCGGAGGCGCGGAGGAGACTTAGCGGGCCGAGCGGACCTTTTCCTGCTCCTGGACGTGGTTCAGCCGCTGGAGGACCTGCGAGCGCAGCGACCACTCGGGGGCCGCGACTTCGAGGGCGGTCTGGTAATCGGCCACGGCCTGGGCCCAGGCGCCCTGCTTCTCATAGGTGGCGCCGCGATTGGTGTACGCCGACTCGTCACGATCGTCAAGCGCGAGCGCCTGGCTGAAATCGGCGAGGGCGCCCTCGAAGTCGTCCATCTGGGCCCGGATGACGCCGCGGTTGTTCCACGCAGCGGCGAGGGTCGGATCGTTCCGGATCGCGTCGCTGTAGTCCTGGAGCGCGCCGTTCAGATCGCCGCTGTGGACCCGGGCGACGCCCCGGCCGTGGAACGCCATCGCGTCCGCGGGATCGATCTCCAGCGCCCTCGAGAAATCCTCGATGGCACGGGCGAGGTCGCCGCCGGCCATCCTCACGAACCCCCGGGCCGCATAGGCGGTCGACATCCTCGGATCGAGCTCGATCGCCCGGGTGAAGTCGGTGATCGCGCCGTCGGAGTCGCCCTGACGGTGACGCACGTACGCCCGTCCGGCGTAGCCCGCCGGGTGACGCGGATCAAGCGAGATCGCGCGGTTGAAGTCGGCCAGCGACCCGTCCAGGTCCCCCTTCTTCAGCCGGAGCTCTCCCGACACGAGCGCGACCGCGGCGTCGTCGCTCAGGTCGTGCTTCCGCTTCGGCGGATCGTCCGTCGCACATCCCAAAAACCCCGGTAGGAGAAGGCCCAACAATAAGGCCCCCGCCGGACCGCCGAACCCCCGGCACCCTGGTTTCCTCGACGTGCGACGGACATTATTCATCCGCCACGATTGATCCTGACGGCGTCAATCCGTCATTCGGTCCGCCGAATCTTCGCGAGAATCCTGCGCCCGGCGAAGGCCGCCGCGAGGATCGCCGCTTCGATGCCGAGCAGACCGCACGATCCGCCGCTGCCCCCATGGCTTCCGCCCGACGACGGAGGGGTGGGAGCGGGCGTGGGATCGGGATCGGGAGTGGGAGCCGGAGGAGGCGGCGGGGGAGCGGCCGCCGCGGGCGTCGTCGCCATCGCCTCATTGGAGTACGAGGAATCGGAAGCGCCGCTCGTCGTGCGGATCCGGTAGGAGTAGGTCGTGTCCGCCGACACCGAGGAATCCGAGTACGTCCGCGCGCTCGCATTGGTGAGCGCGATCTCCTGCCAGGTTCCGGTCGAGCCGGTCTTCCGTTCGATCTTGAAGCCGGTCGCGCCCGAGCCGCTGCTGGCCCAGGCCAGATCGACCTTGGTCTCGGACATCGCGGCCGCCGTCACGCTCTGGGGAACGGGCAGCGGCGCCGGGCCGCCGGAGGTCGCCGACACGGCCTGCCGCACCGCATTGACCCAATCGGCGCTCGCCCCGCCCGACGTCGACGGGCGAAGGAACGTCGCCCCTTCCGTATAGAACCAGACATAGTGGTCCGCCTGCCGGAGCGCATTGGTCAGCGTCGACTGCAGGACTCCGGGATCCATCGTCGCGCCGCCGAACGGACGGTCGTAGACGCCGAACGAGATGCTGCTCCGTCCGGACCACACCGACCGCAGGGACGGCGGGATGAACGGAGAGTTGACGGCGTCCGAGGCCTCGTCGTACTTCCGCCAGTTGTAGCTGTTCAGGAAGTCCGACGCGCTGCGCAGGTTGTAAAGCTCGCCGCCGTCGATGTTCAGCGCCGGCGAGCCGCCCATGCCCTCCATGAACCCCGCGAAGTAGGGTCCCAGGAGCTCGTTGCCCGACTGCCACTGCGGGAACTTCAGCCCGGCGGGCGCCCGCGGCTCCGAGACCGACGGCCCGTGGAGCGTGATCACCGCGATGTTCGGGAAGACCGCGACCATCGCTTCCATGACCTGCTTGCCCCGGAGCCTCATCTGGGCCCGGTAGTCGTCGATCGACTTCGTCTCGTAGTACTTCGCGCCGGACGGATAGTCGCCCCAAGGCTGGAAGTACTGCTCGTTGTCGAAGCAGATGCCGACCAGCCCCGCGTCCTTGAGCGCCTGGGCGCAATTGGCGAAGTTCTGGATGACGACCGACCAGTCGTCGAAGGCGTCCGGCGGCGTCGACCCCTGGACCAGGCCGAAGTTCCGGGTCAGGTGGGTCCACGCCAGCCCCTTCATGGGGGCGAGCACCGACGCGATGGCGCTGACCGACAGGGGCGTCGACGTCATCACCTTGGTCGTCGCATTGACGTTCGTCGAATCGTTCCGGAGGTACGCCACCAGGCCGTGAAAGGGCTGCGTCTCCAGAAAGGACTTGTTGGCCGCGATGAAGGCCGGCGTGGGAATCGTGTTCCCGTACCAGCCGGCGTAGATCAGGCCCACCCCCGGGGCCGCCGGGGCGGCCGCCGACCCCTCCACCGGCGCCGAGGACGCCAGCCAGGCCGCCGCCATCCCCAACCACCCGAGCCTCAAGAGGATCGACGTCGCCGCCGTTCCCTTTGCGTGAGATGCCATGAAACCCCCTAGTTCCCTTGCTTGCGTCACATCTATCCCGTTCACGGCTCCATCATCATGGAGCGGTCTACCGGCCTCTTTCCCTGATAGATCTCCTGAATGATCCTCAGATATAAGACGGGCCGGGGGTCGAAGTAACTGAGAATATCGTCCACCCCCGTAACATTCTCCCGCCCCGGGGCTCTCCGGCGCCCCGTGAACAGACCTATACGTCTTTCACTGAGAGATGTTAGGGATAGAACCGGAGGCTACGGGCGGGAGCCCTGGTCCCGGCCTTCCCGGATCGCCTGGACCCAGTCGGGCTCGGCGCCGCCCCGTTCCGGGGGCGCCAGGAGAGTCCGGCCCTCGATGTAGAGCCAGACGTACCGGTCCGTCCGGCGGAGCGCGTGGGTGATCACGCTTTTCAGGATCGCCGGGTCCATGGGGAGGCCGCCGAAGGGCCGGTCGGTGACGCCGAAGGCGATCTCGACCCGGGCGGCCCACCGGGCCCGGACGGCGGGCGGAAGATAGGCGCAGTCGACCTTGTCCGAAGCGAGGGCGGTCCGGCGCCATTCGTAGCTGCGGCGGAATTCCTCCTCCTTCCGGAGGTGGTACAGCTCCCCGCCGTCGACGCAGACGCCGCGGTCCCCCGCCCCTTCGACCAGCCCGGCGAAGAACGGGCCCAGGAGGCGGTTGGAGCCCTGCCAGGAGGGAAAGAGGGGCGACGGAGCCTTCGGCTCGGAGACGTACGGCCCGTGCAGGGTCAGGACGACGATGTCCGGGAACACCGCCGTCATCGCCTCCATCACTTGTTTTCCCCGCAGGCGGGCCTGGGCCTGGTATTCGGCCAGGCTCCGGGCCGGATAAGCGACGCCCGCCGGATAGTTGGCCCACTTCACGCCGTAGTTCTCGTTGTCGAAGTAGACCCCCTTCAGGCCGGCCTCGCGGGCGGCGCGGGCCAGGAACCCGAAGTTGCGCTCCACGGTCGTCCAGTCGTCGAAGAGGTCCGGAGGCCGGAGGCTGAGGACGGCGGCGAAGTTGTGCTTCAGGGTCTTGAACGGCAGCCGGGCGATCGGACGGAGGACGTCGGTGACCGCCTCGAGCGTCAGCGCCGTGTCGCTCATGACGGTCGTGGTGACGTTGACCGAGAGGTCGGGCGACCGAACGTAGATGGCCAGGCCGTCGAACGGCCGGCTTTCGAGGAACTTCAGGTTGTCCCGCACGTAGGCCGGCGTGGAGGCCGGACTCTTCCCGAACCAGTCATGGAGGATCAGGCACGGCGTCGCCTGCCGCTTCTTCCCCTCGCCCCCCTCCCCCACCGCCGTCCCCGCGAAGAACGGGACGAAGGAGAGCAGGACGAGACGGAGGGGGCTCACGAGGCCAGCCGGCGCGTGCGGACGCGGTGAATCCGCGCCTGCCGGCACTCGCGCACCGCCTCCACCACGCGCTCGACGTCCCGCGACGTCATCTGCGAGCCGCTGGGCAGGCAGAGTCCGTTCCGGAAGAACCGTTCCGAAACCGCCCCGCCCACGGAGCGGCAGGATCGGAAGAGCGGCTGGAGATGGAGCGGCTTCCAGACGGGCCGCGACTCGATGTCGCGCGCCTCCAGCTCGCGCCGCACCTCTTCGGGCGTCGCGCCGAACTCCGCCGGATCGAGCTGCATCACCGTCAGCCATCGCGTGGCCCGCCCGTACGGCGCTTCGGGCATCCAGGTGACGCCCGGCACGTCCTTCAGCCCCTCGCGATAGAGGTCGAAGACTTCCCGACGCCGACGGACCCGATCGGGAAGCACCCGCAGCTGGCTCCGTCCGATGGCCGCCAGCACGTTGCTCATCCGGTAGTTGTGGCCCATCGTCGAATGCTCGTAGTGCGGCGCCGGGTCGCGCGCCTGGGTCGACAGGAAGCGCGCCTGCTCGATCAGGCCGGGATCGTCCGACACCAGCATGCCGCCGCCGGAGGTCGTGATGATCTTGTTCCCGTTGAACGAGAAGATCCCCATCCGGCCGCGCGATCCCGGAGCCGATTCCTTGTAGGTCGCGCCCAGCGCCTCGGCCGCGTCCTCGATCAGCGGGACGCCGTGGCGCCGGCACGCCTCCTCGATCGGATCCAGATCCGCGCTCTGGCCGTACAGGTGGGCCACGATCACCGCGCGAGGAAGCCGGCCGCGGCGGCTCGCCACGTCGAGCTCGTCCGCCAGCAGATCGGGATCGAGGTTCCAGGTCGACGGGCTCGAATCGACGAACACCGGCGTCGCGCCCTCGTAGAGGATCGGGTTCGCGCTGGCGATGAACGTCAGCGACGAGCAGAGAACTTCGTCGCCCCGGCGGACGCCGGCGAGCCGGACCGCCAGGTGCAGCGCCGCCGTCCCGCTCGAGAGCGCGGCCGCGTGGCGGACGCCGACCGCGCGGCCGAACTCCCGCTCGAACGCGTCGACGTGAGGACCCAGCGGCGCGATCCAGTTCGACCGGAACGCCTCCTCGATCAGCGGCAGCTCGTCGCCGCTCATGTGCGGGGGGGACAGAAAGAGTCGGCTCATGTCGGTCGCTCCTTCCTCACGCCCGGTACTCCGGGAAGAAATCGGCGGCGGGCGTCCAGCGGATGCCCCGCCCGAGCTCCCACTCGCGGCGCCGCTCGACGAGACGGCGGCACGCGTCGGCGTCGTACGTCCGCCGGCCGAGCAGGAACTTCCGGTCCGCGGCTCGGGTGAACCGCTGCTTGTACCGGAGGATTCCGTCGTTCGGCTGATAGCCGCCGCCGAGCACCACCGCCTTCCGGCCCTGATCGCGGCACCACAGGAAACTCTCGTGCTTGATGAGGTAGTTGGGCGCGAGCGCGAACCCTTCGGCGAGCGTCCCGCCGAGATAGGAGCAGGCGTGCTCCGCGGAGAGCAGGACGATCTCCGAGGAGATCACCCGACCGCCGGCGATCGCGTGGACGAAGGTGAAGTGACCCGCGAGATTCTGGATGAATGTCTCGAAGAACGATCTGGGAAAGTAGTAGCCCCGGCTCGCGTTCCGCCGGTCCATCGTCGACGTGTAGACCGCGAGGAATTCGTCCAGCCGCTTCCCCGTCGGATCGAACGCGATCGTGACGTTCCGGTCGCGCGCCATCCCGACCGACCGGCGCGCCTCGCTCCGGTACTCGTTCCAGAGCGTCTCCTTGGGGACGTCGACGCGGACGACGACGTTGGGGCCGTTCGAGACGACGTCGCCGTTGAAGGGCAACAGCTCGTCGGGGAACAGCGAGAGGCGCGCGAACGACGTCGCGGCGCCCTGCGCCGCCGCCCAGGCGTCGAACTGCGTCCAGAAGTTCCGCGCGTCCTCTTCGGTCGCGCCCCACTGGAACGGACCGCCGTAGCCGTACGCGGTCGTCAGGTCGCAGCCGCGCGCTCCGGGCTCCGCCCACGGCTCCGACGCCAGCGGACGGACGATCACCGGGTAGAGGATCCCGCCCGCCTCGGTGCGGAGGAGGGCGCCGACCGCGCGGTCTCCCGGCCGGACGAACAGCCGCACGTAGTCGGGATGGGCCATGATGTCGCGCCGGGGCCACCCCGACCAGACGTCGAGCCATCGCTGCCGGTCCGCCGGCTCCGCGGCGTCGAGAAACTCCACCGTCGCGCCCGCCCGGCCCTCCAGGGCCGTGGCCCGATGACCCACCGTCGTCGCCGCGATGACCATTCTGTCTTTCCCCCTTGCGATTCAACCGTGCGCGGATCTTTCCAGGGAAACAGCGACCGTCTCTCCAGCTCGGTCGGCGTCCCGGAACACCGGCTTCTGCCCGCCCGGTCCGGTGATGCCCTTCCGGCCCAGCACCCGCCGGACCGTTTTCAACAGTATCTTTAGATCCACCCGCAGCGATCCGTTATCCACATACCACACGTCCAATTCGAATTTGCGGTCCCAGTCCAGGCTGTTGCGGCCGTTGACCTGGACCCAGCCGGTCATGCCCGGACGCACGTCGTGCCGGCGCGCCTGGCGCGGCGAATACTTGGCCAGATATTCCACGAGCAGCGGCCGCGGGCCGACGAGGCTCATGTCGCCCACGAGGACGTTCCAGAGCTGCGGGATCTCGTCGAGGCTCGAGGTCCGCAGCAGGCGGCCGAGCAGCGGCGTTCGCTGGGCGTCGGGCTCCTTCCCCGGACGCATCGTGCGGAACTTCACGAGCGTGAAGACGGCGCCTTTCAGGCCGGGCCGGCGCTGGCGGAAGAAGATCGGGCGGCCCAGCGTGAGCCGCACGAGGATCGAGATCGCGAGAATCGCGGGGCTCAGCGCGACCAGCCCGAGCGCCGCTCCGGCGACGTCGATCAGCCGCTTGATCAACAGGTCGAGCGGCCGGCGCGCCGGCACGGGCTTGCGGGCCCGGGACCCGATGCGGCCCAGGAGCTCCAGATACTCCCAATGGGTGAGCAGCCAGAGATTCTCCGGACGGAACTCCCGGAGCACCCGCGCCCGCCCGGCCGTCCCGTGGGCCCGGCGCAGCGCCGGATCCTCCAGATAGGCCGCGACGGCGAGCGCCAGCTCGTGCGGCTCGCGGGCCTCGACGAGCGTGCCGGTCTCGCCGGAAACCACCGCGTCGACGCACCCCGTGACGCGGGTCGCGACCACCGGGCGTTCCATGGCCGCGGCCTCGAGCGGGACCTGCGGGAACCCTTCCCGGTAGGTCGGCAGCGCGACGACGTCCATGATCGAATAGAGCGACCGCATCGATTCGACGTGGCCGACCAGCCGGACCCGCGGGTCGGACTGCAGCAGCTCGCGCGTCTCGGCGGAGACCGGATCCCGGGGTTCGAACGCCCCGGCGATCACGAGATGGAGATCGGGGAATCTTTCGCGCAGCTCCGTCCATGCGGCCGCGAGGTCCTCGACGCCCTTGTCGCGCACCAGGCGGCCCACGAAACCGAGGACGCGGACCTCCGACGGGATGGAGCAGGCGCGGCGGGCGACCGCGGCCTCGTACGGACAGGCCGACGGCGCGAACCGCCGCTCCGCGTCGACGCCGTTCACCGTGCCGGCGCCGAGGACCGTGATCCGCTCGGCGCGGCAGACGCCTTCGGCCGCCGCCCTCCGGCGGAGCGATTCGCTGACGGCGGTCACGCGGCGGGCCAGCGCGCAGCTCACCCGCTCGGTCCACCGCAGCAACGTCCGCCGGATCCCCGTCGCGGTCTCGAGCGGCAGCCCGTGGATCGTGTAGACGCGGCCCGGCACGCCGACGACCCACGCGGCGATCATCCCGAGAAGCCCGCCCTTCGGCGTGTGGGCGTGGACGACGTGGGGGCGCAGCTTTCGGAACAACCGCACGAGGCGGAACAGCGCGACGAGATCGCCGACCGGCGTGATCCGCCGCGGCATCTCCACCGCGTGGACCGCGACGCCTTCCTGGTCGCCGAACTTCTCCAGCTCCGCGCCCGGCGACGAGACCGCCGACACCTCGATGCCGCGCGACTTCATGTACGCGACCTGCCCGCGCAGGAACGCGAGCGTCTGCGGGACGGTCGTGATATGGACCAGACGGATCGGATCGGGCGACGTCACGCCGTCACCTCCGGCTCCGGCCGCGGCGGAGCCCAGGGATGGCGGGCGATCGCGGTCGCCATGCCCAGGAACAGCATGAAGGTGCGGTCGCGGTAGAGCGTGTTGTGGAACATGAACACGACGCTGACGAGGAGGAAGCTGGCGATGATCGTCGCGCGCAGCGCGAGGGCGCCGTCGCCCCGCGGCACCGGGTGCCGGCGGAACAGCGGACGGAGCACCAGCGCCACGAAGCCGAGCAGGCCGAGGACGCCCAGCTCGACCATCACGGCGAGCAGCCCGTTGTGGACCTCATGGTGCTCGGGATCCGAGGGATCGATCAGGTTGCCCCGTCCCGGCCCGAAGCCGAACGGGAACCACTGGTCCGCCGAGCGGAGGATGGCGCGGTGCTGGTTCTGGATGAATCCGTCGGTCTGCCGCAGCGACGTGACGCCCTCGGTCAGCCGCTTCCCCGCGAACGACTGCGACAGCACGCCCCAGGAGACGCCGAAGATCGCGACCGCCGCCAGGAGGAGCGCGACGAACACGCGGTACCCGCGGCGCCGGGCGAAGCGGACGCCCATCGCCGCGAAGACCGCCGCCCAGACGAAGACGCAGATCATGCCCGTGCGGCGCGACGCGGTGAAGACGAACGACGCCGCGAGGAACCCGCACACGAGCGTCCAGAACCGGAGCCGCCGCGACGGGACCGCGCGGCCCATCGCGAGGAGCAGCCCCGCGGCGCAGAATCCGAACGCGCCGAGCTGTCCGTTGGCCTTGAACGTTCCCCGGGCGCGACCCGCCATCGGATCGGGGAACCACTGGGACGAGAAGAAGTAATCGTGGAAGACGATGACGCCTTCGAACAGCGTGACGGCGCAGACGCCCTTGAGGAGCGCGGACGTCACGGCCGGCGATTCCCCGACGCTGAGCCCCAGGACATAGAAGAGGAAGGCCATGAAGAGGGCCGCGAACGCCGTCCACGCGTACGATTCCCGCCCCGGAAAGATCACCAGGGAGGGAAAGAGGGAGAGGACGAGGGCGAAAAAGTACGCGATGCCCGGGAGCGGCACCGGAGCGGGACGGCCGCGCAGCACGAGCGCGGCCATCGCGATCACGCAGACGAAGTCGACGAGCGCGACGCGCGACGCCAGGTCGGTGGGCGTCCCGTAGTAGCCGGTCTTGAGCGTGAGGATCGGGAGGAGGAAGCCGAGCGCGAACGCGAGCGCCTGGGAAAGGGAGCGATCGCGGGCCGGGAACGGCCCGGCGACGGCCCACCGCCTCGTGGGAAGCGCGACGCCGTCCATCACGCCCCTCCCTTCGGAAACGCGGCGATCGCCCGCGAGACGACCGCGAACGACGCGACGCCCTGGAGGACCGCGACCGAGCCGAGCGCGATCACGGCGCCCCGCAGCTCCATCGTCGGCAGCAGGCGCGAGCAGAGCACCGCGAGCAGGACGAGGGCGCTTCCGTAGATCAGCGGCTGGACCTTGAGGCGGCCCATCGCGGTCATGGCATAGTCGAGCACCACGCCGAGTCCGGCCGCTGTCGCCGCGATCATGAGATCCACCAGGAGGTCGGCGCGGGCGGCGTAGAGGGGACCATAGACCAGCGTGAGGATCGGCCGGCCCGCGAACGCCGCGATCGCCACGCCGGCCAGGCCTCCCGCGGCGGCGAGGAAGAGGAGGCGCGAGAGGACGCCGAGGAACGCCGCGCGCCGCCCGGCGGCGTGATGGCGCGCCAGCCGCGCGCTCGCCGCTTCGCTCATCGCGGTCATCACCCGGTGGGTCGCCGAGAAGGCGTACGCGAGCGCCGTGTAGATGCCGAGCTCCGCGGGGCCGCGGACCTTCTCGATCATGACGCACGGAACGGTCGCCATGAGCGACCCCAGCGTGGTCACGAGCCCGAGCGGCAGCGCCCGCCAGGTCAGGCGGCCGAGCACCGACGCCCGCCAGCGGGGCCAGAGCTCGCCGTCCGGCACCAGCCGGGCCGCGCGGGGCAGGTCGTAGAGGCAGAGCACCGCCGTCCAGCCGGCCGCCATCGCGAGCAGGCCGACGGAGAGCCGGTGGGTGGCCATCATCCCGCCCGCGATCCCCGCCACGCCGGTGACGCCCCGGAGCACCAGCGCTCCCGCGATCAGATCCATCCGCTCCGCCTTCTGGAGGACGCCGTGGACCGCGTCGCTCGCCGCCTCGACCGCCTTCGCGAGCCCCATCGCCAGGATCACGCCCGTCGTGGATTGCGGGTAGCCGCTCCCGATCGCCACCGCCACAATCGCCGCGAGCGCGATCGCATTGGTGAGGATCCGCAGGCCGAAGTAGTCCGCGAAGACGAAGCGTCCGGTCGCGTCGGCCACCTGGAGCCGGCGGAGGCCGAGGTTGGTGAAGAGGATCACCGGCGCGGAGAGGGCGAGGCCGAGCGCGAACTGTCCGACCGTCTCAGGCGACCCGAGCCGCGCCACGACGACCAGCATCGCCCACTGGCACGCCATGTAGGCGATGTACCCCGCGAGCGTCCAGCCGACGCTCACCCCGAGAGACGGGGCCCGCGTTTCCCGGAGGACGGCGACTCCGCTGTTCACGCAAGCGACCCCTCGCGCTTCGCCGGGGACACCATCTGGACCAGATCGTCCCGGAGCCGCGCCAGCACGGGATCGCTCCCCCGCGGGAAGACGTCGAGGTGGTTCAGGCAGAGCAGGACCGCGCCGTCCGTCTCCGGCGGCTTCTCCGCCCGCAGGCAGAAGATCCGCGGGTGGCCCGTGGGATGGACCTTCTCCGCGCTGAAGTAGAGCTCCTCGAAGAGCTTCTCGCCGGGCCGAACGCCCGTGAATTCGATGCGGATGTCCTTGCCGGGGACGAGCCCGGAGAGCCGGACCAGGTCCTCGGCGAGGTCGACGATCCGGACCGGCTTGCCCATGTCGAGCTCGAAGAGATCCCCGCCGCGACCGAGCACCGCGGCATGGAGCACGAGCCCGACCGCCTCCGGGATCGCCATGAAGTAGCGGCGCATCTCCGGATGGGTCACCGTGAGCGGACCGCCGCGCGCGATCTGCGCCCGGAACAGGTTGAGGACGCTTCCGTTGGAGCCGAGCACGTTGCCGAAGCGGACGGCGACGAACCTCGTGGGCCCGCCTTTCGCCTCGAGCTTCCGCAGCAGGATCTCGGCGACCCGCTTGGTCGCGCCCATCACGCTCGACGGGTTCACGGCCTTGTCGGTCGAGATCAGGACGAACCGCTGGACCCCGCGCGCGAGCGCCGTCTCGGCGACGATGCGCGTCCCGCCGACGTTCACCCGGATCGCCTCCCGCACGTGGGCTTCGCACATCGGGACGTGCTTGAGCGCCGCCGCGTGGAACACGATGTCCGGCGAATGGGCGGCGAAGATCTGGCCGATCCGGACCGCGTCGGTCACGTCGCCCATCTCGGAGACGACGACCTTCTCGTTCGAGCCCGTCCGGATCTCCAGCAGCAGGTCGTGGAGTGGCGTCTCGGCCCAGTCGACGACGACCAGCCGCTCCGGCTCGTGGCAGAGGATCTGGCGGCAGAGCTGGGAGCCGATGCTCCCCGCCGCTCCGGTCACCAGCACCACCTTGCCCTTGAGGAACGCCGACACCTTCCCCGCCTCGTCCTCCACCGCGTTGCGGCGGAGCAGGTCGTCGATCGACACGTTCCGCAGCTGCGGCAGCAGCGCCGACCGCCCGATCAGCTGGCCGAGCCCCGGGAGCACCTGGACGCGGACGCCGGACGGCGTGACCGCGGTGGTGATCTTCCGGATGAACTCCCCGCCGGCCGTCGGCACGGCGATCAGCACGCGGCCCGCCTCCTGGCGCGCCGCGATCTCGCGGATCCGGTCGGTCCCGCCGAGCACCGGCACGCCCCGGAGCCGCGCGCCCTGCTTGTCGGGCGCGTCGTCGACGAACCCGACGACCTCGTGGGTCGCCGAGAACTTCCACTGGAGCTCGCGCAGGAGGATTTCGCCCGCGTCGCCGGCGCCGACGATCACCACCCGCTCGCGCGGCGACGCGTCGCGCTTCCTCGACCGCCGCGCCTCGCGGAACGCGCGCAGCGAGACCAGGAGCCCCGAGATGCCGAGCAGCGTCAGGCCGCCGTCGATCAGCGCCAGGGTCCGCGGCAGCCCGCCTTCGGGCGCCAGCGCGGCGCAGACGCCGTAGCTCGCGCCCGCCATCACGAGCGAGGCGCGCAGGAGCGCGAACAGGTCGGCGATCCCGACGTAGGCCCACACGATGCGGAAGGCCCCCGCCATCCAGAGGATGACCGCCTTCAGGAGGAGGACCAGCGGAAGCGCGCGGATCATGAACGACGCGGCCCCGCTCGGGACCGCGAGATCGAATTGCAGGAAGAACGCCCCGACCCACGCGAGGGCCGCGACGAGCAGGGTCGCCGCCGGCACGTGGACCGCGACCCGCTTCGCCACTTCCTGGCCGACCTGAACCGGCGCGTGGCGGGTCGCTTGCCGCCGCAACGCGTCTATCTGCGCCGAACTGGCCGGTGACTTCGAGATGATGATCGTCGTCGCGCTCATGGCTCGCCCTTACTGTTCCATTCCATCCCCGGATCGCTTCGTGAACTCTCCTCAATCCTTCCGATCGTCCAGGTCGTCGCGCGATCCGGGGCCGGAGAAGAGCTCCTGCTCCACGATCGCCACGAGCTCGTCGTTCGACTCCAGCTCCCGCTGGATCTCGCGCGGCAGCTCCGGCTCCTCGCGGCGCACGTCGGTCGGACGCTCCGCGGGGACGCCGTTGAGGACCGCGCCGACGATGCGCGAGCCCAGGACCGCCAGCCGCCGCTTCGCCGCGCGGACTTCGCGCCGGCGCGATTCGCCCTGCTGGAGGACGAGCAGCGCCCCGTCGGCCTGCCGCGCCATCGTCGCGACCTCCGAGATGAGGTTGACGGCGCCGGCGTCGATCACGACGTAGTCGTACTGCTCCCGAGCCTCGCGGATCAGCGCGCGGAACCGGTCCGACCCGGCGACCTCGCCCGGCCGGTACAGCTCCTGCTGCGCGCCGAGGACGTCGACGTTGGGCAGCCGGCTCGGCTGCGCCGCGCCGCGGAGATCCTGCTCCTCGCGGAGATACTCCTCGAGGCCCATCCCGTTTCGGCGCGCCAGCAGCTTCTTGAGCTGCGGGCGGCGCAGGTCGCCGTCGATCAGCAGCACGCGCCGGCTTTCCATCGCCAGCACGCGCGTCAGGTTGAGGGCGACGGTCGTCTTCCCCTCCCCGTAGCGCGGCCCCACGACCGCGATGACCCGTCCGCCCGACACCCGTTCGAGCCGGCTTGTCACTTCGTCCCGGAGCATCCGGAAGACCTCCAGGTTGAGCGACATCGGATCGTCCGCCAGGACCAGCGGCGCGTCCGGCCGGACGCCCTTCCGGCCGCTCCGCGTGAGCCGCGGGATCAGCGCGAGGACGTCGACGCCGAGGAACACCTCGACGGCGCGGGAGGTCGTGATGCGGTCGTCCAGCTCCTCGGCGAGCAGCGCGGAGGTCAGGCCGAACAGCAGCCCGATCACGGCCGCGACCGTCAGGAGGATGCGGCCCTTCCCGCCCGGCGACGCCGGCGTCTTCGCCGTGTCGATGATGCGGACGCTGGCGAGGCCGCCCTTGGACGTCGCCTTGGCGTCGTCGGCCCGCTTGATGGCGGCGTTGAGCACGTCGCGCGCCGACGCGAGCTCGGCCTCGAGCTTCTTGTAGCGGCTGACGCCGACGCGCGAGTCGGACATCTGCTTTTCGACGGCCGCCTGGTCGCGCAGGAGCGTCTGCTCCTCGAAGACCGCCGCGAGGATCTCGCGGTCGAGCGACTTGCTGGCGGCCTGGACCACGCCCTGGAGCTGATTCTTGTTCTCCTGGAGCTGGCGCCGGAGCGCCATCATCCGCGGATGCTTCTCCTTATAGACGAGGCTGTCGGCGGCGATCGACGCCTCGAGGGTCGACCGCTGCGCCAGCAGCGGCTCCAGCGCGCGCGTCCCCGCGAGCGCGGGATCGAACAGGCCGACCAGGCTCTCCGAGTTGATCTGGTTGAGCGCGTCGCGCTCCGATTCGAACCGGACCTTCTTGAGCCGGATCTCTGAGAGCTGGCCCGTGAGCTTGCGGCGGCCGTCCAGGAGCGACGCGTACTGCTCCTCGAAGTCGGCGAACCCGGTCTCGTCCTGGAAGTCCTGGAGATTGCCATCCGCCTCCGCGACCTTGCGCTGGAGGGCCGGCAGCGTCTCCCGGTCGAGCAGATCCGCGGCGCCGCTCTTGATTTCGCGCCAGCGGCCGGTCGCCTCTTCCTGATACGCCGACACGAGCGCGTTCACGATCTCGGGCCCCCGCTCGGGCGAGGGATGGAGGATCGCGACGCGGACGATGAACGTCGACGGGATCGACTCGACCTCGAGCTGGCTCGCGAGCGCCTGGACGGGATCGTCGGCGGCGCGGTACTCCTTCGCGAGCGGCGGCGGCACCGTGCGGAGGACGCGCTCCAGGAGCTTGCGGCTCTGGAGCAGCGACGACTGCGTCCGGAAGTAGCTGTCCCACAGCGTGAGGCTTCCCGCGACGCTCGGGTCCGACGGATCGGCGAGCAGCGGCTGCTCGGGCCGAACCTCGAGCGTGGCCTCGGCGCGGTACTGCGGCGGCTGCAGGGAGACCACGAGCGCGGCGGCGGCCATCGTCACCGTCCACACGAGGACGATCAGGAACGCGCGGCGACGGAGGCTGAACAGAATGCGGGGCAGGAACGGCGCGTCGTCGGAGCGCGCCGGCGCCGTGGCGCCGTCGTCACTCCAGGTTTCGCCAACTTCGCGAACGTTCATGAGAGCAACCCCTTCAACTTCGTCTCAATCGCGCCCGGGACCCCACCGCTCCAGATAGAGTCGGGGGGCGCGGGAAAAGTTATGGAGAGGGGGAAAAAGAGAATGGAGAAAGTGGAACATAGAGGACCGGCGACCCTCGGAAATCCGGGGGGGATGGGGGGGGTCTTAGTCGAGGAGGCCGTTGAGGCGGCGGGCGCGGATCGGGTGGCGCAGCAGCTCGAGGGCGTTGTTCTCGATCTGGCGGATCCGCTCGCGCGAGACCTGGAAGACCTTGGCGACTTCCTCGAGCGTGCGCGGGCGGCCGGAGCCGAGGCCGAAGCGGAGCTGGAGCACTTCCTGCTCCCGCACCGGAAGCCCCTTCACTTCCTGACGCACCTGCTCGCGGAGCAGGTTGAGGTGGGCCGCCCGTTCGGGCCGCGGGATGCGGTCGTCGGCCATGAGGTCGCCGAGCGACTCGTCGCCCTTCTCGCCCACGCGGATGTCGAGCGAGCGGGCGCTGGCGCCGATCGCGAGCAGATGCTTCGCGCGGCGGGCCGGCAGCTCGCCCGTCTCGGCCAGCTCGTCCGTCGACGGCTGGCGGCCCAGCTCCTGCGTGAGCGCGCGCGCGCGCGACTGGAGATGGCCGAACTCCTCGACGAGGTTGACGGGCAGGCGGACGAGGCGCGCCGAATCGGCGAGCCCGCGGTGGAGGGCCTGGCGGATCCACCACGTCGCGTAGGTCGAGAACTTGAAGCCGAGGCGCGGATCGTACTTCTCCACCGCGCGGAGGAGGCCGAGGCTGCCTTCCTGGATGAGATCGAGGAGCGGCAGCCCGCGGTGCTGGAACTTCTTGGCGATCGAGACCACGAGGCGCAGGTTCGTCGCGGCGAGGAGGCCGACCATGCGGTCGTACTCGCGCCCCGCGGAGCGGACGGCGGCCAGCGGCTCGGAACGGCGGGTGCGCGAGCTCCGCCGGCGGTTGCCGGTCCGGGGCGGCGCGGCCTGGCGCTCGACCCGCTGGAAGACGCGGCGCAGGGTCTTGGGGTCGAGGCGGACGAGTTTCAGGAGCGGGATCGCGGACCCGACGAGCCGGCGGATCCGCGGATCGGCCGGCGAACGTCCCGCGGTCTTCCGCGAGAACTCGAGGACGCGGAATTCGCGCGCGAGGCGGACGAGCCGGGCCATCGCTTTCAGGTGGCGCGCGGCGGGGTCGCCGCCGAACGGGATGCGCGACTCGGACGAGGCTTCGCGGTCGTCGCGCTCGCCCAGCCAGCGCAGCGTCTCGAGAATCGCCGCGCGGTTCTGGAACAGGAGCGACTGGAACCGGGTCCGGAGGGAGACGATCCGATAGGCGAGGTCGAGCTCTTCCGCGCGGGAGACGAGGCGCGTCTTCGCCATGTCGCGGAGGTAGACGCGGACGCCGTCTTCGGTCGCCAGCAGCTGGCGGGCGTCGATCGACCGGAAGTCATCGGTCAGGCCGGCTCCGGGGCGGATCCGCGACTCCTCGCCGTTCCGGGGCGCCAGCCGCTCCGCTTCCTCTTCGGAGGTATCGAGAATTCGGTCCAGATGGTCGTCGTTCATGTGTTTTCCTGGGGCCGGGAGGCCTGTCCCGAGCCACGTCGAGGGGGGCCAAACTTCCGACTACTCAGATAAACGCGCCCCGGGGCAGCGCTCATCCTGGGAATACGGGAGGAATGACAATCCGAGTGAAGGCCCGCGCGGCTTCCGTTCAACCGTGAACGCCGGAGAAATGTCCGAATGACGCGACCGCTCCGCCCGTTGAACGAATGGAGGGAGAGACCCGGCGAAGGCGTTGTCCTACGACACGGCCGGACGATCGTTCCTTCCCGTCGTGCCCCTGTACGTCGGGCGGCGGAAACTCCCTGTCGAACGGCGGCCGGCCACCCCGGCACCGAATGAGCGCCTGCTTCGGGCTCTCCCTCCGAGGTCCGCGGTTTCCTCAAGGCATGAACGTGCTGTTCACCGACAAGACCCTGTCCTGCAAGGACTGCGCGGCCGAGTTCGTCTTCTCCGCAAACGAGCAGCTGCAATGCGCGTCGCTGGGATTCCGGATCGACCCGGAGCGCTGTCCCTCATGCCGGACGGAATGGAAGACGGCTGAGCCCCGGCCCGGAATCCTCCCGCGGAGCCGGCGGGGGCTCGGCCGCGTCGGCACGTTCGCCGCAACCTGCGCCGTCTGCGGACGGGAGGCGCGGGTGCCGTTCAAGCCCAAAGGGGACCGGCCCGTGTACTGCGGGGAGTGTTTCGACCGCCGGCGGGGATGAGTCGGAGAAGGCATCCGGAGCCCTTCGCCCTGCAACCGGAGCTGCAGGGCGAAGGGTCCAGTCGAAAGTTCTAGGTCGCCGCGGCCCGCAGCGCGCTGCCCGAGTACACCCGGCGGCGAAGCTCGCCGCGGATCTTGGCGGGCGCCTTCTCGACGTAGCCGAGGAGGATGAGCTGCTCCTCATCGAGGCCGTAGAGACGCGCGATCCGCTGCGTCATACGGGGCGACGGGGGATTGAGCGTTCCTCTCTCGATGCCGCAAATATACCCCTTGAAGGTCAGCAGCCGCTCGGCGGCCTGCTTCAAGGACCACCCCCGTTCCATCCTCTTCTGCCGGATCAACGTCCCGAAGCGGTTCATCCGTCCCTCCTTACTCCCGCGCCGGAGATAGTCCGGGACCGCCATCAATGGCACCCCCGACCCCCGGCTTTTAGGCCATGTAGGGAGCCGGAGACGGCCTCCGCGTTATGCAAAAAATGGAAAGTCGGGTCGGGGTTTCTCTTAGAGAGAGAGAATGGGTATACAACGCTGAAAGTCCCCGTTTGTCCGTCGTTTTTCCACCGCTTATCCACGATTGTGAAATCATTCTCCGGGGCCGATCGGAGCCTCTATCCGCGAGATCGAGCGATCAGGACTAACCCCACGCGGGGATCAGCCCTAACATCGTCCCGCGATCAGGTCTAACAGCCTCGGCGGACCAGGGCTAACAGCGGGGCGACCAGATGTAATATCGAGGGGGCGACTAGACCTAACAACGGGACGGCGACCAGACCTAACAGGACGAGTCGTCGCCGAAGGGCACCGGGATCCCGACGCCCTTGAGGATCTTCCGCAGCGTCGCCGAGAAGTACCGGCGCGGATCGGCCACCCGGCGGTTCGTCCGCACCTCCGTCCGCGCCGCCTGGACGTACTGCCAGTCGATCCGCCCCACCACAAGCTGGTAGAACGCCAGGCTGTCCATATCGTCGAACTCCTTCGCCAGCTCCAGCGCCCGCGGATCGAACTCCGGCGTCTTCCGCCGCCGCAGTCGGGCCAGGTATTCCCGGTGCGGGTGGTACTGGAGCGCGGCGTCGGGGCCGTCCCACTTCCACACGACCCGGTCGAGCAGCCGCAGCAGCTCCGTCCCGTCCCGACGCTTCACCTCCACCTCCTTCAGTGCTTCGTGGGCGCGCTCCAGGACCCGCATGGCGTCCGACTTCTTCGCCTGCGGGCGGGTGGGCAGCAGCTGGCAGAGCTCGGAGTACGAGAAGTGCTTGTAGGGCGAGTCCTTCAGCCCGAAGAATCCCATCTCGAGGATCTCGTAGAGGCGCTGCGCCAGCGGCCGCTCGTTGAGCGCGAGCCACAGGTCCCAGTCGATGGGACGGACGTTGTACGAGTTCACGCTCTCGAGGTAGAACGGCGCGAAGTAGATGCGGGTCCGGTCGATGCGGAGCCCCGTCTCGGGATCGGCCTCGCCCGCCCACCGGATCTCGCTGAGCGGCGAGAACGTGACGCCCTTCGCGGGTCCGCCGGTCTTCGACTTGACGATGCCCGAGCAGGAGATCTGCGTGCCCTGGAGCCGGCCGAGCGCGCGGGCCACGCTCCGGTAGTTGTGCGTCTGGACCGTCAGGCGGAGCGTCTCGAGCACTTCCTTGATCTCGATCGGCTGCGGGTTGACGAGCGGCTCGCCCTTCATGATCGTGCGCCCCATCACGATCTTCTCGATCGCGCGGAAGACGCGGCGGTCGAACGGTCCGGGCAGCCCGCCCTTCCGCGCGCCGTCGCCGGTCGGGACGCCCTCGCCGGGGCTCACGACCCACTCGAACACGCTGTCGGTCCGGCCCGCGCGGATCGTCTGGCGGACGACGATCGCGCCCGGCTTGCCGGTGTCTTTGTCGAAGAGACTCGCGAAGGGGAACCGGTTGAGGTTGAGCTCGCTGTAGAATTCGAAGTCGGAGCGGCGCGCGGGCGCGTCGGGAACCGCGGGGGGCGGTCCTTCCTTCGCGACCCGGCCCAGCAGCGCCGGGTCGAGAGCATCCCCCAGGCGGATGAAGTTGTTCTGTCTCCCCTCGGAACTCATCGACGTTTCCCCTCTCCTTGCCCCGCGCGGAACTCTCTCCCTGTCCGCGCGGCGCGCCTCAGCCCGACGACCTTCTTCGGGCGGTGGGATGGCGGAGGGGGGGCGGCGATGCGGGAGGTTTATGGGTACGGCGGCCGGTCTCCCCTCTCATCCGGAATAGGATACCTCATGCCCGGGGGAAGTCAATCACCCCCCTACAAGTAATGGTGGTCCTCTCCGATTTGTACCCCACCACAACCTGTAGGGTTCGGGGGATTTTTATGCATCGAAGAGCGGGAGCTGCGCGGACGCGGACCGGAGCGGCGCGGCGGCGAGCGGCAGCGGCTCCGGCGTCGCGCGCGGACAGTAGCTTCGCGCGGGACAGCGGCGGCAGGAGGACGGATCGGACGGCCGGGGCTCCCGGTCGTCGCGCGCCACGGCGCCGGCGAGACCGGAGGCGAATCTCCCGAGCGCGCCGAGGTCGCGCTCGGCCGGGATCGAGACCACGCGCCGCGCGCCGAGCAGCTCCACCTCCCACGCGGCCGGCGCCCGGCCGAGCGTCCGCCCGATCGCGTACGACAGGATCCGCAGCTGCGCGCGGAGCGGTCCGGGATCCGCGAGGCGTCCGGTCTTGTATTCGGCGAGGACGAACTCCCCGTCGCGGCGGTCCAGCCGGTCCATGCGAACGTCCAGGCGGTGGTCGTCGAGGGGCGCGGCGAGCGGTCCCTCGATGAGGAACGGCCGGCGGGCGGGATCGCGCGGCCGGCCGTGGCGCCACGCGAGGATGGCGCGCGCCTCCTCGAGCTCCTCCGGAGGAAGGACGAAGGTCTCGAGCGCGGCGACGGCCTCGTCCAGGCGGCGGCCCGATTTCTCGTAGATCGCGATGGCGGCGTGCAGGACGGTGCCGAAGCGGCGGCGTCGCGAGAGGAACGGCAGCGGCTGGCGCGCGCCGTACTGCACGTGGCGCAGGAAGCCGCAGACGGACTGGGCGACGAGGATCGAGGCGGTCAGCTTCATGGGGGTCCCCTCTCCAATGCTCGAGTCCAGGGTATCCGTCTTTTGTTAATGTGTCAAATAGTTAATGTATTAATTTGTTAAAATGTAAAAGAGGTTGACGGATCCCCCGCGCCGGCCCATCATGGACCCCCGATGGCCCGACGCGGACGCAAGAAGCAGTTCGAGACCGAAACCTTCGTCCCCCACTCCTTCCAGCTCCCCAAGGAGGTCGCCGACGCCCTCGAGGAGTACTGCCACGAGAAGCGCAAGTGGAAGACCCAGGTCCTCCGCGAACGGCTCGAGGAGCTCCTCGAAAAGGAGGGCTACCTTCGCGTCATCGTCGGCCGCGACGCCGACGGCCGGGAGCTCCGCCAGTACGTCGCCCTCCGCGCCCGCCGCTAGTCCCCTCCCCCGCCGAGCCTTTAAGTAACATTCAACCTTTCCATGGGTCAGCCTGTTGAGCGCCCTCCTGTGGGAGCGAGGGGCCGATTCTTTCAGGAAGACCGACATGCGAAAGACACTGATCGGGGTCTCCGGAGCCCTGCTGCTGCTCGGGGCGTGCAGCGCGTTCGATTCCGGGTCGTCCAAGACGGAGGCCAATGCCGTGACCCGGCGTTACGCGCGGCCGGCCCCGGACGTCTGGACGGCCGTCACCTCTTCCCTCCAGGGGCTCGACCTCCGCATCGAGGAGGATAAACACGACGCCCTGGGCGGCAAGCTCCGCGGCGTCCGCGCCACGGGCGACGAGGTGATCGTGAAGGTGAAGAGCATCGACGAGCAGAATGCCCAGGTCTCCGTCGCCGTCGCGGAAGGCGACCGCAACATGGCCGAGATCATCCATTCCCAGATCGCCAAGAACCTCGGCGCCGGAACGGCCAAGTCGAGCTTCTACGGCGGCAACAAGGTCGAGCAGACCTACGACGCGAGCCTGGCGCGCTGCGTCATGGCCGCGGAGCGGGCGTGCGAGGCCACGGGCTTCAGCGTGACCAACCGCGACATCCACGAAAACTGGGCCGACCTCATGGCCCGGCGGGCCGGCTCCTCGACGGTCCTGGTCCACCTCGAGACCGCGCAGGAGAAGGATCAGGCCAAGCCCGGCGCGCAGCCCCCGGCGACCACCAACGGCGGCACCGGCGTGCCGAGCGACAAGAAGGCGCAGGTGAAGGTCAGCTTCATCGTCGGCACGATGCGGACCGAGGACAACGAGGAAGTTCTCGCGCGGCTTCGGCAGGAGTTCGAGCGGATCCTGAGATAGGCATCCGCATCCGCAATCAGGCTTCAGGGAGCATCCGTCCGGATGCTCCCTGAACGCTTGATCACCCGGCTCGGAGAGGGGGAATCGAAAATGTGGATCCGCGGGTCGGATCCGATTTCACCCACCCTTCCCTGGGGGTGGACTCTCTAGTCGTGGAGGTGCATATGCAGAAGATGATCCTGGGAGCGCTCCTGATGGCAGGAGCCCTGACGCTGGCGCCCCGGGCCGGCGTCACGGCGGACGCGACGGGGGACGGGACGGAGATCCGTGTCTTCGTCCTGGACAAGAGCGGCCAGCCGGTCGACGTGAAGAACTGGACCGGCGCCGTCGACGTCATGCCCGCACGCGGGCAGCGCAAGGCCTTCAAGCTCGAGCCCGTCGCCGCGAAGGCGGAAGGGGCGAAGGAAGGCGCCAAGGAAGGGGCGAAAGAGGGCGCGAAGGAAGGTACCCGGGACGAGAAGGACCGGACCTGGTCCGAGAGCAAGGACCCCATGCTCTGCGGTCAGGTGAAGGAGCTCGACGACTGGTACGTGGAGATGGTGGTTCTCCGCCCCGGCGCCCCGGCCCGCAAGGGCGGCGAAGGCACCCCCGGCGCGCGTGAGGACGACCTGAAGACGTGGGCCAAGGGCTTCCGCCATACCCACGGCGCCGGCTTCTTCAAGGCGCACGTGGACGAGGCGACCATCAAGGACACGAAGACCGGCGTCATCAACTTCAAGTCGACCGTGGTGTTCACGCTGCCCAACGGCGAGACGAAGTACGTCAAGGGCTTCGCCTATCCGGAAGGCGTGATCGAAGACGTGCTCGGCCGCATCCTCGACAAGGACCTGAAGGACACGTCCAAGCTCGATCACGACCAGGCGGCGATGTCCGCGCGGAAGATCCAGATGGTCCTCCATTCCCTGCCGCCGCTGGCGTTCAAGGACGCCGAGGACCGGCAGGAGTTCGAGAAGGCCAAGCAGGAGTGCATGGCGGCCTGCCACCGGATGGAGCAGGCGACCGGCAAGGAGATCGGCGACGCCGCCGACAAGTGCAAGTCCACGCTGAAGGACGTCCGCAGCCAGGCCAAGGATGCGGAAGGAGCCCTGACCGCGGACTAATCGTTTCCCGAGACCAAGACCCGCGGAGAACCCCTCCGCGGGTCTTTTTTTAAGGCAGTCCGTCGAACAGCAGCGTGGCGCGGCGGAGGAGGCCGACGATGCACTGGGCTTCCCGCGAGGAGAGGCCGCGCCCGAACCGGCGCGGCCGGCCGTCGTAGCGGAACTCGATGCGGTGGCGGCCGCCCGTCAGGCCGGGAAGGCGGATCGAGCGGACGCCGGCGATGCGATAGAGCTCGAACCGCCGCTGGAGGCGGAACGGGCCCACGTCGCGGGAGAGCACGAGGAGCGCGGGGGTGAGCGTGACGGTCTCGCGGCCCGCGCCGCGTCGCCCGCCGTTCCACAGGAGCGCGGCTCCGGCCAGCGCCCAGAGCGCGATCGGCAGCGCCTCGGCGTTCCCGGCGATCACCGCGACGCCCACGGCCGCCCAGACCAGCAGCACCGCCGCGTGGACCGCGAGGCGGAGCCGCCGTCGGTGCCCGGTGAACGCGAACGTGATCACGAGCCGGTCTTTCGCGTCCGGGAGGTCGGGGTCTTCTCGGGCGCCGGCCTCTGGGGCTGCGAGATCCCCTTCAGCACCTTGCCGAGGACCTTCTCGTCGGGGTCCCGCCTGGCGATCGTCGCCGTCGTCATGTAGCCGACGAGCCGGCCGTCCTGCTCCACGACGGGCAGGCGCCGGACCTGGTGGTCGTGCATCAGCTGCTCCGCCTCGACCACGTCCTGCTGCGGCCGCACGGTCACGACCGGCCGGCTCATGACGTCGCTCACCGGCGTCGCCTGAGGGTCGCGCCCCTCGGCGGTCACCCGGATCGTGATGTCCCGGTCCGTGATCGTGCCTACCAGGCGGCTGTCCAGGCAGATCGGGATCGAGCCGATGTTCAAGGCCTTCATGCGCTCGGCGACCTCCTGGACGGTCGCCGTCGGCCCGATCGTCTCGACGTCCCTCGTCATGATGTCCGCGACCTTCGCCATGGCTTCTCCTGCGTGTTCGGCTTCTTTCGGGTAGAGCCGGGGACTTGACGCCGCGTTACCCGCCGGAAAGAAAAGCGTTTGGAACGTCACGCCGTCACAGGGCCCGGGTCCTTCCATTAGGGGAACGAGTGCTCCTCCAGACGGGGAAAGATCGGCGCTCTTTCCCGAAAGATCATGTCGGGATTTGACGTTTTCGACCGGGCCTCGTACCGCGCCAACCAGTGGCTCGACGATCTGAACGCCGAGCTGGGCTGGGAGGAGCGGTACGACGCCTACATCGCGCTGCGCGCGGTCCTCCAGGCGCTCCGCGACGTCCTCCCCCTCGAGGAGGTTGTCGACTTCGGGGCGCAGCTGCCGATGGTGATCCGCGGGTTCTATTACGAGGGATGGACCGGGGCGCCGCCGCAAGACCTCGCCGACCGGGACCTCTTCATCGCGCTGGTCTCCGACCAGCTGGCGGAGGCGTTCCTCGCTCCCGACGGCGAAGGGGTCACCCGCGGGGTGTTCCGGCTGCTCGCGCGCCGGGTGAGCGAAGGCGAGATCTATCACCTCGGCCGCCGGCTTCCGCGTCCGCTCCGGTCGCTCTGGCCCAACGGAAGCCTGAAGAAGAGCTCCTAGCCCGCCTGCGACAGGCGGGCGCCCGTCTCGTCCTTCTCCCTGCCCTTCGGCGACGACAGCGTGATGCCCCGCGCCTCGAGGTCCCGGGCGTCCTTGCGGATGACCTTGTTGGTGTCGAGCACGAACTTGAGCATCTCGCGCTTCTTCTCGAAGTACTTGTCCTCGTTGAGCAGGCCGAGCTGGCGCAGCGCGTTCTGCAGCTGCTGGTTGCCGCTCAGCTTGGACGTCGAGATCATCTGGAGGGCGTTCTCGAGGGCCGCAAGTTGCGCGTAGAGCTTCTCGATGCGCTTCTCGAGCATCGAGATCTGCTTGTTGCCGCTGCCGGTCCGGGCGCGGTGCTTCTCCCGCTCCTCCCTCACCACGCGGAGGACGAGGTCCTGGATCGGGGGCTGGAGCGCGTCGAGCTCCTTCAGCGCCGCGGGCTCCGCCGTCGGCGCCAGGTTCGTGCGCCGGTTCTCGAAGACGCGGGCGATGATCGTCTTGAGGTGGCGGTCGAACTCGGGGCTCCCGAGCAGCTGGGCGCGGTCGACCGCCGCGTCGAGACGCCCCTCGGCGAGCGCCTTCTCCTCGGCGATCTGCTTCCGGAGGACGTCGAGCTCGTCGTGGATGACCTGGCGGGACACCTCGAGGTCCGTCCGCGCGTGCTCGGTCGCCTGGAACTGCTGGACGAGCTCCCGGACGCTCGGATCCTTGGCGGGGGCCGGGTCGGGTCCCGCGGCGCGATAGCGGTCGACGAGGTGGCGCAGGGCCTGGTCGATGAGGTCGGCCATGCGCTCCTTGGAGAGGAGCGAGATGGTCTTCTTGCCCTGCTTGGCCAGCTGGGCCACCTGCACGCGGCTGGAGGATTGCAGGAGGGCGTGGCGCACGTCGATCATGCGCGTCGGTTCCGGCTTGTCGTCCTGATCCGCCATCGTCGAAGACCCCCCAACGGGACCAAGACAAGAGATGCGCGCCGCGGGTCCGCGTTACTTGACCCCATAACGGAATCCTCGCAAATCCATCTATAAAGCACGAGTCCCTTCCGGGATCGCCGTCCGACCGCACGATGAAGGGGGACCTCATGGCGTCCGATGACGTGATCGACATCCTGATGGTCGAGGACAATCCCTTCGACGTCGATCTCAGCATGCGGACGCTCCGGGCGTGCAATCTGGGCGACCGCGTCCACGTGGCGCGCGACGGCAAGGAGGCGCTCGACTTCCTGTTGGGCGCCGGCAAGCACCAGGGCCGCCGGCTGGAGAACGGTCCCCGCCTCGTCCTCCTGGACCTCAAGCTTCCCAAGGTCACGGGCCTCCAGGTCCTCCAGTGGGTGCGGGCCGATTCGCGCACGAAGGACCTTCCGGTGATCGTGCTCACCTCGTTCGAGGACGACCGCGAGGTCGTCGAAATCTTCCGCCTCGGCGTGTCGGGGTATCTCGTGAAGCCGCTCAACAAGGACGAGTTCCTCGCGCTGGCGCGGAAACTGTGGGTCGAGGGCGTCAAGGCCGGCCCCTGACGGGGTCAGCCCGTCAATCCGAATTCCTGCAGCCGCTGCAATCCGAAATAGACCGATTTCATCGCCGCGATCTGCTCGCGGTTCAGGTCGAGCAGCGCCCGCGTGGCTTCGAGCTGCGGGACCGACTCGTCGGGCTCCCACGAGGAGGGAACCGCCGGGCGGAGGCTCGCCGACGCGCGCGACCATTTGAACGAGAAGAACGACGCGACGTCGCGCAGCGCGTAGTCGGAGAGCGGCAGGATCGCCTGCTCGCGCAGGAACCGGTGGAGGCTGCGGCGGTCGCGCGTGAGCCGGCGCCAGCCGTCGGGATTCCCGCCGTGGCGCTTCCACAGGGCCTCCACGGACGCGGCGACGCGGTCGGACCAGGAGAAGACGATCGCCCGGGGATCGCGCGCCAGATCGTCGAGGAACGCGTGCCACGCCGCTCCTTCGAGGGCGGGCGAGGAGGCGAGGAACTGGCGGATGCGGACCTCGCCGCGGAAGACCCGGAGAACGCCGTGCAGCGAGCAGCGTCCGTTCCGGAACTCCGGCATGTAGAAGTGGACCGGGAGGTCCTGCGGGAACGGCGCCCGTTCGATCGCGAGGGCGCGGCCGCTCTGGAACGCCTTCGCGTGAAGCCAGAGCAGGCGGGCGCGGTCGAGCGACAGCCCGAGGCGGAGCGAAAGCCGCTCCGGCGTCGACGTCGCGATCGCGGTCCACGACGCATATCCTCGGTCGCGGAACGCCGCCACGTCCGCCCGATCCATCCCCGGAAGCAGGCAGACATGGGAGAGCTGCGTCCACACCTTCCGGCACGAGTCGGTCCACGGGCATCGCCGGCAGGGTGGGCAGCGGTAGCCCTCGGTCATCAACTCCCCGCGGCGGATGCGGCGCAGGTCCTCGATCAGCGACGCGAACGACCCCCAGGAGGTGCGCAGCTCGATCTCGGTGGCGGCGCCGTCGGGCCCGTAGATCCAGGCCCGCGTCGGCAATCGGCCGAGCGTCGGCTCGAGGAGGAGCGCGTGGAACTGCAGCTCGCGCAGGTCGGCCCTGGACGGAGGACCGATCCGACGGCTCAGCTTGGCCGGCGCGTAGGAGAACGGTCCGAGCGCGGATCGTTCCTCGACGCGCTGGAGCAGGTCGGGACGGCCGGTCATCTCCTCTCGGACCAGCAGGCCGCGGTAGATCCAGGCCGGGCCGGATGCGAGCAGCTTCAGCGTCTCGAGCCGTCCTTCTTCCCCGTCGCTCCAGGCCGGTTCCTGGACGTCCGAGAGCCACGCGACGCAGTGGCGCTTGAACGTTTCCTCTTCCCGATCGGGTCCGTGATCCGGCCGCCGCGCCCCGGGAGCGCCGTGGCAGTCGAGGTACCAGCGGTGAAGGCAGCCCGACGCGGCGGCGACGTCGGCGGCGGTGAGAGGGGGAGCGGGCCTGAAGGGATCCGATTCCGACGTCATGAAATCTCCTGCCGTTGCCCTCCCTGATCCTCACTGGCGGGAAGCATCACGCCCAATCGGGCTCAAATTTTTCCCGGGAGGTAAAGGTCTGGATTCTTCATAACGGCGATCACGACAGCGGATCACCAAGACGGCGCCGGCCCCTACCGCCGGCTTTGAGGTGGTCCAAAATGATCGTGAGGAACGAAGGCTCAATTCCGACGTCCGAACTGGAGCTCTCCAAGGAGCCCCTGGATCAGACGCTGGCCGGACCGAAGCCCTCGACGTGGGCGATGATCGGCCATCGTCCGGTGGTCCACTGCGGCTCGGGCGTCTCGGTCCTTCCGCTGCCCGAACAGTCCCATCCGTGCTGGCTGCTGGACGAACTCGTCGGCGTGAAGTCGGCGGGCGCATAGTCCGAGACTCATGGTCGATTTCGCCTACGAGCCCTTCGTCATTCTGGAACGGGGCGGGACGCCCGCCACCGAAGCCCGGACCGGCCGGCGCCGCACGTCGTATCGCGGACGCAAACCGGGGATTCTCCTCGTCGATCGCGAGGGTGCCGGTCTCGACCTTCCCCTGGCCGCCGAGGGATTCGAGGTCTACCGGACGACCGCCCGCGACTCCGCGCTGGAGCTGCTCCGCGCCCATCCGTCGATCCTGATCGCGCTGGTCCGGACCGATCTGACGTCGCTCGATCCGATCGACCTGATCCGCGACCTGCGCCGGAACCGGCCCGGACTCTGGATCGGCATCTGGGGAAACCCGGCCGATCGGGACCGCGCGATCGAGGGATACGAGGCCGGCGCGACGGACTTGATCTCGTCGGCGGACGATCCCCAGGCGACCGTGGAGCGTCTCGTGCGGAGCCTGCCGTGGGCGATCCGTCTCCAGGAAGCCGCGGAACGGGGCCCGCGTCGCCGTCGGCGTCGCCTTTCTCCGTGGATCGGCCGCGCCGCCGGCGTGGTGCTCTCGCTGTCGATGGGCGTGGGCCTGGCCGTCGTCCTCCGGGAATGGCAGGAGAACCGCGACGTCTGGAGCGCGCGCATGGAGCGCTACCTCAGCTCGATGGAGCCGGTCCGTCCGGCGGCGTCGGACCGCCAGTTCGACCGCTGGAGCCGGTACGAGCAGCTCAACCTGCTGCGCGAGCAGGACTATGCGCTCCGTTCCTATTACCTCGAGCAGCTGGATCTGCAGCGCGCGCGGGACGCGATGATGGCCGTCCCCCCTTCCCGCTACCCGACCCTGAAGTAGATCAATCCGGATTGAATTCTTTCAGCGGCGGAGGATGCCCCGATCTTCCAGATAGCGGCGCGTTCCCCAGGCGTGGAACTCCCCGGGACCGGTGAGCGGCCACTTGGGATCCTGCTCTTCCCGGCGCGGGATCCGTCCCAGATCGAACTCCTGGAGCCGATCCGGCAGCGCCCGGAGCCAGGGTTCGAACTTGGCGCCCCCCGGCGGCCGGAGAAGGAGCTTGCCGTCGGGGTGCAGCATCTCCAGGCTTTCGTCCGCGGCATTGAGCGGCACGACGACCCAGTCGCGGTGCAGATCGAGCTGGTCGGTGATCCGATAGATCCGCTCCACCTGCTCCGCCGTCAGGAGGCGCATCTCATTGTGCATCCGCTCCATACCCGAACGAGCCGCGGGAGCGGCGCCGCGCGACGCGGATTCGTCCATAACGCGGACGAGCGCATAGGGCTCTGATTCCGGATCGGTCGGGGGCAGACTCATGAGCGAGCCGCGCATCCTGCTCTTCGGGCTCTACGAGCTGGGCTTCCGCTCGCTCTCGGCGATCGCCGCCCGGAATCAACGCGTGGTCGGCGTCGTCACGAAACCCGACCCCTCCCTCGAGCTTCAGCCGCTGGCCCGCCTGTCCCGGACGCTGGGGCTGCCGCTCCTGACGCCCGACGGGCCGCGGGAGGCGCGCTTCCTCCGCGAGGTGAAGGCGCTGGCTCCCGACCTGATCGCGGTCGCGGGCTATCACCGGATCCTGCCGGCGTCGCTGCTGAAGCTGCCGCCGCGCGGCACGATCAATCTCCATGGATCGCTGCTGCCGGAGTACCGCGGGCCGTGTCCGTGGAAGTGGGCGATCCTGAACGGCGAGACGAAGACGGGGGCGACCGTGCAACGCATGGCCGCGGAGGTCGATCGCGGCGAGCTGCTGGCGCAATGCGAGCTTCCGATCGATCCGGAAGACACGGGCGAGTCCCTCTTCCTGAAGATCTGCGCCGACGCCGGGCCGCTCCTGGCGCGCACGATCGACGAACTCGACCGGATCGTCCCGGAGCCGCAGGACGAACGGCGGGCCAGCCATCAGGCCGCCCCGACCGACGACGACGCGCGCATCCGCTGGGACTGGAGCGCGGAACGCATCCGCAATCTCGTCCGCGCGTTCTGGCCCCGGCCGGGGGCCTGGACGCCGTACGGCGGCAACCGGGTGCGGGTGCGACGGGCGACGGTGGTCGACGGTCCGCTCGCCCACGCCCCGGGGATGATCCTCGGCCGGCTCGACGACGCGCTCATCGTCTCCACGGGCCGCGGCAATCTGGCCATCTCGGGAGTGTCCACCGACGGCGCAGCGCCGGCGCCGGGCACCTTCTTCGACCCGACGCCGCTCCGGGTGGCGCCGCTGAAGACGACCTGACTATCGTCCTCTCCGGGCGCGGATCCCCTCCTCGACCCAGCGGCGGAAGACGTCGTGCAGACCGACCCCTTCCCGATCGGCGAGGACGCGGGCGAGCCGCACGGTCCAGGCATCGAGGTAGAGAGAGACCCGCCGCTTGGAGGTCGAGCGCTGGTCGATGACGCGGACGAGCGCCGGCGCCAGTTCGAGAAGCTCGTCTGTTTCGTGAAAGACGTCCCAGTAGTCGACCGTGTCGACGCGGTTCCAGAAGCGCGTCTCCTGCTCGGGCGCGGAAAACCGCGGAATCCGGTCCGACGCGCTCATTGCGGTCTCGTCCGGATCGCTTCCCGCTCTCGGGCCGTCAGGTCCCGCGCGGCGACGACGCGCAGGTCGCGCGGTCCGGCCCGGCGGAGCACGACGAGCAGGAACCGGCCGAGGCTCGTGGCGCCGTAGGCGAGCGTGCGGGAGTGGCCGTCCGTGCGCAGATAGGGATCCCACCGGAGGACTTCTTCGATCTCGGAGGCCTTCACGCCCTCGCGGCTGCCGCGCAAGCCGGCGCCGTCGGCCCACTTGAGTCGCGAGATGCGGCGGCGCGGCTGCCGGCGCGAGATCATGACGGCTCCAGCTGGACCGCCTGCTGAAGGAGTTTGCCGACCCACTTGTAGACGTTCTGTTCCCGGACGATGTCGCGCATGCGGTCCATCCGCTCCTCCTGCTCCTCGGGCGGCATCCGGAGCGCTTCGTGCATCGCCTCGGACATCGCGTCGACGGCGAACGGATTGACGAGCATCGCCTGGGTGAGCTCGCGCGCCGCGCCGGCGAACGAGCTGAGGAGGAGCACGCCCTGGCGGTCCTCGCGGCTCGCGATGAATTCCTTGGCCACGAGGTTCATGCCGTCGTGGACCGGGGTGACGACGCAGACGTCGGCCATGCGGTACAGCGGCACGAGATCCCGGCGCTCCCGGTGGCCCTTGAGGTACAGGATCGGCTTCCACGTGCGGACCGCGTGGCGCTTGTTGACCTCCTCGACGCGCTGGCTCACCTCATCCTCGAACCGGCGGTAGGTGTCGATGCGCGACCGGCTGGGGACGCCGACCTCGATCATGCAGAGCCGCTCGACGTGCTCCGGATGGCGCTTCAGGAGCCGGTCCACCGCCTCGATCCGCTCGAGAAGCCCCTTGGTGTAATCGAGGCGGTCGACCCCGAGGAGAATCTTCTGCCCCGTCAGGCCGTGAGTGCGGCGGAACTCGATCGCCGACTCTTCCGTGGAGGCCAGGCTGGCCTCTTCCGACAGCATCTCGAAGTCGACGCCGATCGCCTGGGGCCGCACGAGCGTCGTCGCGCCGCGGCAGGTGACGGCGAACTTTTCGCGGTCGACGAGCGCCTCGAGCTCCCGGTCGACCGTGTCGAGGAAGTTGTTGCAGTGAAACTGGATGTGGAAGGAGAGCAGGTCATTGCCCAGGAGCCCGTCGAGCAGCTCCCGCTTCCAGGGGCAGATCCGGAAGACTTCGGGATTCGGCCAGGGGATGTGCCAGAACTGGAAGACGACGGCCGACGGGAGCCGCTGCTTGATCATCCGCGGCAGCAGCGCGAAGTGGTAGTCCTGGATGAAGACGAGCGGCCGCTTGGTCCCCGTCTCCTCCACCACCGCCTCGGCGAACTTCTCGTTCACCCGCTGGTAGCAGTCCCAGTCCTCCTGCTCGAAGGTCGGGCGCTGGTAGGCGATGTGGCACAGGGGCCAGAGCGCCTCGTTGGAGAAGCCGTAGTAGTAGCGGTCCTCCTCCTCGCGGGTGAGGGCGATGCGCCGGAGCGTGTACTTCTCCTGCAGCGGCGGGACGCGGAGCCGGCCCATGGCGTCGGCGGTCTCCCAATCCGCGGAGCCGCTGCCGTGGGCGATCCAGGTTCCGCCGGTCGCCTGCATGACCGGATCGAGGGCCGAGACGACGCCGCTGGCCGGCTCGATGCACCGGATGCCCGACGGGGTGAAGACGTGACTGTACGGCTCGCGGTTGCCCACGCAGATGAGCCGGTAGTCCTTCAGGCGGTCGGCCACCATCTCGCTGAGGGATTCCCGGGACCAGACCGGAGGCTTGAGAGTCGGTGCAGTCATGAAAGAATACCGCTTTCTCCCTTCGAGAAGTCACCGTTGTGAGCGTCGAGGGAGGAGAATGTTATGGGGTCGTCGTCACCGTCGCGCCGGCTCTTTTCGGCGCAGCCGGAGCCGCAGGGCGGCGATCCGGTGGTCGACCTTCGCGACCTGCTCCTGGACCTGCTCCGCCAGCGCGTCATAGCCGAACTCGCGGTAGGAGGCCGCCGTGTTCAGCAGCGTGGAGCGCTCTTCCATCAGCCGGCGCAGTTCGTCATGGAGCGCGTCGCGTTCGCTGGTGCCGGCGGGGTCCGGGAAGTCCGTCCCGCGGGGGGCGGGACGGAGCACCGAGCGCCAGAGGCCGTACAGGTAGTTCCACATCAGGGCGCGGGCTCCTTGTCCGCGGGGTTCCGTCGCTCCACCGCCAGCAGCGCGACCAGCATCCCGGTGTCCCGGGGATCCTCGGTCGACTGGAGGCACAGGCTCAGGATCTCCTGCTCGCGGGGAGAGAGAGGGAGGAAAGAAGGGCTCACCGAAGCACCTCGTGGGGTCGGAGTTCCGTCTTTCATGAAAGACAACGCCTTTCCGGAGCGGCTCCGGGCTCCACGGCGCCGCCGATGCGCGGAGTTCGGGCGCGATCGGCTCTCATGGGGGTAAGAGCCCCGCTGAATGCCGGCGTTACGGCCGGCCCGACCTCCCCCGTAACGGCCCGCGCCGCCGAGGATCGCCATGGCGATGGGAACGCACGGCAGGACGGCACGGCTCCCGGCGCCGATGCCGGAGGAGCCCCTGGGGCCGACCCTCGAGGACGAGATCGAGGAGGCGGTCGATCTGCTTTCCCACCAGGAGCCCCCCGAGTGGCTCCGGCCCTCCCCTCCCCGGCCCGACCCGTCGACCCCGACGGACTACGCGGATCCGTCTCTCATCGACCCTGCGGACTAGCCCCTCGTCACACAGACCGTCCCCGATGATCAAAGTTCCAAGGGGATGATGAACGGCGTGAAGGTGCAGACTCGGTCCGTCGATGCGCCGGCCTCCAACGGCCGCCATCTGCGCATCGCCGCGGTGGCCGATCTCCATTGCGCGCGGACGTCGAAAGGCAAGCTGGCCGCGCTGTTCAACCGGATGGCCGAGGGGGCGGACGTCCTGCTGCTCGGGGGCGACCTGACCGACTACGGCATGCCCGAAGAGGCCAAGATCCTGGCCCACGAGCTCAAGGACATCCGCCGCTCCCAGATCATCGCCGTCCTCGGCAATCACGACTTCCACTCCGACAAGGCCCAGGAAGTGAAGGAGATCCTCATCGGCGCCGGCATCAAGGTCCTCGACGGCGACGTCGTCGAGGTGAAAGGCGTCGGCTTCACCGGCGTGAAGGGGTTCATGGGCGGCTTCGACGACCGGATGCTGCAGGCCTGGGGCGAGCCGGCGATCAAGCTGATCGTGCGCGAGAGCATGGAGGAAGCCCTGAAGCTCGAATCGGCGCTGGCGAGCCTGAGAACCGATCAGCGGATCGTGCTGATGCACTACTCGCCGGTCCGCGCGACGGTCGCGGGCGAATCGCCCGAGATCTATCCTTTCCTGGGATCCAGCCGCCTCGAGGAGGCGCTCCATCGACATCACGTCACGGCGGTCTTTCACGGCCACGCCCACTACGGCTCGCCGGAGGCCCGGACGTCGAAGGACGTCCCCGTCTACAACGTCGCCCTCCCGCTCCTGAGCCGCCTGAATCCCGGCCGGCCGCCGTTCCGGACCGTGGAACTCCAGCCCGGAGCGGGACATGGGAAATGACCTCGATCGGGTCCGGCCGTTCTACCGCCGCGCGCTCGAGGATCTGCGCGACGCGAAGATTCCGTACCTGATCGGCGGCGCCTACGCGCTCGGCGCCCACACCGGCATCCATCGCGAGACGAAGGATCTCGACCTCTTCACGGTCCCGGCCTTCGCGCCCGCGATGCTCCAGCTGTTCTCCGATCTCGGGTACGCGTCGAAGCTCGTGGCGCGCCACTGGCTCGGAAAGGTGACGTGGGAGGACGCGGTCGTCGACATCATCTTCGGCTTCCGCAACGGCGTGAGCCAGCTCGACGAGAGCTGGTTCGATCACGCGGACGACGCGGTGCTCTTCGACGTTCCCGTGCGGATCCTCGCGCCGGAGGAGATGATCTGGTCGAAGGCGTTCGTGATGGAACGCGAGCGGTACGACGGCGCCGACATCGCCCATCTGATCCGCGGCCGGGCGGCCGACCTGGACTGGGACCGGCTGATCGACCGCTTCGGCGAGCACTGGCCGCTGCTGCTGCACTACACCGTGCTGTTCGGGTTCATCTATCCCGCGGAGCGGTCGACGATCCCCGAATGGGTCGTGCGCGAGCTGACGGACCGGTGGCGGCTCCAGGGAGGCGCCGCGGGCCCGGAGATCTGCCAGGGCACGCTCCTCTCCCACCTGCAATACGTGCACGATGTCCAGGTCCTCGGACTCCCCGACGCCCGCCTGCTCCCGCTCGGAAACCTCACCGAGCAGGGCATCAACGAGTAGCCTCCCGACTTTCGATTTTCGAGTCGGCCCGGCCCAAATCCGCCGGCCGGGGATCAAGCACTACGTAGGACCGACGGGCCCGTTTTAGGACGTTGTCATCATGACTCCGCTCATTCTCGCCGCAGGCCTTCTCCTCCCGTGCGCCGGCGTCCTGCAGGACGAGTCGGCCGAGCAGACCTTCAAGAAGATCGAAGAGGTCGTCAGCAAGGCGAAGGCGACCCGCGTGCAGTACACCTGGGAAGGCGTCTCCCCCGCCGATGAGTCGGGGAAAGTCGAGGCGACCGGCATGGTGATCATCAAGGAAGGAAACCGCACCAGCATGTCCGCAACCATCATCGAGCGGAACCATTCGAGCGAGCTGAAGATCGTCTCCGACGGCACCACCGTGAAGACGAAGCTGGGGCCCCGGCGGGTCCTGGAATGCGCCGTTCCCCGAAACCTCGAGGAAGGGCTGAAACTCGCCCTCCACCGGCTCGGCGCGATGCAGGCGATCCTGATCGCCCACAAGGTCTGCATGCTCGAGGAGGACGAGCAGGAGGAGGCGCTCAAGCTGCGCAAGAAGCCGCCGCTCTCCGACTTCCGCGACGGGCCCGACGACGGCGACTCGAAGACGATCCTCTACAAGATCACCCCCGAAGGCTCCGAGAACGCCGCCGAGGTCAAGCTGTGGTACTCGCCGAAGAACTACCGGCTCGTGAAGCGGACCATCACCATCAAGAAGCCGGCCGAAAGCATCTTCACCGAGATCTACAAGGAGTGGACGCTCGACCCGGAGCTGGAGAACGACGAGTTCAAACTGCCCTCGGTGAAGTAGATCGTCATCGCTCCGCCCGCTGCGTCGCCGCGGCGAGCGTCGGTTCCGACGGCGTCCGACCCATCACCACCTTCACCTGGTGGACCCCGCCGTCGTCGAGGACCGGGATCGCCGACGGATCGGCCGGGCGGCCGTCGAGCTCCGCGCGCGCCACGCCGCGGGAGGCCCGCTCCGGATTCTCGACGAGAATCTCGTAGCGGGTCCGGCCGAACCGCCAGGCCACGCGGTACTCGGGCCACGACGCCGGGATGCACGGATCGACGGCGAGCGCGGCTCCGCGCCGCTTGAGCCCCAGGATCGACTCGAGACCCGTGCGGTACATCCATCCCGCGGAGCCCGTGTACCAGGTCCAGCCGCCCCGCCCCAGATGGGACGGATGGGCGTAGATGTCGGCCGCCACGACGTACGGTTCCACCTTGTACTGGTCGACGGCGTCGCGCGACCGCGTGCGGTTGATGGGGTTGATCATGTGGAAGTACTCGACCGCCTCGTCGCCGTGGCCCAGCGCGCCGATCGCCATGATGGTCCAGAGCGCCGCGTGGGTGTACTGCCCGCCGTTCTCGCGGATCCCGGGGACGTAGCCCTTGATGTAGCCCGGATCGAGCTTCGACTCGTGGAACGGCGGCGTGAAGAGCAGGAGCAGCCGCGCGTCCCGGCGGATCAGGCGGGTGCGGACGGCGTCGATCGCATGCTCCGCGCGGCGGAGCGGCGCGCCGCCGGAGAGCACGGCCCACGACTGGGCGATCGCGTCGATCCGGCATTCGTCGTTCTGGGCCGAGCCGATCGGCGTGCCGTCGTCGGTGTACGCGCGCCGGTACCAGTCGCCGTCCCACGCGAGGTCGAGCTTCTCGCGCAGCCGCTCCGCGTCGATGCGGAGACGGACGGCGACCCCGTCGTCCTTCCGGCCGTCGGCGATCGCGGCCATGCGGAGCAGGACGGAATAGAGGAACCAGCCGAGCCAGACGCTCTCGCCCTTGCCCGCCAGGCCGATGCGGTTGAAGCCGTCGTTCCAGTCGCCGCTGCCGATCAGGGGCAGCCCGTGCGCGCCCGAGGTCGTGCCGCGGTCGATCGCGCGGAGGCAGTGATCGTAGATCGTCGCCGTCTGCTCGGAGATGCGCGGCGACAGGTACAGGTCCGTCTGCCCCGCCTCCAGCTGCGGCGCCTCGAGGAACGGCACCCGCTGGTCGAGGATCGACTCGTCGCCCGTCGCGGCCACGTACTCCGAGACCGCGTACGGGAGCCAGAGCAGGTCGTCCGAGCAGCGCGTGCGCGTGCCGCGGCCGGCCGGCGGATGCCACCAGTGCTGCACGTCGCCCTCGACGAACTGCCGCGACGCCGCCACGATCAGGTGGTCGCGGCAGTACTCCGGCCGCGTCCACAGCAGGGCCAGCGTGTCCTGGATCTGGTCGCGGAACCCGAACGCGCCGCCCGGCTGGTAGTAGCCGGTCCGGGCCCAGAGGCGCGCGCTGACCAGCTGGTAGAGCAGCCACCGGTTGAGGATGAGGTCGAACGAATCGTCGGGCGTGCGCACTTCGACGGCCGTGAGCAGCTGCTCCCAGCACCGGCGGACCTGGGCCGCGGCGCTCTGGGCGGCGGGGCGGGAGCGGTGGCGCTCGAGGAGCGACGCCGCGTGGCGCGCGTCGCGCCCCTCCCCCAGGAGGAAGACGACCTGCTTCTCCTCGCCGGGCTCCAAATCGACGCGCACCTGGAGCGCCGCGCAGGGATCGAGTCCTCCGCCCCGGCGGTCGGCGAGGCGCACGCGGCCGAGCGCGGCGGGCGACGCGAGCGACCGGTTCCGTCCGATGAATTCGAGGCGGTCGCAGGTGTACGAATGCACCGGCTCCGAGGCGGCGAAGAAGGCGCGCCGTCCGGGGAACTCCGTGTTGTCCGCGTTCCGCGCCAGCACGGCGCCGCGGGCCGGGTCGAATTCCGTCACCACGTGGACGCGGTCGGCGAGCCGGGCGCCGCCGAGGGCCCACTCGACGTAGCCGAACACGCTCAGATGACGCGGCTGATCGCTCTTGTTGCGCAGCGTCAGCACGGAGAACTTGACGGGGTCGTCCCAGTGGACGAGCACGTCGAGCTCGTGCTGGATGCCGTGCGCCGCGTGGAGCGTCCGCGTGGCGCCCGGCCGGTGGGAGACGATCCAGCGGCCGGACTCGGGCGTGCGCGGAAGCGGGCCGGGCGTCGCCCCCCAGACCTCTCCGCCGTCCTCGTCGCGGATGAAGATCGCCTCCGGCGTGGGATCCTGGAGCGGATCGTTCGCGAACGGGGTGAGCCGGTTCTCGCGGCTGTTCGTCGACCAGGTGAACGCCGACCCCGAGGCGCTCACCACCGAGCCGAATTCGGGGTTGGCGAGGACGTTGCACCACGGCAGCGGCGTCTCCTGTTCCCCCTCGAGCGCAACGATGTACTCCGAGCCGTCCTCCGAGAATCCGCCGAGGCCGTTCCAGAACTTCAGCGGCGGGACCTCGGGCGCGATACCCGGCGTCTCGATCGGCCTCGTCCGTTTCGGCACGAGATCGGCCGGCCAGGGCGGCGGGTACGACGAGCGGCTGAGCTGGCCCCCGAGCTCGCCGCGGTCGCCGCGGAGGACGACGCGGGCGACGGCCTGCAGGTGGGTCCGGTCGGTCTCGGTGAGCGCGTCGCTTCGGAGGAGGAACATGCCGCCCGGCGGATTCCGCAGCGTCTGCCACCGGAGGCTGTCCATCGTGGAGGTGAGGTCCTTCTGGATCTCGTCGCGGTAGCCCGACGGATGCTCGTTGATGACGACGACGTCCGCGAGCAGGCCCTTCAGGCGCCAGTACTCCTGCGCCTTGAGCACCTGTCGGACCAGCGGGACGTCGGTCTCGCGCAGGATGCGGATGAGGACGATCGGATTGTCTCCCGAGATGCCGTGGCGCCAGAGGGCCGGCTGGCCGAGCTCGTTCTTCTCGATCGTCTCCGGTCCCGCGTGGAGCGACGAGTCGTTCCAGAACACGGGCGAGGCCAGGCGGAGGAAGACCTGGGCCTCCTCGGGCGTGACGCCGAGGTGCTGGAACTCGACCTGGGCGTGGGTGTAGGCGACGGAGAGCGTGCGCGCGGCGGCGCCCGGATCGTGGTACCGCTCGGCGAGCGCGAGGGCCGACGCCCGGTTCGGGGCCATGCCGGTCGAGAACGCCAGGCGCGCGAATCCGCCGGGCGCGAGCCGGATGCGCAGGCGCAGGCTGCCGACCGGGTCGAGCACCACGCCGGTGGTGCCCGACAACGCCCGCCCGTCCATCGCCAGCGGGCGGGACAGGTCGCGGCCTCGGCCGAGGAAGCGGGCCCGGTCGGTTTCCCACTCGACCGATCCCTGCAGCCGGCCCTCCACGCTCAGGACATGGACGGCCCACGCCTCGGCCTCGGAGCCGCCGCGGCTGCGACGGCTGCAGAGGATCGCGGTCGTGGACGGCGCGTATTCGGTCTCGAGGAAGAGCTTGGCGAACACCGGATGGGCCAGGTCCTCCGCGGGCGACGCGAGGGCGAACTCCGCGTAGCTGGTGATCTCGATCTCGCGCGGCCGGTCCGTCGTATTGGTGAGCGACAGCCGGCGCACCTCCATGTCGTCCTCGGGAGACACGGCGATCTCCATCTGCGTGTCGATGCCGTCGTCGCGGCGATGGAACACGACGCGGTCCGGGAGGAAGACGGCGCGGTAGTCGTCGGGCGTCTGGAGCGTGGGCTGGTAGGTGGCCGACCAGACCAGGCCGCTGCGCACGTCGCGAAGATAGACGAAGAGGCTTCCGGGGTCGCACGTCCGGTCGTCGCGCCGGCGCGTCAGGGCGAGGCCGCGGCCCAGCAGCGCGCCCCCGCCGGCGTTGGTGACGGCGCTGATGAGGTTGCCGTTGGACAGGAAATGGGCCTGCGGCTGCGGCGTGTGGGGCGACCGGAACCGCCGCGCGGCCGCGGCGGGCATGCCGGGCGGCGCCACGTGGGTCTCCTCGGCCGGCCGGGGCCGCTCGATCGGCGAGCTGATCGTCATCTTCTCCTGGAGCAGGAGCTCGGTCGCCTGGATCCGCGGATCGGCGTGGAACCGTCGGACCATCACCGAGTCCAGCAGGGCGTTCGCGAGCGCGGTCATCGTCATGCCCTGGTGGTGGGCGAGGTACGTCTTCACCACGACGCCGGCGCGCGGATCGTGCGCGAGGCGGCCGACCGCATCTTCGGACTGCCTCGGCGTGTAATCGATGGACTCGTAGAAGCCGTACCGTCCCTCGAGGCCGAGCTTGGAGAGCCGCCGGAGATTGGCCGTCGCCACCTGCGGGTCGACGGCCAGCGCGAGCGCCGTGGCGTAGGGGGCGATGACGAGATCGTCCCCGAGGCCTCGCTTGAGCCCCAGGCCGGGCACGCCGAACGCCTTGTACTGATAGTCGCCCCTGCGGTTCACGAAGTTGTACGCGGACTCGGAGATGCCCCACGGAACATCGAGCTCCGTCGCGTAATCGCGCTGGCGGTTCACGACGCTGCGGCACGACTGGTCCAGCAGCGTCTTCGGGTACGACTTCATGAACAGCGTCGGCATGAGGTACTCGAACATCGACGCGCTCCACGACACCAGCGTCGCCCATCCCTTCGCGCTGACGAGGCGGCGGTTGAGATGGAACCAGTGGGTCTGGGGGACGTCGCCCTTGGCGATCGCGAGGTAGCTCGCCATGCGCGCCTCGGAGGCGAGCAGGTCGTAGAAGGTCGGATCGAGCCGGCCCGGTCCTTCCGCGTCGGGCAGCCGGTATCCGATCGTGAAGAGCTTCCGCTGCGAGTCGAAGAGGAAACCGAAGTCCATGTCGTTGGCCAGCCGGTCGGCCCGCACGGCGAGCTGCCGGAGCCGCTCCGCGGGCGGAGGTTCCCCGAGGCCGTCGCCGATCGACGCGAGGACGCCGGCCGCGGTGACGAGCAGGTCGTGGAGGGCCCGGTGGCGCGTCGCCTCGTCCCGAAGCGAATCGATCTCCTTCCCCAGACGCTCCCGGCTCTCGGCGATGAGGTGGGTCTTCTCCCCGTCGGGCAGCGACGAGGTCAGCAGCGCGTCGAGCGCGTCGACCTCCCGGGCGAGGCCGGCGGTGAGGTCGCGGGTCGTGCCCTGCAGGGCGATCAGCTCCGCGCGGATCTCGCGGAAGAAGTCGATGGAGTCGACGAGCCCGTCGCCGAGCATCCTGGGCGAGAGCGGCGCGACGGCGGTTTCGCGGAGCCCCTGGGCGAGGATCATGAAGCACGCCGCGAGGTTGCCGCTGTCCACCGTGGAGACGTAGCGCGGATAGAGGGGCGCGAGGCTCCGCGTGTCGTACCAGTTGAGGAAATGGCCCTTGTGGCGCTCGATGCCCTCGAGGGTGGAGAGCATGCGGTCGATGCGGTCGGCGAGCTGGGACGGGCGGAGATATCCCAGGTCGCAGGCCCCGAGCGTCGAGAGCAGCCCGAGGCCGATGTTGGTGGGCGACGTCCGGGACGCGACGCCGACGTTCCCGAGCTCCTGGAAGTTGTCGGGCGGCAGCCCGTGCTCGGCCTCGTTCGCGAACGTGTCGAAGTAGTGCCACGTCCGCCGCGCGATGCGCCGGAGGTAGCGGACGTCCTGGGGATGGAGCTGGACGCGCGAATCGCGGACGGGGCGGCTCAGCCACCAGGCGATGATCGGCGCGAAGAACCAGAACGCGAGCAGCGGCGCCACCTGGGGGAGCGCCGCGGGGCGGACGCGCCAGAGCAGCACCGTCAGGGCCGCGGCGATGAACGGGCTGGAGCCGATCTCGATCAGGAACTGGAGGAGCCGCCGGCTGCCGTTCATCCGGCGGGCCCGCGCGGCGACCGACGCGGCGGTCTCCCATTCGAGGAGCTTCTTCTTCGTGATGGTCAGGCGGACCAGGGTGATCGCGATCGCGTGGACCATCCGCGACGCCTGGTAGACGAGGAACGTCGCGCTGATCAGGAACTGCGCGAGGGCGGTGAACAGCTCCTCGCGGCGCGCGGCGAGGAACAGACGGAGCGGCGACGGCGCGGCGGGCAGCGCGATCAGGCTCAGGAGCTGCGGGTAGGCGGGGAACGCCAGCAGCGCGAGCGCGGCGACGGTCCACATCCACGCGGCGCCCGGAAGGATCGTCCAGCCGCAGGCGAGGAGAAGCAGGAGCGTCGGCGGCACGAGGCTCCGGCGGAGGTTGTCGAAGATCTTCCAGCGGCTGATGATCGGAAGCCGGTTCCGTTCGACGCCGCTGCGGGTCGGCACCCACGGGAAGAGCCACAGCAGGATCTGCCAGTCGCCGCGCACCCAGCGGTGCTGGCGCCGCATGTGGGCGACCACGCTCGAGGGATAGTCGTCGACGAGCTCGACGTCGCTCACGAGGGCCGTCCGCGCGTAGAGTCCCTCGAACAGGTCGTGCGACAGCAGGGCGTTCTCCGGGATCCGGTCGCCGAGAGCGGCGAGGAAGGCGTCGACGTCGTACAGCCCCTTCCCCGTGTAGCTGCCTTCCCCGAAGAGATCCTGGTACGTGTCGGAGACGGCGGTCGTGTAGGGGTCCACGCCGGTGTGGCCCGCGTAGACGCGGGAGAAGAGCGAGCCGGCGGCGCTGGCGAAGGTCACGCTCACGCGCGGCTGGAGGATGCCGTAGCCTTCCGTGACGCGTCCCTGCGCGAGGTCGAACTTCGGCCGGTTGAGCGGATGGAGGATGATGCCGATGAGCTTCCGCGCGGTGTCGCGCGGCAGGCGCGTGTCGCGGTCGAGCGTGATGCAGAACCGCACCTGGGGCAGGATCGAGACGTCCCCGACCTGGGTCGAGTAGCTCGTGTCGCCGGCGCCGCGCAGGAGCCGGTTGAACTCCTCGATCTTCCCCCGCTTCCGCTCCCAGCCCATCCAGCGGTTTTCCTTGGGATTCCAGAGGCGGGCGCGGTGGAAGAGGAAGAATCGGTCCCGCCGTCCGTTTCCCAGGCGGTCGTTCAAGGACTCGATGCCCTTGCGCGCGGCGTCGAGGAGCGCGGCGTCCTCGGGCATCTCTGCCGAGGGCGCGTCGACGAAGTCGCTGAGGATCGCGAAGTGCACGTGGGGATCCATGTTGCCGATCGCCTGCACTTCGAGGTGTTCGAGCAGCCCCTGGACGTCCTCTCCGTTCGAGAGCAGCGTGGGGATGATGACCATCGTGCGCCCTTCGGGAGGCACGCCGCCGCTGAGGTCGAGCCGCGGAAGGGGCAGCGGTTTCACCAGCTTCATCGCGGCCCACTGGACCAGCGAGACGGCGAGGTCGCTGGCGGGAAAGAGCGCCAGCACCGCCGCGAGCGCTTCCAGTCCGCTGCCCCGCACGGCCCAGGCGGCCGCGAGCGCGCCGGTCAGCGTCACCGCGCCGATCGCGCCGAGGTACAGGGCCGTCGCGTGGGCGAAGAGGAAGCGCTTCAGCCGCTCGCCGAACGTCGGCTGAAAGGCGACGTCGACCTCGAGCTTGGGGCGCCCCTTCCCGAGGAGATGGTGGCCCACGTGGCGCGCGCGATCGTCGTGGGGATCCCGCTCCTGCGCTTCGATCGCGCTCTCGATGGCGCGTAGCGCCACGCGGACCTGCGCTTCGCCGCTCGGCTCCGCGAGGTCTTCCACCGCCAGGCGGTACCGGTTCCGCGTGGCGAAATCCATCCGCTTGTAGACGCCCGCCGGGTCGCGATGGAGGATCTGCTCCACCTGGCTGACGCGCTCGAAGTACTGGGTCCAATCGAGCGTCGAGCAGAGCCTCAGGCTGGTCACCGTGTTGCCGATCGCGGCGAGCGCGGCGGCCTGCTCCTGGTGCTCGGCCCGGATGGCGTCCTCCGGCGTGAGATCGTGGTCCATCAGCTTCTCTTCCACGAGGCGGCGGAGCGCGGTGGCATCCGAGCCGTACTCGCGGAGGTTGCGGAGGATCTGGACCACGTAGGCGGTGGGCGGCTTCTCGGGCAGCTCGGGGGAGCGGCCGGTCTTCTCGCGCTCGTCCCAGCGGGCGAGGAACTGGTCGGCCCCGCGCCGGGCGTCGCGCGCCAGGAGGATCTCGTCGGCGATGCGCCGGAGATTCTCCAGGAGCGCGATGCGCAGCATGCTCGGCCACGCCCAGAGCTCGCCGATCGTCAGCGGCGCGAGGGTCTGGTACGAGGTGACGAACCGCGTGAGCCGGTCGAGGTCGAGATGGCCGTCGCTGTGGGCGATAAGCTCGAGGGCCATCTCGTAGACGCGGGCGGCGCCTTCGAACTCGGGCGACGCGAGCTTGGGCAGCTCGAGGTAGTAGGACCGGGGGAGATTGCGGCGGATCTCGAGCTGCTCGCTCTCGATCAGGTGGAAGTTGTCCAGCAGCCACTCCGCGGCGGGCGGGATGGCGCGGCCCTGGTGGACGTCTTCGGCGACCGCGCGGTACGCCTGGCGGAGGATGCGGCTGTTCTCGTTGAAGCGGGAGCGGAACCGGCGGGCGCCCTGGCGGGTGCGGCGGGCGAGCGTGAAGCGCGCCGCAAGGGCGCGGGCCCGCGCCTCCAGCGCCTCGCCGCTCAACAGCGGCCCGCGATGGGGGCTCGCGGATCCCGGAGGTTCCGACGGCCGGCGGATCCGGCTCAGTCTCACGCTGCACCTCTCATGTCGTCTGGGAGCGCGTCGCGCCGTCGGGTCCCGCGTAAAAGCACATCGCGGGTCCGGCGCGCGGAGAGGAATTCAACGTCGTTCCGATCCGAACCGTCCGGGGGGAGCAACGCGCGGCTGGTAGATCCCGTTCGAGGAAGAATGTTACGGCTCGCGCCGGACAAGAGCGCCGGCCGGGGTCCGAATTGGGGTCGTGATCTCCCCGGATGTTCAGGCTCAATTGTACGGAGAGGCCGCGACGGAGGCGCGGTGAGGACCCACCGCCGGGTTCCCGAGGGAGGCCGGCGGTAGGACCCCACGGTGCGTTCCCAACTGCGGCAACCCCAGCCCGCCACCCACCCTCACGTATCGTGGGGTTCTAATTATAACGCCGCCGCCTTCCCGACATAACGACCGCGCAAGGACAGGCTCTTCCGAAGAAGTCGAGCTGGGTTTGCCGTATGAGCGTCGACACTCCCGCCCCCCGCCACCGGCCGTTGCTCCTGATGGGACGGCGCGGCGCATCGCTGAACGCCCTGGACGGCAGCGCGTCGCTGCGCGGCTGCTTCCAGGTCGCCACGCCGCGCGGGGCGGAGGTCGCGCCCCTGGCCCGGGTCCTGCGGCCCACCGCGGTGCTGCTGGAAGCGACGGAGTTCTATCTCGACGGCCGGGAAGTCCACGCCGCGCTCCGGCGCTGCTCGCCCGAGACGCGCGTGCTGTTCCTGGACGTCGAGGGACCCTGGGCGATGTGGATCGAGATCGAGTCGGAGGAGCCGCGCATGCTCCGGATCGGCCCGTGCGAGACCGGGGCCGCCGGCGACGCGCTCCTGGAGCTCCTGGAGAAACCGGGCGCGCCGGCGCCCCGCCTTGCGACGAGTGCCTGATGAAACGCATGCTTCTTGCCCTGGAACGGTCGGACGACGGATCGGGCGCGGTCGCCTTCGCGCAGTCCCTGGCCCGCGACCGCCGCGCCGAGATCTGCCTGGTCCGGGTGGAGGAGTGGCCGCTGTTCGGATCGTTCGCCGGAGTTCCCCGCTGGCGGGCGAGCGATCTCAACGCCGTCTGCTCCCGCGTGGAGGCGGCCGACGGCGTGCGGGCGCGCATCCTCCTGCGGGAATCGATCCCCGCGGCCACGGTGGTCTCCCAGGCGCGTCGCGCGTCGGCCTCGCTCATCGTCGTTCCCCACCGGGCCGATCGCACGTGGATCCGGCTGATGTCGGGAGATCCCGTCGAGCGGGTCCTGCGCGAGTCGCCTCTCCCGGTCCTCGCGGTGCCCGACGGCGGAGTGCCGCCGGCGCGCCGGTCCCGGATCCTCTACGCGTACGAGGACGGCGACGCGGCCGTGTGGGGACTGCGTCATGTCATCGAGTTCGCGCAGGCCTACGAGGCCGGCGTCGCGCTGCTCCAGCTCCGGAGCTTCGGAAAGACCGTGCCCGCGGCGGAGCGGCTGATGTCGGTTCTGAAGAAACGGGACGTGCCCGCCGAGGCCCTCCGCGACGGAGAAGGGAACCCGCTGGACGACATTTCCAAAGCCGTCCGCGACGGGTGCGGACTCGTCGTTCTCCTGAGATCTCCTAAGCGGGTCAAGGTCTTCGCCTCCCTGGCCCGGGCGATCCTTCACTGTATTCCGCTTCCGCTGCTGCTGATCGGCGACGGAACTCCCGCGGCGTCGTCGCTGGAAACGCCGGCGCCGCTGCGGATCGGAATCTGAAGACGGATCCCCGAAGGCTAGTCCCGTTCGTCCCCTGACGGGGCGGACGGCAGCTCCTGGAGGATCCGCACTTCGGTCATGTCGGGCGCCGTCTGGGGCGGGTTGAACAGCGACGTGAATCCCTTCCAGTTGTAGGCGAACAGGTTGACCGGCGGACGGTCGTGGAACGAGACGATGCGGAGCGACGCGTTCCGAGAACCGCGATGGCGCCCCGCCGCGGGCGGCAGCAGGCGGCGCCCTTCGCCCATCGGCGCCGATCCCCGAAGGTGGGCGCGGAGGCCGTAGGTTCCCGGCCGGAGATTCCGCGAGACGAACAGCGGCGTTCGCAGGATGCCGGCTTCCCCGCCGTTCAGCGCGACGGAACTGCGCAGGCCCTGCGGCAGCAGCGGATCGGGCGCGACGTCGAGGGTGACGGTCCGCGGAAGGTCGTGGGCGTTCTGGAGGATCAGCGTGAGGATGACGTAGCCCGGGACGGAAAGCGTCTCGGGGTAGATCGAGACGTCCCAGCGGACGCCGTCCGACTCTGGGACTTGCGTCCGCTTCAGGACGGCGCCCAGGATGTCCGGCACGGCCCCTCCGGCGGCCGATTCGGCGGCGCGCCGGCGGAGCTTGACGAACAGGATTCCGCAGAACACGAGCGCAATGGCGGACAGGACAATTCCCGTCCACATTGCCCAGGAACCGTCGGCCGGCAGGGCCATCAATCCGAGCGGAGGAAGGGGGTACGGCATTGGGGGCGGCCTCGAAAGGGTGACCCCCCCGCTTCCATGCCGTTACGCTCCCGGAAGGGGATAACATTCGCGCCCGGCCCGCATCACTGTCAGAGATGACGGCAGGCAGGACAATCCGGCACTTTCGCGCGCTCGCCTGCGATTACGACGGGACGCTCGCCACGACCGGGCGGGTCCCCGCTCCGGTCGTCGACGCGCTGAACGAGTTCCGGCGCTCCGGGGGAGAGCTGATCCTCGTCACCGGGCGGACGCAGGCCGATCTGCATTCGGTGTTTCCCTCCTTCGGAACGTTTTCCCGCCTGGTCCTGGAGAACGGGGCCGTCGTCTTTCACCCCGAAACAGGGGAAGTCGACGAGCTCGCGCTCCCACCGCCCGAGGAGTTCGTCCGGCGCCTGCGAGAGCGGGGCGTCGCTCCCCTCGATGCGGGACGGGTGATCGTCGCCTCCCGGAAGCCCCACGGGGAGGCGATCCGCGACGCCATCCGCGAGCTGGGGCTCGACCTCCACCTCGTGTTCAACCGCGAATCGATCATGGTGCTTCCCTCGACCGTGACCAAGGCCACGGGACTCGACGCGGCGCTGAAGCAGCTGAACCTGTCCTGGGGCGAGGTCGTCGGCGTGGGAGACGCCGAGAACGATCAGGACTTCCTGAAACGGTGCGGACGGTCCGTCGCCGTGGCGAATGCCCTGCCCGGGCTCAAGGCGGCGGTCGACGTCGTCACCCGGCGGCCCGAAGGCGCCGGCGTCATCGAGCTCGTACGCGCCCTGCTGTCCGGCGATCCCGCCGGCTTTCCTGAGGAGATTCCGTCATGACGACCTGGTTGCTGCTTGCCCTCCTCGTGGCCGGACCCGGCGCCGTCCAGGAGGCGGATTCGATCGAGAAGAGCATCGTCGACCTGGGCGACGAGAGCGCGACGATCCGGGAATCGGCGCTCCAGTCGATCATCGCCGCCGGTCCCCCCGCGATCCCGCGGCTGCGCCGCGCGCTCGACAGCCTCGATGCGGAGGTCCGCGAACGGGCCGCCTGCGCGCTGGGCGAGCTCGAACGGGAGGAGAAGCTGTCGGCGGTCCTCCAGACGCGACCTCCCGTGACGGCCTCCTTCCGCGACGCGAGGTTCGAGGACGTCCTCCTGGAAGTGGCCCGCCAGAGCGGCCTCCGGTTCGAAGGCGCGGTGTCGAATCCGGACCGGCGCGTCACGATGTCGTTCGAGCGCGCCCCGGTGATGCGGGTCCTCGACGACGTCGCGAAGGCGGCCGGCGAGCTCCAGTGGGCCTTCGAGAACGAAACGACCGTCTACTGGCGGCGGACGCCGGTCGCCTCCCGCCCGAGCGCGTACTCCGGGGGCTTCAAGGTGTCGCTGAGCCGGATCGACGTCTATAAGTCGTGGGATTACCAGCAGGGCCACGGACTGATGTGGGTCTATCTCGAGACGCGGATGGAGCCGGGAATCCGTCCCCTCGGGACGCCGAAATTCGAGGTCAGCGAGATCCGCGACGAAGCCGGGAACGAGCTTCCGCGCGATTCCGAGACGCAGGAGGCCTCGCCGAAGGGGCCGACGCGCGAAGGGAACGGTCACAGCTCCGGGTCCATCTTCGAGAGCAGTCCGTTCACCGTCAACCAGCTCGACCGGTCGGTGAGGAAGCTGTCGAAGATCGGCGGCCGGGCGCGCTTCCTCTTTCCGCTCGACCGGGTGACGATCCAGATGGGCGATCTGTGCGAGGAGACGTCGGTGACCCGCGGTCCGCTCCTGTTCCAGGCGAGCGAGATCCTGACGAACTCCATGAAGCTGACGGTCGTAACCAGCGCGGATCCCGCGCTGCTGAACCAGCATCTGGATCCGGACACGCTGATCCTCGTCGACGCGGAAGGCGCGGAATACGTGCGGGGCAAGGACTTCGAGGTCCGCACCGACCAGGTGGCCTCGGACGCGCTGCGGTACTGCATCGAGTTCAACGAGAACGTCTGCTTCCAGCCCGTCGCGATCCGGTTCCTCGTGACGGAGCGGTTCTTCGAGAAGATCGTGCCGTTCGAGTTCAAAGATGTCGTTCTTCCGTAGCGTCCTGGGCCTCCTCCCGGCCACGCTCGTGGTGCTCTTCGTGGCCGGCTGTCCCCGTCCCGAGACGACGTGGCGCACGCGCGACGCGCGGCTCCTGGGCGTCGACAGCGAGCGGGCGGAGGATCCGGTCAGCGGGCAGATGATCTGGAAGAGCGACGCGATCAAGCGCGAGTACCGCGGCTCGATCTACTACTTCGAGTCCGCGGACAACGCCGCCGTCTTCGACCGCGACCCGACGATGTACGCCGTCGTCGAGAACGTCCCGCCGAACGAGCATCCCGAAGCGAAGTAGAGGTCGTTCAGGCGCAGCGGCTGAAGAGCATCGGACAGGAAAGGCGCGGCGCAACCAGATCCATCAGCCGCCTGCGGCGCCATCCGACCCGCACGTCGGCGAATCCGGCCCCCGCGACCACCAGATCGGCGTGGAGCGTCGACGCCCGCTCCACGACGCACTCCGCGGGGCTCTGATCGCCGTCCACGCGCCGAGCCCGGACTCCCTGACGGGCGATCTCCCGCTCCAGCCAGGCGATGGGATCGAAGGGCGAGAACGCCGCGGACGTCCCGGCGACCTGGTCGGAGATCAGCGGCCTCGCCGACGGGAGGGCGAGGATCATCAGCTCGGCGTGGCTGCGGCGGGCGAGCGGCACCGCGGCCTCGAGGATATCCGCCGCCGGGTACGGGGCATGGAGCACCACGAGGATGCGGCGCAGATCGTCGCGCGCGCCCCGCGAGGCGGGCGGGACGTAGAGGATCGGCGCCGAGCCGGCGACGAGGAGCCTCGGGAGGGCCTTGCGAAGCTCCGCGGGACGGTGCTTCCCGGGCGGCGGGTCCCCGATCGCCAGGAGGGTGATCCGGAGCTCGCGGCTGAGATCGAGGATCGTCGTCGTCATGTCGTCGCCGGCGGCCACGATGCGGAGCGGGGGCTGGGCGGAGGGTTCGCCGGGAAGCAGCGGCGCGGGCGAGAGCACCTGCGTGAAGGCGGTCGTCCGCGGGACCACGCGCAGGTACCGGAGCACGGCGTCTCCCGCCACCAGATGCTCCGCCGCGGCGATCACGCCCGCATCGGTCACCACCGAGTGAAGCACCACCAGAACGCGGTCGCCGCCGTCTCGAATCACGTCACTCCTCTGATTCCCCGGGCTGCGGGATGTAACGCGCGCGAATTTCGGCGCACCCCATAACGTGCGGGCGGGTGGCCGCTCTTATTCTGGATGGATCGGATCGACCACTCGCTGCTCCTGCTGCCGGAGACGGTGAACGAGCTCGACGACCTCGAGCGGAGCCGGCTCTATCTCACCTCGGTGGGATGTCCGCTGGAGCTCTGGGAGATGCTGCTGCTGACCCAGTCCGGAGCCTGGGACCTGCGGACCCGCATGATGAAGACGCCGGACGGACCGGCGGCGTCGCCGGCTCCGGCGCTCCGCGTCCTGCGCGCGGCCGAAGGGCCCTTCGTCCGCGACGTCCGTCTGCTCCTGGAGCGGGTGGCCGCGTCGACGGAAGTCGCGCGGATCGAGGTCGTGATCGCGTCGCTGGCCGCGAGCCGCCGGAACCGCGAGGCCGCGCGGCGGTGGATCGCCGACCCGGCGCGCCACCGGATCGAGGCCGAGAAGCGGATCTCCAGTCTCGCCTGGCGGGCGGGCCGGCTGCTCGACGGCCTCGACCACCTCCGCGCCGCCGTGTGGGAGTCCTCGCTCCGCGAGGATCCCGGGCCCGGCCGCGCGAGCGGGACGACGGCGCCGATCACCTTCGCGGGCCCGGTCCCGCCGCTCCATCCCCGCATGCTCGCGGACCTCCGCCGCGTCCACCGCGGCTCGTATCTCCTGCGGGAGCACCTGTTCCACCGCGTGGAGCCGTGGGAGCTGCTGCTGATGATTTCGAGCGAGGGCGACCGGATCCGCGCCAAGCTCGACGCGCTGCTCGTCGGCGAGCGGACCCAGGAGTGGGAGCGGCTGGACGAGGTGGCGCTCGGCCTCGTGGGCCGCAGCGTCGGCGTCCGCTGCGAGTGGGCCTCCCGGGTCCAGGAACTGCGGCGCTACCTCCAGGGACTCTGCGGCCACGAAGGCGCCACGCTCATGGTCGGCATCGAGATCCTGCTCGCCGCGCCGGCGGGCCGGCGCCGCGCCGAGCGCTGGCTGGGATCTCCGCTGGAACATTCCTCCGAGGCGACTTCCTACATGAGCGCCGTCTTTGCCGTCGCGACCCGCCACGCCAACGAGCTGGAGCCGCCGACGTCGATCGTCGTCACGGTCGCCTAGCCGTACCCCGTCCCCCTGCCCCGTAACCGGTAGGGATCCCCTGTTAGCGACCCCCCGGGGAGGGACAGGAGGGGGCGACTCGCCTTGCGGTGTACGATGTACGGAGTACGGGATACGGGGTATGGTTACTTCAGGCACTCGGTGTCGGCGAAGAACTCCCGCACCCCCGGATCCTCGGAGTGGACCATCTCGTCGAAGCTGCCCACCTGGCGGATCGCGCCGTCCTTGAGGAACGCGATGCGATCGGCCACCTTCTGGACGAGGCGGAGATCGTGGGTGACGACCAGGGACGTGGACTTCCACATCTCGTGGACTTCCCGGAGAAGCGCGTGGATCGAGGCGGCCGTGACGGGGTCGAGCGCCGAGGTGGGCTCGTCGAAGAAGAAGTACGACCGCTCGGTGATGATCGCGCGGGCGAGCCCCGCCCGCTTGCGCATGCCGCCGGAGAGCTCGCCGGGCATCTTGTCCTCTTCGCCGCCGACGCCCACGCGGCGGAGCCGGTCGGTGACCCGTTCGCGGATCTCGTCTTCGCCCAGCCGGGTCGCCTCGCGCAGCGGGAGCGCGACGTTGTCGTAGATGGTGAGCGAGTTCAGCAGGCCGCCGTCCTGGAACAGGTAGCCGATCGTGCGGTGCACCTCTTCCAGCCGCTCCTTGCGGGCGCGGACGATGTCGACGCCGCCGAGGACGATCGATCCGCGGTCGGGACGGAGCAGCCCGGCGAGATGCTTCAGGAACACCGACTTGCCGCTGCCGCTGCCCCCGACGAGGGCGAGCATCTCCCCGCGGCGGACGTCGAGAGAGAGATCGCGGAGGACCGTGCGGGCGCCGAACGTCTTCGTGAGATCGCGGATGCGGATGGCGGGTTCGGGCGTCTCCGGAGCGTCGGCCGGAAAAGAGAATGACGAACCACGGGGGTCCCCGTGGTTCGTCATTCCCGATTCGAGGCTGGCCGTCCGCTTACCCCACTTCCTTCCAGTATTCGTCCGGCATGTCGGTCGCGAGCTTGAGCGCCCCGTTGGCGCCGGCGAAGACGGGCTCGTGCACCTTGGTGACGCGGCCGCCGCCGTACTTCTGCAGATCCTCTTCGATCAGCCGGTCCAGCCCCCGCAGCTGGCTGCCGCCGCCCGCGAGGACGACGTTCTGCAGCATGCGCCGCTGGAATTCCGCGTCGAACGACGACACGAGCTGGTGGAGGCCCTGCACGATGTCGGGGACGATCAGCCTGCAGGCTTCCTTGAGCTCGTTCGTGATGTCGAACTGCGTCGGCTTGCCGTTGGCGTCCGGCCACGTCACGACGGCCTTGTCGTTCACGTCGTTGACGAAGCTCTGGCGTTCCTTGGCTTCGCGGACCATGTTGATCGTGAACTGCGCGCCGGGATGCTTCTTCCGGATGAGCTTGGCCGCTTCCTCGTCGATGAAGTCGCCGGCCTTGGAGCTCGTGATCTGGTCCTCCTCCGTCGGGATCGCGCCGTGCATCCGGCAGAGGTCGGTCGTGCCCGCGCCGATGTCGACGACGAGCGCGTCTTCAAGCACGTTCATGCCGTACGCGACGGCGAACGGCTCCGAGACGATCATGACGGCCTCGAAGGTGCCCTTGCACGCGTCCATGAGGGCCTGCTTGTTCAGGATCGACGCGCGGGCGGGCGAGCCGATCACGCCGTACACCAGCGTGCCCTTCGGCGGCCGGCAGACCTGGACGACGTGCTTCACCAGCTCCTTCGCCGCCTCCTTGTAGCGGGCGAGCTTGCCTTCCTTGATTCCCGCCTCGTCGTCGCCGATGTACTTCAGCGCGCCCTTCTCGAAGGGGCGGACCGTCTCCAGGGCCAGGCGGTGCTGGAACGCCTCGTTGCCGAAAACGATGTCCTTGCCCAGCATCTTCCGCGAGACCGGGTCCTTGGGCCAGCCGACGATCGAATACACCGTCTCGCGCGTGCCGTTCGTGGCCGCCACGGACGTCTTGTAGCACCCGAGGTCCATGCCCACGTAGAGGACCCCTTCCTTCTGGTTCTTCAGCTCGGGAGCGGGCGGGGCTGCTTTCACCGCCGTGCCCGAATCGGATTTCGCCATGACGCTGCTCCTAACAGTCTGAGAAGTTCAGTGCGGATTATCCGGCCGCGTGGAGCGCGCCGTTCCGGGCCTCCTGCCCGCGAAGCAGGAGGGCCGGCGCGTCGGGCTCCGGCGCCATTATTTCCAGGATCTGGATCTCGAACGTGACGTCCTGACCGCAGAGCGGATGGTTCGCGTCCAGGAGGATGCCGGCGGGGCTCAGGTCGCGGACGACGGCGAAGAACTCGCCGTCCGCCGCGCTCGCGACCCGGACGACGTCTCCGATCGCCAGGGGCTCCACCTGCGGCAGGACCTCGTGGCGCTGCACCGTGAAGATCCGCTCGGGCCGGTACGGGCCGTAGGCGTCCGCCGACGGCACGTCGACGCGGCGGGTCTCGCCTTCGGACATGCCGAGCACCGCCCGTTCGAATCCGGGAAGGACGGTGCCCCGGCCCAGGGTGAATTCGAGCGTGTCGCCGGAGTGGAGAGGACGGAAGCGGGTGCCGTTCTGCAGGCAGATCGTGTAGATCACCTTCACCGTCGCGCCTGCCGTCGCGGTCTTCATAGGGATCCCACCTCTCCGTCGAAAAATAAGGTCTGCGCCTCCCTGCCGATTGAGGTCTCCGAGTAGATCCGCCCGGGCTCAGAACGTTACGGGTGCGGCCGCCGGTCAGGACTGCGGCACGTCGAACCAGAGCGTCGAGTGCGGCGGCAGCACCAGCTTCGCGGACCAGCGCTGCGCATGCCACGGCACCGGCTCCGCCCACACCGCCCCGCCGTTGCCGCGGTTCCCGCCGGCGTAGAAGCCGGCGTCCGTGTTCAGGATCTCGCGGTAGCAGCCCGGACCGGGGAGCCCGAGCCGGTAGGCCGTTCGCGGCACCGGAGAGAAATTGGAGACGCAGAGCAACTGCCTTCCGGTGGCCGGGCATTTCCGGACGAACGCGATCACGTTCTCGTCGGCGTTCCAGGCGTCGAGCCATTCGAACCCGGCCGAATCGAAATCGCACGTCCAGAGCTCGGGCTTGAGGCGGTACGTCAGGTTCAGGTCGCGGACCAGCGCGCGCAGCCCCTGGTGCTCGGCGCCGTCGAGCAGATGCCAGTCGAGGCTCTCCGCGTGGTTCCATTCGTTCCACTGGCCGAACTCGCCGCCCATGAAGAGCAGCTTCTTCCCGGGATGGGCCCACATGTAGCCGTAGAGCGCCCGGAGCTGCGCGAACTTCTCTTCGCGCGTGCCGGGCATCTGGCTGAGGAGCGACCGCTTCCCGTGGACGATCTCGTCGTGCGACAGCGGCAGGATGAAGTTCTCGGTCCAGGCGTAGAGCAGCCCGAACGTGAGGTTCGAATGGTGGTGGCGGCGGTGGATCGGCTCGTGGTGGAAGTAGTGGAGCGTGTCGTGCATCCATCCCATGTTCCACTTGAAGCCGAAGCCGAGTCCGCCCGACGTCGTCGGGCGGCTCACGGCGCCCCAGGCCGTGGACTCCTCGGCGATCATGAGGACGTTCGGATGGTTGCGGTGGGCGACCTCGTTGAGCTCGCGCAGGAGGTCGACGGCCTCCAGGTTCTCCCGACCGCCGTACTGGTTGGGGAGCCAGTCGCCGCCGTGGCGGCTGTAGTCGAGGTAGAGCATCGACGCGACGGCGTCGAGCCGCAGGCCGTCGATGTGGAACTCGCTCAGCCAGTAAAGCGCGTTGCTGATCAGGAAGCTCCGGACCTCGTGGCGTCCGTAGTTGAAGATGTAGGTGTCCCAGTCGGGATGCTCGCCGCGCCGGCGGTCCCAGTGTTCGTAAAGCGCGGTGCCGTCGAACCGTCCGAGCGCGAACGCGTCCTTCGGGAAGTGGGCCGGGACCCAGTCGAGGATCACGCCGACGCCCTGGCGATGGAGGTAGTCCACGAGATACCGGAAATCGTCGGGCGTGCCGAACCGCGCGGTGGGCGCGAAGTAGCCCCCGACCTGGTAGCCCCACGACGGGCCGTAGGGATGCTCCATGATGGGGAGCAGTTCGACGTGGGTGAAGCCCATCTCCGCGACGTACCCCGCCAGGAAGGGGGCGATCTCGCGGTAGGTCATCGGCCGGTTCCCCTCCTCGGGGACGCGGCACCACGACGAGAGGTGGACCTCGTAGATGGACATCGGGCCCGTCCACGGCGAATCGGCCGCGCGCCGCTCCATCCATTCGTCGTCCTGGAACCGGTGCTGGGACACGACCACGCGCGACGCCGTCTGGGGCGGGCATTCCATCGAGAAGGCGTACGGATCGGTCTTGAGGAAGAGCAGGCCGTCGGCGCCGTGGATCTCGAACTTGTAGAGGGCGCCCGGCTTCAGGCCGGGGATGAAGATCTCCCAGACGCCGCACGGCTCCAGCCTCCGCATCGGATAGGCGCGTCCGTCCCAGCGGTTGAAGTCGCCGACCACGCTCACGCCTTCGGCGTTCGGCGCCCAGACGGCGAAGCCGACGCCCGAAACGCCGTCGATCTCCCGCACGTGGGCGCCCAGATGCTCCTGAATCCGTTCGTGCTTGCCGTCGCCGAAGAGGCGCAAATCGAGCTCGGACACCGTGGGCTCGAAACGATAGGGATCCTGGAGGACGACCTTGACGCCGTCGGCGGTCTCGACGAGCAGCTCGTATCGGAACCACGCCGCCTCGCCGGGGCAGACGGCCTCGAAGAGGCCTTCGTCGCGGATCCGGCGCATCGGCGTGCGCTCGCCGCTCTCGGCGAGCACGTCGATCGAGACCGCGTCGTGGCGCCAGGCGCGGATCACGGTTCCCGCAGGCGACGGGTGGATGCCCAGGATCGCGTGGGGCTGCCCATGGCGCAGCGCGAACAGTCGGTCGAGGTCGTCGGACGCCAGGTCGGGCGCGGTCGCCGGCGCATCGGTCCGAAACTGCAGGAGCGGAGTCATGGGGTGGCCCTCAATACGGGAGAACGGTCCGACGCCGGGTCCTTCCGGGTCGCCTCGCTCAGGATCCGGGGCGACAGTCCGAGGGCGACGCCCAGGGAGCGCATCGGTTCCGAGACGATCGACAGGTCCTGGAGCGCGTAGAAGAGCGTCTCCTGCGCCCGCTCCAGCGGCGGAGAAAGAAGAAGATTGCGGCTCAGCTGGTGGAGGCTCAGCGCGCTCTGGACCAGCCGGGGAGACAGGTCCGAGACCGCGCCCCGCACGGTCTCGGTGATCATTTCGTCGAACAGCTTCTCCGCGTACGAGCGGTCGATGTGATAGCCGCGGCGCGCCGCCTCGTGGGCGAGGTCCACGGCCTTCTGGTACGCGGCGGGATCGGTCCGGCCGGACTGGCGGCGGATCTCCTCGTCGAACTGACGTCCGAGCGAGAACTCGGCGACCGCGCGGAGTTCGGCCGGAAGCTCGTAGCCCGAGACGCGCAGCACCTCGAGCGTCCGGTGGTTGTCCTCGTAGAGCCGCCCGTATTCCTCGGAGAGGCGCTGGATCAGCGATCCGAACACCGAGCTGATGATCTTCTGCCGGACGTCGAGCAGCACGTGCTCGAGGCCGAACTCCTGGACGCCGAACTCCTCCTGCGCGATCCGCAGGATGCCGGGCAGCGAGGAGGAGTCGAACCGCGACCACAACCGGTGGGTCGACGACGTGAACGAGTCGTCGCCGGGGTACGGCTTGATGCCGGCGTAGAAGTCCATCTCGCCCAGGTGGAGCGACAGCGCCGCGAAGTCGAGCGTGCGGCCCGTCGCGATCGATTCGAGCGTGAGCCGGGCGGTCGACATCGTGAGCCGGCCGTGCTGCTGGCGGCGGGCGCCGCGCTTCTGGCAGCGGAACCCCGCGCAGTCCGAAGGCGACTCGTCGGCGTGGACGAGGCCGGTGATGGTCAGGTGGGCGGCGACGCGCTGCGGCGACACGGGCGCGATCTCGGCGAGCCGACGGTAGACGTCGGCGCCGGTCCCCATCTCGGACAGGTTGCTCTTCGCGCCGGCGAGCATCTCGAGGAACCGGGTGCGGGAGAGGCCGAGCTCCAGGTCCTCCGCGAGCGAGATCACGCGCGCGGCGTAGCCGAGGATCTGCTGGGTCTCGAGGCCCGAGACGTCGGAGAAGAACCAGCCGCAGCTCGTGTACATGAGCAGCGCGTTGCGCTGGAGCTCGAGGGTGGTGAGGGCGCGCTCGCGGTCGCGGTCCGCCAGCTCGCGCGGCGAATGGTGCCGAAGGAACTCGCGGCGCGACCGGGTGCGGTCGAGCACCAGGGCGACGTAGGCGTCGCGCGCCTCCCAGGGGTCCTTGAAGTAGTCGCCGCGGGTCGCCTCGAACGCGCGCGCGGTCTCGTCTCGGAGGTAGTCGAGCGCCTCCCGCAGCGGCCCGCGCCAGTCCTGGGTCCAGTTCTCCTGGCCGCCGGTGTGGCAGCCGCAGTTCCGGTACCACCGTCCCACGCCGTGGGCGCAGCTCCAGGAGGTCCCTTCCCCGCGCGGCCCCTTCTGGAGCTCCACTTCGTGCGCGGGAGGATGATGCTCGAGGTATTCGCCGTAGTTGGTGATCCAGAAGCCGCGGCGCGCGGCTTCCTCGGTGAGCGTGTGGGCGATGCAGCGCTCGCCGAATCGGAAGTGGTGGCCGTAGGTCTCTCCGTCCGTGGCGACGTTGACGATCTGGCCGGGTCCGGCCTGGGCCTGGGCGCAGCGGTCCACCAGCGCGCGGCTCGAATGGAGAAGCCCTTCGAAGGCGATCGAGTGGGCGATGGCGCCCTGGTAGAAGAACACCACGATCGAGCGGCCGGATCGATCCGGATGGAAGCACGTGTACGGGACCCGCGTGTCGATGTCGCCGGGACGCAGGGACGTCCAGTCGGAGGCCCCGAGCGGGCGGATCCGGTTGGCCTGGTACGGCGACAGGACGATGTATCGCAGGCCCTCGTCGATGAGGGCGGCGATCGTCGCGTCGTTCACCGCGGTCTCCGGGACCCACATCGACTCGGGCTCGCGCCGGAAGCGGTGGCGGAAGTCGGCGATGCCCCAACGGATCTGGGTCTTCAGGTCGCGCGCGTTGCAGAGGGGGAGGATGGGGTGGCCGTAGGCCTGCGCGATGGCGTTCCCGTGTCCGCCGCGGGACCGGAGGCTGCGGCGGTCGGCTTCCTGGAGCCGCGTCTGGAGCGTCGGATGGTGGCGGTCGATCCACGACATCAGCGTCGGACCGAAGTTGAAGCTCAGGTGCTCGTAGGAATTCACGATCGCTTCGATCCGCCCCGCCCCGTCGCAGATCCTGGCGTACGCGTTGGGACGATAGCTTTCGGAGTAGATGCGCTCGTTCCAGTCGTGGTAGGGATGGGCGCTCGACTGGCGGTCGATCTTCTCGGTCCAGGGATTCTCCCGGGGCGGCTGATAGAAGTGGCCGTGAACGACCAGAGCTGGTTTGTCTTCTTTCAAGGGGTCGACGGGCCCGGGCGTACCCATCCCCGGAGCTCCGGTCGGGCGTAAAGAGCCGCGATCCCCGGAAATGTTACGCGATCGGAGACGAATCCCCGATTACCGCAGCCAGGGGCTTCCGGAAATCGCGGGAACGGTCTGGGAAATAGCGATGAGGATGCGCGCCGCCAGGTTCTCGTAGTCGTGGCGCGCCAGATCGCCGAGGCTGACGATGCCCGTCGGATGGCCGTCGCGGTCGATCAGCACCAGCCGGTGGAGCTGGTTGATCTCCATCATCCGCGCCACTTCGTCGACATCCTGATCCTCGCTGCAGCAGATGATGCCGGGACTCATCACTTCGGACACCGCGGTGGTCCGGGCGTTCTTCCCCGCCGCGGTGACGCGGACGGTGATGTCTCGATCGGTGATGACGCCGACGAGCTCCTGGTCGTCGCGCACCAGCAGGCAGCCGAGATCGAACGCGCGCATCCGGGCGGCGGCGTTCTTCACCGAGTCGCCGGCCGAGATGGTCTCGAGGTACGAGGACATGAACTCGCTGATGTTTCTCATGGGCGGTCGCCCGAATGGTTCACAGGGATATCTCCTGCTCATGGGCCTCCCGTGCCGCTATCTCAGTGATCCCTCCTTCCCGGAACCGTTATGGATCCTGCCACTCCGAAACCGGAGTTCTCGTGGTCGTAACGGTGGTCCGCCCGCCGGTTCCACATCGTGGGCTGTCCCCCGATCCAAGTTAAGGATGCAAGCATGTCGAGCCATTTCGTGTCGAACTTGAGCGAGATCCGCCGCCGGGCCCGCCAACATGTCCTCGAAGGCGCCGTCACGGCGGGATACCAGGCAGACCGGGAGAAGGTCGTCGCCCTCCTCAACGAGGCCCTGGCGACCGAGCTCGTCTGCGTCCTCCGCTACAAGCAGCACTACTTCCTGGCGCGCGGGATCCAGGCCGAACCCGTCGCGCAGGAGTTCGCCGAGCACGCGGCCGAGGAGCAGGGTCACGCCGACCGGATCGCCCAGCGCATCACGCAGCTGGGAGGCGATCCCGACTTCAATCCGGCCGGCCTCTCCGCCCGCAGCGCGTCGGAATACGTGGAAGGCGGCAGCCTGGTCCAGATGATCCGGGACAACCTCGTGGCGGAACGGATCGCGATCGACACCTATCACGAGTCGATCAAGTTCGTCGGCGAGAAGGATCCGACCACGCGGCGCATGCTCGAGGACATCCTGGCCGTCGAAGAGGAGCACGCCAACGAGCTCGCCGATCTGCTGGCCACGCTCGATCCGACGCGCCCCGCGATTCCTCCCGACCAGGAGCCGAGCTCCGGCGCGTGAGCGTCACGATCCGATCTGCGACATGAAGGTGTGGCGCTCGAGGTTTGCAAGCACCGAGCGGAGCGACGGATAGCCCACGAGCAGCGAGAGCGCGCCCGCCGCGACGTTTCCCATCCCGAGATACTCCGGCCCCGCCTCGCGCGTCACCCAGGCGCCGATCGCTCCCGCGAGCAGGTTGAGGAGCGCGACCGCCAGCGCGATCCGGTAGAGCGCGAGGTGGATGGACGACAGCAGGATCGCGAGCGCGAGCATCTGGAGGTAGGCGCCCAGACAGGCGGTCCGGAAGACATAGAAGCTGATCCAGTCCTGCCGGAACGCCAGGAGCAGCTGGGGCGCGAGCAGGATCGCTCCGAGCGTCGCCATGCCCTGCAGGACGGCGATCCGGACGATCGTGGCGTCGAACGAGGCGACCACGTCCGCGCGGCTTCGCCGGATGGTCGGGAGGTCCGCGCCGGCGCGGAGCGACCCGAAGAAGCGGGCGTACTTGTCGTGGAACGATCCTTCCAGGCGGATGAACAGGATGATCAGGGCCGGCAGGATCGTGAACGACGCGAGGAAGAATCCGTTGTCGACCAGGGGACAGACCCGCAATCCCGCGTCGGACCGGAGGCTCCAGGGTCCGCTCCAGAAGACCATCTTGTCGATCCAGTTCGCTCCGGCCGCGGCGACGCCGACGACCGCCAGCGCGGGATGGCGGACGGCCGTGCGGAGCAGGCCGAAGTCCCACGGTTGGCGCGACGGGAACTCGGTTCGCAGCCGCGAATGGAACACCGCCGCGATGAGCCCGTGGCCGGCGGCGAATCCCAGGACGAGGCCCGCGAGGCCGAGCGCCGGCGCGAGGACCTGCGAGACCGCGATCGCCACGGCCATGCCCGCGGCGAAGGCGGCCAGGATGAGCGGGAAACTCCGGAGCACGCCGAGGTAGATCATCCCGCTCGAGACGAGTCCGACGGCGCCGAAGAGCGCGAGCTCCGCCAGGGCCAGGATCGGAGCGGGACGGAGCAGCAGCAGCGCGACGCCCGCCGCCGCTCCGTGCAGCAGAAGCGACAGGAGCGCCGCCGCCGAATACGCCGGCGCGACCGCATCCCGGTCGCGGACGAAGATCCGGTCGCTCAGGTGGCGCGCGGCGACCAGCTGGTAGACCCCGGTCAGCAGCATCGACGCGGCGTAGACGTAGAGCACGATCGACTGGAAGGCCTGCAGCTCCTTCCAGGAGATGCCGGAAAGCTCCAGGCGCCCCAGGATCTGCATGTGCAGCGCGGTGAGAAGCCACGGTCCCGCCATCGACAGGCCCGCGATCGCGTAGCCCGCGGTCTGCGCGAGGATCGACCGGCTTCCGAGGAGCCGCCGCAGCGGAAGGCTAATGCCGGCCATCGCTCAGCCTCTGATAGAGGGTCCGGTAGGCGTCACGGACCTGGTCGAGCCGATAATAGCGCTCGACCCGCTGCCGGCCGACCCGCCCCATCGAATCCCGTCGTTCCGGATCGTTCCGGAGCTCGAGAAGCGCCCGCGCCGTGGCCTCCGGCTCCGCCAGCCCGGTGAGGATCCCCGCGTCGCCGAGCTCGCGGTCCTCCCCCGCGCGGCCCTGAAGCAGCTCCCGGCACGAGCCGACGTCGGTGGAGACGACGGGGATCCCGCACGCCAGCGACTCGAGGACGACCATCGGCTGCCCCTCGCTGAGGCTGGTGAGCACCGAGACGTCGAGCGTCTCGTAGTAGGGCCGGGGATCCGTCTTTCCCACCAGCCGGACCACGGACTCGAGGTCGAACGAGCGGATCATTTCCGCGCACTGCGCCGCGTAGTCGGGATCCTCGTCCAGCGGTCCGATGATGGAGATCTGGACGGTCGAGGGATCGAGCCGGTCGGCCACGATCTTGCACGCGTTGAGGAACGTCTTGATGTCCTTGATCGGGACCACCCGCCCGACGAGGCCGATGTGATACTTGCCCGAGGTGCGCCGCTTGCGCCGGGTGGTCTCGTACAGCGCCAGGTCGATGCCGTTCGGAATCACGAGCGTCCGATCCTCCGCCGCCCCCCGGCCGACCTGGTACTTCCGGTTCGCCTCGAAGAGCGACACGACGGCATCGGAATACCCGTACGTGATCTTCTCCAGCGACTGGAACATCCGGTTCCACCACCCCTTGAAGAAGTTGCCCGCGCGGCGCGCGTCGGCCTCCTCCTCGCCGGGGATCCATTCCGCGTCCCAGATCTCCTGCGCCCGCTCCCGCGTGTAGATCCCGTGCTCGGTGGTGAGCAGCGGGATCCGGAGCTGCGCCTTGTGGAGCGCCGCCAGGCCGCCGGCGTATCCCGTCGAGATCGCGTGGACGACGTCGGCCTCGCAGAGCGGCGCCGTCAGCACGTTGAACAGGGGCAGGTGCGTCGCCTGCCAGGTCCAGAAGTAGTCCGGGAACGACGTCCCCGCCGGCGCATAGTCCTCGTACAGCTTCGTGATCAGCTTCCACGCCCCCGCTTCCTTCTTCAGGAGCTCGGGTCCGATGCGCGCGTCGATCCTCGCGAACGGACAGACGTCCCCCTTCTTGATCGCGTGATGGAACTCCTCGATCCGATCGAACTGTCCGCGGGCCGCCTTCGGCGGAGCTTCATGCGGCGTGAGGACGAAGCTGGTGCGGAGCTCGCGCACGTTGGCGGGCGTGGGATACTTCGGAACCGGCTCGGGGTCGTCGGTGGGCCAGAGCGCGATCACGGTGAACTCGACGTCCGGCAGCGACCCGATCAGGTCGTGCGTCCACTTCCCCACGCCTCCGGTGACGTAGGGATAAGAGCCCTCGGCGATCAGGCAGACGTGCATGGTTTACTCCGACGTCTTCGGAAGAAGGGCGCAGTCGTCGCGCGCCGCGTCGAGGTCCGCCGCGCGGAGGCAGGCCTGCGCGCGGCAGAGCCGCGCCTCCGCGTCCCCGGGATGACGCCGCAGATGGGTCGTCAACGTCCGGCGGGCGCGCTCGGCGTCGCCGATCCGGAGGAAGAGCTCCCCGAGCTCTCCGCCCGCGGGGCCGTCCGGATCCGTCAGGAGCGCTTCCTCGTATGCGTCGATGGCGTCCCGGAGATTCCCGCGGAGCCGGACCGGGTCGGTGCTCAGGCAGGCCAGCGCGCGGCACGCGCGGGCGCGATCGAGCGGACTCCGCGCGGCCCGGACGCGCTCGATCAGCCGGTCCTCGACGCGGACGACGAGGCCCCGGACGCGGACGCGGACGTCGAGCCGATCGGACTGCATCGCGTCGCGCACCAGGAGGAGGCTCGAGGCACGGTCGGATCGGATCAGCCGCCGGAGCGCCCGGTCCACTTCCTCGAGCGTGCCGCGGGCGAGCACGTCGGCGACAGGCTCGACGGTGGTCCCGATGCGCAGCTCCTCGACGGGATCGAGGATCCGCAGGCTCGGCGCGGCTTCGGAGGCCTCCGGCAGCGACGCCGGACTCGGCCGCCGGAACGCGACCTCGAAGACGAGCGCCGCGAGGACGAGCGCGGGGCCGACGATCGGAAGCAGCAGGGCGACGGCCGCGTCGACCGAGCCGCTGGAGAGCCGGAACGGACGGGACCTCAGGGCGGCGGAAAGCAGTCCGGCGCCCAGGCCCATCGCCAGATGAGCGGCCACGAGCGATCCGATCATGCGACCGCCTCGAGGGGCGGCGCGGCGCCGGGCGCGTTCGCGGCCGTTTCGGGATCCACGAATTCGAACGAGAGCCGGATGGGGAGCAGCCCGGAGATGCCCTCGAGCGCGCGCTGCATGCGGAATCCGATCGCCGTCGCGGTGGCCGCTTCGCACATGGGCAGGATCGCGAGGAACGAATCGGGCGACTGGTCGGCGCCGATGGTGTCCCCTTCGCGGAGGTAGGCGAAGAGCGCGCGGGAAACGCACTCGCGGGCGGCGGCGACCGAGGAGCTCGGCAGGTCGGCGAACGAAAGGATGCGGGCGCGCATCACCCGCAGCGGCAGGCCGTGACGTCCGGCGCGCTGGAGCTCGCGCCGCAGGGTCTCGGCCAGGTACGGGAACCGGTAGGCGCCCAGGCCGCGATCGAAGTAGTCGCCCTCGGATTCCCGGAGCCGGGCCAGACGAGTCCGGACTTCCGACGCCCAGCCGAGCAGCGCGTCGATGCGCGCGAGCGCGGACGGCGTGAACTCCAGGAGCGGAAGATCCTCCACGACGAGGAGGGCGTGGAGCGTCTCGCCTTCCCGGATCGGGCCGCACGCCAGGACCGGCGACCGTTCCGACGGCGGAAGGGCTTCGGCCTCCGGATCGAAGATCGAGATGCGCCGGTTCAGCTTGCGCGCGAGGCCGGGGATCCCGCGATCCGCGTCGAGGTATTCGGGGAACGGCGCGGGCGCGAGCCGGCGGTCGAGCGACGCGGCGAGATAGAACGAGCCGTCGATGCACCGGTAGACGGCGGCCCGCGCGACGCGCAGGTCGGCATGGAGGATCTGGAGGATCGCCTGGAACATGTCGGACGGCTCCGTCGACGACATGCGCCGGCTCATGCGATACATCGACTCCACCGAGACGGCCTGCTCCTCGATGCGGCTCTGGAGCTCGCCGATCACCGATTGGCGGACGCCGAGCAGGCCCCGCGCGCGGGCGAGGCGCTCTTCGAGGCGCCGGGCGTAGCCGCGGACGTGTTCCAGCCGCTCTCCCTGGTGCTGGGCGAGGACGCCCGTCAGCGCGCCGACGATGACCATCATTCCCGGGAGCACGGCGGAGCCGTCTTCGAGGTTCGCGTGGCGGGCCGCGAGGAGAAGCCAGAGTCCGCTCAGCAGACCGGCGGCGCCGCCGATCAGCGTCCCGAACCGGAGCGCGAGGAGCACGACGGGGATGAGGAACGGATTGAATTCGAGCCGCCGGAAGCCGGGATCGCCCGGGAAGAGGAAGGCGTTCGCGCCGATCATCAGGCCCAGGACCAGCGTGAGCTCCGTCCACGCCCGCACGCCGGCCCGTCCGAGGCGCACCTTCTTCCGCGGGCGCCGGTCCGCCCCGCCGCCCGCGACGTCCCGCGCGTATTCCTCCCACGCGCGACGCCGCATCTTCGGCCCGAGTCCCGGATCGAGCTCCGTACATCGGTCGTCGGTCTCGAACGCGCCGCGCTCCGGCTCCCAGCCGTCCTCGACGTAGAACTCCTCGGGCGGCGCGGCGGGAGGCTCCTGGACGCGGGTCGAGACGATGTCGGCCCGGAGCCTCGAGAGGAGCTCGAGGGGAGGCGGAGGAGCGTCCTTGGTGGACGCGATCTTCGATCTCAGTCCGGCAAGGAGATCGGGACGACGGTCGTCGCTGGGTTGCATCTGCGCCACTCAAGTAGTCGATACCGGTCAAAAACGGGTGTTACGACCGGCCGTCCGCCGGGCGCGCTCCGTAACAAAGGATGCGCGGGGCCCTCTAGAAACGAGAGGCCCCGCATGCGCCTGGCGATCGATCTCAGCCGTTCCCGCGTGGAAACCAAGTACGCCCTCGCGGCCGAGGACGTGCCCCTGTTGACGGGCAGGATTCCGTTCGACGAGCGGGAGGACTACGGCGTCCTGACGATGTACTTCGACCGGCCCGACGGCTCGCTCGCCCGTCGCGCGATCGATCACCCCTTCCACTGCACGAAGGTGCGGACGCGCCAGTATCCGGAGGACTCCGCCGTCTGGTTCGAGGTCAAGACCCGGCGCGGATGTTGGACGAGGAAATCGCGCCTGCGGCTGAGCCGTGACGACGCGGCCCGTCTGGTCCGCGGTCTAAGCCTGGCCGAGGCCGAGACGTTCGGGCCGCTGCAGGACGGCGAGGGCGAGGACGAGGCGGAAGCGCGCCTTCACCTCCGCGAGCTTGCGGAAGGCGGTCTTCGTCCCCTGGGCGCCGTCACCGCCCAGCGCCGGACCTTCCTGGTCAAGCAGGACCAGGTCCGCATCACGCTCGACCAGGGGATCGCCTACCATCGGCTCGGGGGCGACCCGTTCACGGCGCCGGGACTGCTGCTGCGATCGGAGCCCGACCTGGTCCTGGAAGTGAAGCACGGCGGCGCGCTGGCTCCGTGGTGCCGGGAACTCGTGTCGGGCCTGCGCCGCTCGAGATACTCCAAGTTTCGCAACCTGGTCGTGACGCTCGCTGAAGCGCGGAGGTCGCCGGATCGTGTGGATCGATTTTGAAGGCATCGACGGCAGCGGCAAGACGACCGTGTCGGTGCGGCTCGCTCGTCGGCTGCGCTCCCTCGGTTTGGACGTCCACCACGCGCGGGAGAACGGGCAGTTCCGTTCGCGGCTGATCCAGGGCATCCGGTCGCTCACCCGCGACGCCGAATCGATCCTCCTGGCGCCGGAGACCGAGCTTCTCCTCAACGCCGCGCGCGAGACCCAGCTGCTCGCCGAGGAGATCCGGCCCGCGCTGGCGCGGGGCGCCGTCGTCATCACCGACCGGGGCCTCCCCTCGCACGCGGCGATCGCGCGCGACGTCCGCGGGCTCGCCGACGCCGACGGCGTCGTCGCCTTCGCCGCCGGCGGCCTCTGGCCCGACGTGATCCTGTGCGTGGACACGGATCCCGACGTCGCCCGGCTCCGGAAACGGGCCAGCAAGATCCGCGAACGGCGGCTCGGGTTCACCGGGCGCAAGGGACTCCAGGGACCGCGGCTCGCCCGGCTCACGCGCGAAGCGCTGCTGCGCCGCGCGGCGGCCGATCCGGGCCGCTGGAAGGTGATCGACAACACGTGGCGGACGGCGGACGAGGCCGAGCGGGAGGCGCTGCGGCTGGTCGCCCCCGGGCTGAGTCTCGGTCCCGTCGACGCCGGCAGCCCCGCTCCCCTTCCCCCGCTTCCGCGCGGCCGCTCCCTCGCGGAATGGTCGGCCGCCACGTTCGACTTCGCGCGACGGATCGCGGAGCGCGATCCCGCGCTCGCGGCGCTCCTCGTCGCGGGGCTCGATGATCCGCGCGCCGCGGAGATCCGGGACGCGGCGTGGCCGTCCCAGCCGCAGGTCGTGACCTGGTCCATCGGCGGCATGAGCACGGCGGAAGCGTGGCGGATCCGGCGGTCGGCCGCCGGGGAGGCGCCATATCACGTCGCGCGCAGCCTCACGGGCCTCGAGGACGCCGACGCGTGGAGATGGCGGGAGAATCTCGCCGACATCGCGCCCGACCAGATCCTCCACACGCTCTCGGGTCTCGAGGACCCGCGGGCCCACGAACTCCGGCTCCGTCTCTGGGAATCGTGTCCGGAGGAGGGGCTGCGTTCCCTGGGAGGCCTGGGCGACGCGAGATCCTGGAGCTTCCGCTTCCGGGCGCTGCGCCGGGGAAGGTCCGGGGCGCTGGCGGAAAGCCTGTCGGGGCTCGACCTCGAAGTCGCCTGGGAGCTGCGCGGCCGGATGGCCGACGAGTTTCCGTTGTCGGTGCTCCGGAGCATCAAGCGCGTGGGCGACGCGAGGGCGTGGGCGATCCGCCGGCGGATGGCGGCCTACGCGCCGCGCCAGGTCCTGGAGACGATGACGGGCATGGACGGCCCCGAGGCGCGACGGCTGCGGCGGGATCTCGAGCAGGATTATCCCGAGGAGACCGCGGCGTCGCTCGCCGGGCTCGACACGCAGGCCGCCTGGGAAGCGCGGGAGCGGCTCGTGGAGATCGCGCCGGCCGGGATCCTCGCCGGCCTCCAGGGGTTCGGACGGCGTCGCGAGGCGACCGCCCTCGCGGAGCGCGCCCTCGAGTGCGGCGCGACCAGCCTCCGGGTGCTTCGAAAGGGCCTCGTCTTCCATCTCGTGAAGCCGAAGCGCGCGGCTGCCGAAGTGATGTTGTCCTGACGCCGGTTACTTGAGGCCCCGGGCCGCCGGCGGCTTGGTGTTCGCCGGCTCGCGGAACCATTCGACGGTCTTCACGAGACCCTGCTTCAGGCCCGTGTGCGGCGCGTACTTCAGGTCCTTCGCGGCGGCCGAGATGTCGGCGCGCGAATGCTTGAGGTCGCCGGCGCGCGGCGGAAGCATCTCCAGCTGGGCGCGGACGCCGACCAGCTGGGCCAGCGTCTCCACCATCTCGAGCACCGACGTGCCGCGGCCGGCCGCGATGTTGTAGACGCGGCCCGAGGCGCCGAGCGTGGTTCCCGCGGAGAGGATGCCCTGGATCACGTCATCGACGTAGGTGAAATCCCGCGTCTGCTTGCCGTCGCCGAAGATCGGCACCGGCCGGTCCGCGAGCAGGTTGCTGAGGAAGATCGGGATGGCCGCCGCGTACGGCGACCGCGGGTCCTGGCGCGGGCCGAAGACGTTGAAGAACCGCAGGCAGACCGTCTGCAGCCCCCGGTGATCCGCCCAATGGCGCGCGTAGATCTCGCTGCAGAGCTTGGCGACCGCGTACGGCGAGGCGGGCGCCGGCTCGTGGGCCTCCTTCTTCGGGAGCGCGGGGTGGTCTCCGTAGACCGCCGACGAGCTGGCGATGACGACGCGGCGCACGCCCGCCCGTTCGGACGCCGCGAGCACGGCCAGCGTGCTGGCCGCCGTCGAGTGGTGGCTGCCCAGCGGATCCTCCACGGAGCGCGGCACGGAGACCTGGGCCGCGAGGTGATAGACCACCTGCGCGCCGTGGACCGCGCCGTCCGCAAGATCGTTGATGCTTCCGCAGAGGAGCTCGACGCCGTCGGGCAGGTTGCGGCGGTGTCCCGTGGAGAAATCGTCGACCACGCGGACCCGGTGTCCCCGCGCCAGCAGCGCGTCGACGAGGTGGGAGCCGATGAACCCCGCGCCGCCCGTGACCACGTGGAGTTCCTGTTCCGCCGGTGCATTCATGATCATGTCGGGGTGAAAGATCCTTCGCGGCCGCCCGCGTTATGCGCGCGCCGATACGCTTTCATCCGCGGCAATAACATGTCCCCCCGGCGCGGATCTCACTGGGGGTGGAGGCGACGTCCATGCTGGCGACCGACGTATTGAAGAGGAATCACCGGGCGATTCTCGACCTCTTCGACCGGTATCGGCGCGCGGGACGCGGGGACTACCGGGCGAAGAAGGAGCTCTTCGACCGCATCCGGAGGGCGGTGCGGACCCACCTCAGTCTGGAAGAGGAGATGCTCTATCCGGCCATGACGCGGAGGCCGTCGCCCGATGCGGGCCGCGCGCTCGACGGCGTCCTGCAGGAGCATCTCCAGATCGACGATCTCCTGACCTCCCTGGCGGAGCTCCGGCCGCAGGACCGCGACTTCGACGTCCGCATCGCGGGGCTGCAGCAGGCGGTCGAGAACCATCTCCTCCTGGAGCAGAAGGGCCCCTACGACGAGATCCGGCGCGTGCTCAAGCGCGAGGCGCTGGAGAAGCTGGGGGCGCAGATCAGCGCGCGGATCGACCTGCTGGGCCGGGTCGCCTTTCCCCAGTAAGAACTGGCGCTTCGAGGAAAGAGTTCACGAGGGTTTTCAACATGTGCGGCATTGTGGGTTACGTCGGCGCGCGCGACACCGTCGGGGTCCTCATCGACTCCCTCAAACGGCTGGAGTATCGCGGGTACGATTCCGCCGGGATCGTCGTGATCAACGGCAAGGGCCTGCTCCACGAGAAGGCCACCGGAAACATCGCGGCGCTCGAGACCGCGATGGCCGGGATCTCGATGCAGGGCCGCACCGGCCTGGGCCACACCCGCTGGGCCACCCACGGCGGAGTCACGCGCGAGAACGCCCACCCCCACTTCTCCTGCAATTCGCGGATCGCGGTGGTCCACAACGGCATCGTGGAGAACTATGCGGAGCTGAAGGCGGAACTGTCCGCCCGCCACTCGTTCCGGTCGGCCACCGACACGGAGGTGATTCCCCACCTCATCGAGGACGCGTACCCCGAATCGGGCAACGATCCGCTGCGCGCCATCCGGAAGGCGATGGACCGGATGCACGGCAGCTTCGCGCTGGCCGTGGTCTTCGCGGACCATCCCGACGTCATCCACGTCGCCCGCGTGAACTGCCCGATCGTCCTCGGCGTCGGGGACGGGGAACAGTTCCTCGCGAGCGACATCTCCGCCCTTCTCCCCTACACCCGCCGGGTCATTCCCCTGGACGAGGGCGAACTGGCGACCCTGCAGCCGTCGGGCATCCGGGTGGTCGATTTCTCCTTCCGGCCCAAGGAACGCCGGCCGCTGGAGATCCCGTGGAGCGCCGAGATGTCCAGCAAGGGCTCGTACGCCCACTTCATGCTCAAGGAGATCCACGAGCAGAAACGGACGCTGGCCACGGAGCTGGTCGGACGGGAGCAGGACCTGGAGTCGCTCGACCTGCCGGACTCCATCCGCCGCGTCGTGATCACCGCGTGCGGCACCGCGTGGCACGCGGGACTCGTCGGAAAGCTCGCGCTCGAGGAGCTGGCCCGGGTTCCGGTGGACGTCTGGCTCGCGAGCGAGCTCCGGTATGCCGACTATCCCTTCGGGAAGGACACGCTGACGATCGCGGTCTCCCAGTCCGGCGAGACCGCGGACACGCTCGCCTCGGTGCGCCTCGCCCGCGAGGCCGGCTCGACCGTGCTCGCGGTGACGAACGCGCGCGGGAGCTCGCTCGAACGGGAAGCCGACCGCGTGCTCCTGATGAGGTGCGGCCCCGAGCGGGGCGTGGCCGCGACCAAGACCTACACGTCGCAGCTGGTGAACCTGATGCAGCTCGCGCTTCATCTCGGACGCCGCCGCGGGACACTGACGTCGGAGCGCGACGCGCAGTTGCGCCGGGAGTTCGACCTCCTGCCCCGGAAGGCGGCGGAGATCCTGGATCATGCGGAGACGGTCGAGCGCTGCGCCCGCGAGATCAATGAGGACTACAGCTTCATCTACATCGGCCGGCGATACAACCTGCCGACCGCGTACGAAGGGGCGCTGAAGATGAAGGAGATCTCCTATCTTCACGCCGAGGGGTACGGCGCGGGCGAGATGAAGCACGGACCGCTCGCGCTCGTCGACGCCCGGATGATGTGCGTCGCCGTCGCTCCCGCGGGCCGGGTGACGGACAAGGTGATCTCGAACATTCAGGAGATCCGGGCCCGGAACGGGCGGGTGATCTCGATCTGCTCGCGCGGCGACACGCAGATCCCTCTCGTGTCGGACCACGTGATCGAGATTCCCCGGTGCGACGAGCTGGTCTCCCCCGTGCTGGCGGTGATTCCCCTGCAGCTCCTCGCCTACTATTCGGCCGTGCAGCTCGGCCGCAACGTCGATCAACCGAGGAACCTGGCGAAGTCCGTGACCGTGGAGTAAACGCGATGAGGTGTCGATCCGGCCTGTCCGTCCTGTTGGCGTTCGCGGCGGCGTGCGGATCCACGTCGTCCGACGACCAGGGAGTCCTCGTGCCGGCCGACAGCAGTCTGGAGGAGCACCGATACGAACTGCCCGCCGCGGAGGTCTGGGCGGCCGCCGAGGCGGCGATGGCGGAGGACGGCGCGATCCTGGAGCTCCGCCGCGCCGCGAGCGACGGCGGAGAGATCGTGGCCCGGTGGCCGGAAGGTCATCACGTCCGGGCGACGGCCACCGCGGTGGAGCCGCTGGCGACCCGCGTCGTCGTCGTCGTCTCGCCGCCGAACAGCGCGCTGGCGTCGATGATCCAGGGCCGCATCGCCGAGCGGCTCAGCCTCCGGAAAGCCCAGGCGGACCTGTTCGGCGAAACGTCGGTCGAGACCGTCTACGACCACCCCCTGGAGGCCTGCGTCGCCGCGGTCGAAGAGACGTGCCGGGCGCTCGGCCTGGACATCGTGCGACGGATGACGCTCGACGCGCAGGTGAGGATCGAGGCGCGCACCGCCGAGTCGCGGACGATTCGCTTCTCGCTTCGCCGGATCGGCAACCGGCACGTCGAGACGGCCGTGATGTTCACCGCGGAGCGGAGCCCGGCCGGCTCGCTCGACCGGCTGCGGCAGGAATTCGAGAGCCACCTGAATCCCGCCGGGAACTAGCCTCGTGAACGTGAAGCGGATCGGGTCGATGCTCCGCCGGAGCGTCGTCGAGTGGAGCGAGGACCACGTGCCCCGCCGCGCCGCGGCGCTGGCCTTCTACGCGGGATTCTCCCTGGCGCCGCTGCTCCTCATCGCGATCTCGATCGCCGGCCTGGCGTTCGGAACGGATGCGGTGCGGGGCCGCGTCGTGGAACAGCTTCAGGGGTTGCTGGGGCCCGACGCCGCCCGCGCGGTGGAGACCGCGCTCAAGAATACCCGCACGACGGGGTCGAGCGTCCTGGCGACCGTCATCGGCGTCGTGACGCTGTTCCTCGGCGCGTCGGGGGTTTTCGGAGAGCTGCAGGACTCGCTGAACGAGATCTGGAAGGTCCGGAAGAAGCCCGGACTCGGCATCCGCGGATTCCTCCGATCCCGGGTTCTGTCCTTCACGTTCGTGGTCGGGTCGGGATTCCTGCTGCTCGTCTCGCTCCTCGTCAGCGCGTTCCTCGAGGCGGTGATCCGCCTGTTCGCCGCCACCGCGCTTCTGCGGATCGCCGGCCTGGGCCTCTCCTTCGCCGTCGTCGGGACCCTGTTCGCGATGATGTTCAAGAAGCTTCCGGACGTGCGGATGAGGTGGGCGGACGTCTGGCTGGGCGCCGCGGTCACCGCGGTGCTGTTCACGATCGGCAAGTGGCTCATCGGCCTGTATCTGGGCCGCAGCGCGCTCGCTTCGACCTACGGCGCGGCCGGATCGTTCGTGGTGCTCCTGATGTGGCTCTACTACACGAGCCAGATCGTGCTGTTCGGCGCAGAGATCACCCACGCGTACGCGCATGAGTTCGGCACGGACCCGGTTCCGAACGAAGACGCGATCGCCCTCGAGCGCCGCAAGCCCGAGACCGTCTCGGGCGGCGCCCGCCGGGGGGAACGTCCCCGATCGTAAAGGAGAAACGTATGCTTCCTCATTCGAAGCCCCGGAAGACCGATCCGAAGCCGCTGCCCGAGCCGGCGACGCCGCCCCACAAGGATCCGGTGCCGCCGCAGCCGGAGCCCAAGCCGGTCTATCCCGAGCCCCAGCCCAACGATCCGGACCTTCCGAAGCCCACGATGTAAGGTTCGACCGCCGGCCGCGGGAGATGGGCCTGCCTTGGGCGTCTCCAGCCGAAGAAGTGGAGCCGGCTCGCGTTCGCGCCTGGGAGTGTTCACCGGCGGGGCATTCGACTTCTTCTGGTCTTCGACCGGCGAAGGTGAATGCAAACCCCCCTGAGGAGGCGATACGGCCCTCCCCAAGGGGGTCTGCTACGACTCTATTTTCAAGCGGCTGCGTGCGTCGGCCTACATAGACCCGGCAAGGCCTCAAACGTTATGCGCATCGCATCGCGTCTCAGAATGGCGTTCCGGTCAGGACGACCCGGTTGCCCTCCTCGTTCGCCGCGCGCGACCGGTCGAAAGCGCGGATGACGAGGTAGTACGTCTGGCCGGACGTCAGGCCGGTGACGGTCGCTTCGAACGGAAACGTCGTCGGTCCGGGCCCGTTCTCGTAACCGGCGCCGACCTGGGGATCCAGGGCGATGCGCCGCGCGCCGGAGAGCGAGGGATCCGAGCCGAAGTCGAACGGCGTGGTCTGAAGGTAAAGGGCGTAGCCGACGCGATTCAGGTCGAGCGCGACGTCCCATCGCACGGTCAGCGATCGGGACCCCGGCACGACTTCCTGGATGCCGACGCGGGGATCGGGCGGACCGGGAGGCGTCTCGCTTCCCCGGTTGTTGAACGTGCTGGACCACGTCGGCGGCTCGTTGTCCGACCGGTTCGCGTGCGTCCGGACGTAGTCGTTCACCAGCACGACCGGCGCATTGGTCAGGTAGTGGCGGAATCCGTTCTCCCGCTCGGCCATCCGGATGTCTTCAAGCAGAAGATCGGCGCCGAGCGACGAAGTCCCCACCAGCGTGGAGGAGGACATGCGGCCCGGGGGACCTTCCGCGTAGCCGAGCGAGACGACCCGAAAGCCCTCGGTCCGGTTGGCTTCCGCCATGAGCTTCGGCGCGACGTTGTACCGGTTGTCGGGGAAGAAGATCGGATTGATCCCTTCCGAAGGATTGGAATTCAGCCGGAAGCTCTCGAAGAGCACGAGATCGATGTTCCCGCGGGTGGTGAACTTGTAGTGCGGATGGCGCGAATCGAAGAAGAACAGCCCGCGGTTCTGGAGAAGCACGCGGTCGGGATACGCCTGGCGGAGCCGGGTCATGAACGCCGAGAAGCCCGGCGCGGTCCATTCGAATTCCGACGGATTGGGGCTGAAGGGATTGGTGAAGCTGTTCGGCCCGCAGGTGTCGAACGTGTCGAGGAACACGCCGTCGCAACCCAGTCCCCTTCCCGTGTCCCGGGTCATGATCTCGCGCAGCCCGGCCAGATGGTCGTCGCCGTCGAGCGTCATGCCGTCGACCACGCCGAACCACTTCGGATCGCCGGCGTTGACGAAGCACGCGCCGAAGTGGACGTTGCGGTCGGGTTTTCCGTCGGCGCCGCCGTTGTCGACGGAGTTGTCGTCGAGGTACCAGGACGCGTAGCCGGTGCCGCCCGGCGACGGCGCGCCCAGCACCGAGATGCCGTCGAGCGGGCCTCCCAGCGGCAGATGTCCCCGCGGATCGACCCGGGGACCCGACCCGTCGCCGCGGAAGCGGGGATCCTGCAGCATCTGCTCGTCGGTGACCAACGACGTCCGCAGGTCTTCCCCGATCGAGATGTATCCGAGGACTACGACGTCGTCCGCCGGGTCGTTCGGGTCGACGCCCTTCTGGATCTGCTCGACGATCTCGCGCGTCGCGCCCTGGCTCGGGTGGACCACGACGACGTCGTAATGTTTGGCGATCTCGATCGACGACGCGTCCCAGGGTCCGTAGTTGATCAGAAAGTTTTCGACGCGCGCCGCTTTCTCCCGCGCGGTGCCCGCGCCGGTGGTGGATCCGCCCGCGGAAGATGCGTCCTCGGGCGAGTTGTTGCCGCAGGAAGTCAGCGAGCAGAGCATCGCGACCGCCGCGAGTTCGAGGAGGAGTCGGACCGCCTGCCGCGTCCGCTGAAGCTGGACCATGAGCACTCCTTGTCTGGATTGAGGTTGGGGGACCGTCCGGGGTGTCAGCGGGCGGTGGTTCGATAGAGGTTGGGGTTCGCGTCGAACTGCTTCTTGCACTCCTCGGAATCGAAGAGGAACACGTCGCCGTCGACGGTCGATTCCCACGTGACCTCGGCCTGGTCGAGAGGCTGGCCGCACACGGGGTCGACTTCCCTTCTCTCCTCCCGGTTGCCCTTCTCCTTGCTGACGATCCGATCGGCTTCGTGATCGGGAGCCAGGAGGCGGTGTTCGGTGCTGCAGGCCGCCAGGGCGGCCAGGATAGCGCTCATGATCATCACGCGCATTGCAGACATCTCCTCGGTCCGGAAATCGAGCCGTCGCCCCCGTCCATCGGGTGCGAATCCGCCCACCGCGGCTGCTCGAACGGAAGAGCCCGGGTCGGGTCGGATGTTATGACCGTCACCCGGGGTGACCGGAACCCGGTCACACCGTCCGACGGTGTTCCACGGACTCCCTGCGTGGGGGGGAGCGTCACCCGGTGTTGCATTCCCTCCGTGGGACCGTCCCACGGTGCGACATTGCGACGGTGCGACGCGCCTACCGTCTCACGATCGCACCGTGTTGCGGGCACCCGGTGTGACCGTGTTCCGGTGCGACGGTCGCACGGGGTGACGGAGGGAGGATGCGATCGCGGTCACACCGTCGCACCGTCACCCGGGGCGCCAGGGCTGCGGAAGGATGTTGAAGGGGGAGCTTGTGAAGGTGTGACCGTCACTCGGTTGAAGCCCAGGGATTTGGGCGAGTCGCGGCCCGTCCCGTCACCGAAAACCGCCGTCCGAACGTGGAAACGGACTTTCGGTCCTTCGGGAGGAGGGATCTCGGTGCTCGAGAGCCGGCTCCGAGGAGGGACGACCCTACCCCCCCGGTAGTGAAGAAAACCTCCGAAAGTGGCCGATATCCCTACCGGGGGGTAGATCTCCCCGGGAAGGAAGGCCGTCGTGGACCAGCGTTGGGATGCCGCGCTTCGCAGCCTCGCGCGCCGGAGCACCGGACCGTTCCGTACGCTCGCCTACGGTGTGACGGCCGCCCCCGAGGACTGCGCATCGCTGCAGTCCGAGCTCGCCGCGACGGGCGAGGAAGTCGTCGCGGAGGTCGCCGATCCCTTCGTGGGAGCGCTCCAGCGGCCGCTCTTCCGGACCCGCGTTCTCGCCTGGATCAAGTCGCCGACGCGGTCCGAATCGGGCCCGACCGATGCGCGCCGCGCGCTCGAGACGCTCGCTTCGGAGTTCGACGGATTCTTGGATCGGCTCGACTCGGGCGCCGCGGTCCGTCCCGCGGCGAAGCGTGCCGATCGTCCGGCGATTCCGGTCCTCCGGGTCCGACGGTTCGAGGAGCTGGGCGGCGACGCCGAGTCCATCGCGGGCGCCGTCGAAGCCGTCATCGTGCGCGGCGCCCACCTCGAGGTCGTCCTGGAAGCTCTGGACACCCGCACGAGGGAAGGGCGCGCCATGGCGGCCGTGGCGATGCGGCTGGGCGACATCAAGGCGGCGCGCGCGCGGGAGCGGTCGCTCCTCGAGCTGGAGCGTCGACGCGAGCAGCTCCGGGTCTACGGTCCGGTCCCGTTCGGCTTCGCCCGCCAGGGCGAGGGACTGGTCCCGGTGGCCGAGCAGATGGAGACGGTGGCGCGGGTGCGCGAGCTCGCGAGGCGCGGCCTGTCGCTGTTCGAATCCGCGTTGATGCTCAACCGCGAACGGCGCCTCTGGAAGGACGGAACGGCGTGGACCGGCAAGCGCGTCGGCCAGATCCGCCGCAATCCCCTCTATGACCGCCATCTCCGGGGGACTCCGGCATGAGGCGGCTCCTGCGGATGTCGGTCGAGGGATTCAAGACGTTCGCCCGGCGGACGGACCTTGAGCTCGGGCCGGGATTGACGGCCGTGGTCGGGCCGAACGGATCCGGGAAGTCCAACCTCATCGACGCCATCGCCTGGGCGGTCGGCTCGCGCTCGTGGAAAAGCCTCCGGGGCGACGGCATGGAGGACGTGATCTTTCACGGGAGCGAGCGCGAACCGGCCGCGACCGCGGCGAAGGTCACGTTGAGCTTTCACAATGAAGACCGGCTGCTCGGGCTCGACTTTCCCGAAGTGACGATCGCGCGGGAGCTCGTGCGGGGCGGCGGGGGCCGCGTGCTGGTCAACGGCGTCGAAGCGCGCCTTCGCGACGTGGAGACCGTGATCTCCGCGACCGGACTGTCCGGCGGGTTCTCGCTGATCCGCCAGGGCATGGTGGAGAAGCTGGTCCTGTCGTCGCCGGAGGACGTCGGCCGCTGGATCGAGGAGTCCGCGAATCTCTCGGCCTACCGGATCCGGAAACAGCAGGCGATGGAGCGGCTCCGGAAAGTCGAAGCGCATGCGGCGGACGCGGGCCGGAAGGCCTCGGCCCTGCGCCGCGAGCTTGCCCAGGTGCGCGAGCGGGCCGGCGCCGCGCGGATCCGCCGGGCGCTTGAAGAACGCCGCGATCGCCTCGGGACTCTCCTGAGAGCCACGGAACGGATCGAGCTGGAGGACGCGATTCGGGAAATCGATCGCGGGTCGCTGTCGATCCGCCGCGAGCTGACGTCGCTCGCGGCGAGCCGGGGCCAGGCGATTCGGGCGCGACGGAACGTGGAAGAAGACCTCCGGGCGATCGGATCGGCGGCGGGAGGGAAGGGGAGCTCCAGCGTGTCGGCCCGCTCGCTTGCGTCGCGCGTGGACGCCATTCGCGGCGCGGCGGATCAGCTGGAAACGACCGCCGACCGTCTCGAGCGGGAAGGGCGCCGGGGCTGGCCCGCCGCCGACGACGCGCTCGGCCGGGTGTCCGGGATGATCCAGGAGATCCGTCGTCCGGGGTCCGAGGATCCGGCTGCGCGATGCGCGGCAGGGCTGGAGGAATTGCGGGCCTGGACGTCTGAAGTGGAACGGCTGGACCGCGAACAGGCGGAGCGCGCGGCGGAGCTGGCCCGACGGGATTGCGATCGGGCGAGGCTCGACGAGCGGCTGTCCGCGCTCGGACCGGCGGAGTCCGGCGAGGCGCCGGTCGACGGGATCGCGCCTCAGGCCCTTCGCGAGGAATTGACGACGGTCCTGCGCGACCTGGCGGCGCTCGGGCCCGTGGACGAGACGGCGGACGATCGCGAGCAGGTCCTGCTTCGGGAGGAGGCGGAACTCGTCCCGGTGCTGCAGGATCTGGCGACCACGCGCCGCCAGCTGGCGTCCTTTCTCCGTCAGATGGACGAACATACGTCGCGACTCTTCTCGGAAACGATGGCCCGCGTCGGCGCTCGATTCCGCTCGCTCTGCGCTCTGCTCTTCCAGGGAGGCGAGGCGAGACTGGAGCCGCGCGAGATCGGGTCCGATGAATCCTCGGATCCTCCGGGCGTCGAGGTCCGGGTCCGCCTGCCGCGGAAGCCGGACGTCTCGCTGGGCCTGCTGTCCGGCGGAGAACGGAGCCTGGCGGGGCTGGCGCTCGTCCTCGCGCTCGCGGAGGGGACCGGCGGGGAAGGGCGGCTGCTGATTCTCGACGAAGTCGACGCCGCGCTCGACGAGGCGAACGCGGCCCGCCTCGCGCTGCTGCTGCGCGAGCTCCAGCGCAGCCATCAGATCCTCTGCGTCACGCACAACCGGCTCACGATGCACCAGGCCTCGCGGCTGGTGGGCGTCGCGTCCGGCGCCTCTTCGACGCTGGTGAAGGTCGCGCTTCAGGCGGCCGACGGCTCGGCCGCCTGACGCGGCATTCAATTCTTGGCGACGTTCCGTAACGTTTGATCCGGGTCTGGCTCTATACACCGCGATCTTTTCTAGCGCGGATCGTCGTGGACCGAAGGGCGCGCGAGCGCGGGGACGGGACACGGCCTCCGGAAGTTGTCGAGGGGGATCCGCGGGGGATCACTGGGGCCTTCATGCTGACGATCACATTCCGCCATCCGGCGGCCCGGGTTCAGGACAACGAGACGATGCGGGCCGCGCCAGGGTCCATCGTTCCGGGCACGCCCATTACTTTCGGCTACTGTTCCCACCCATCCCCATACTGCACTGCTCGGGCCCGACAGGATCCGTGCTCCACGGGATCACTGTCGGGCCCGCGGCAGGTCTTTGACCCCGGCAAGAAAATCGCGGATTTCGCATAACGCGGGGGCGGGTTTTGTTTCTAACGGGCCTGGCTCGAAGGATCTTGAGAATGGTCGGCAGGGAGAGAGGCTGGATTCCCCCCACCATCGCCGCCGCCGGGCCGCTGACATCGCGTGATCTCGTCCATCCGGACGAATCGGTGTTTTTTGTGGGTTGCGTTTTCCGAGGGAGAATCGACCATGGAATCGACCAAGCTGGAGCGCAGTAAGGGAACCTCGACGGCCGCGCGCGAAGTGCCGTTCGTGGTCCGCGCGAAGGGCGCGAGCGAAGTGGTGATCACGGGCGACTTCACGCAGTGGACGCGCGAAGGCATCCGTCTCCGCAAGGGTCCCAACGATGAGTGGCGCACGGTCCTGGAGCTGGAGCCGGGCGAGCACCAGTATCGCCTGGTCATCGACGGGAACTGGCAGGACGACCCCCAGGCCTCGAAGAAGGTCCCGAATCCGTTCGGGGGCTACAATTCGATCCTTCGGGTGCCGGCTCGGAGCGAGCGGTAGGCTCGCGAGAGTCCGGCCAGTCCGATGTTTGTTCCCAGGGCTCCGGGAGGCGGAGTTCGGGGGATGAGGGAGGAGCAGTTCCCCGTCCCCATGTTCCCCTCCCGTCCCAGGGGGCCGGGAGCGGTCTGCTTCACGGTTGTCTTCCGCCGATTTCTCCCGTAACATTATTTCTAGTCCGGGCTCTGTAGGTAGTCCGTACTGCGGGAGCAGTCCGCCTTGAAATTCGCTCCCGCCAAGGTAACGGGGGGCTTATGAGCGACACTTCTCTGCGTGTTCCTTCTCAGGAACACACCGAGAAGAAGGGTCCGCCCGTTCCGGCCCCCGCGTCTCCTCCCGCGGTCGCCGCCGGAACTCCCGCGGGCCCGGTTCCGTCCCCGACGGGCGTGCCTCCGGGACCGCTCACCGCGGCGACCGAGCTGAGCGACCAGGAGCTCATGGACCGCTCCAAGGGCGGGGACATGACGCCCTACGCGATGCTCTTCAAACGTCATGCCGACCGCATCTGGAGGATGGCCTACATGATCCTCCACAGCTCGGCGGCGGCCGAGGACGTCACCCAGGAGACCTTCACGCGCGGGCTCACCCACATCGCCTCGTACCGGGGCGAAGCGGAGCCGCGCGCCTGGTTCTCCTCGATCGCGCTCAACCTGTGCCGGCACTACCTCCGGGACAAGAACAAGGAAGCCGAGCTGGCGGATTCCGCGAAGCTCGAACGCGGCGGCCGAGTGGGAAGGCCCCGCACGCGCGGCGCGCTGTCGAGCGCCGTCCGTCGCGAGACCAACCGCCTCCTCGCGGTCGCGCTGGGGTATCTGACGCAGGCGCAGCGCGAGGTGTTCGTGCTCCATTACGTCGACGATCTGCCGTACGAAGAGGTCAGCCAGATCCTCGAGATACGGCCGGGCGCGGCGCGCGCCCTTGCCCACCGAGCCAAGGCCGTGCTTCAGAAGCAGCTGGGCCCGGCCCTGGACGCGCTGGCGAAGTCGTAGTGAACCCTCCGGGCACGCCTCCTCCGGTGCGCGGCGGGTAATTTTGCACGGCCGAGGAGAGGTAATCCATGACCGCGCGCGCCGAAGGCACCGTCAATATTCTCATGGTCGACGACCAGGTCCACAACCTGGTCGCGCTCGAAGCGGTGCTGGCCGACCTGAACCAGAACCTCGTGCGCGCCCAGTCGGGCCACGAGGCGCTCCATCGGCTGCGCGAGCACGATTTCGCCGTCATCCTCCTCGACGTGCGGATGCCCGGATTGGACGGACTCGACACCGCCTCGGCGCTCCGGCGTCTCGACCGGTCGAAGCATACGCCGATCATCTTCGTGACCGCGACGGACACCCCGCCGATGCAGGAGTTCAAGGGCTACGCGGCGGGCGCGGTCGACTACCTCCTCAAGCCGTTCCGGCCGGAGGTGCTCCGGTCCAAGGTGAAGGTCTTCGTCGACCTCTATCTGAAGACGGAACAGATCCGCCAGCAGGCCGAACGCCTCCGCATCTTCGAGCAGCGCGAGCAGGAGCGGAAGCTGAGCGAGCTCGAGGACGTCCGGCGCGAACTCGACGGGTTCGCGTACACGGTGGCCCACGACCTTCGATCGCCGCTGCGCGCGATGACCGGCTTCAGCGAGGCGCTCCTCGAGGAATGCTCGGGGATGCTCGACACGACGGGGCTGGATTACGCGCGGCGGATCTTCGACTCCGCCAAGCGGATGGACAGCCTGATCCAGGATCTGCTCGCGTACAGCCGGCTGAGCCGCGGCGAAATCGTCCTCCAGCCGGTCGAGCTCGACGTCCTGCTGCGGGACATTCTCCATCAGATGTCCCCGGAGCTGCTGGAACGGCGCGCGGCGGTGAGGCTCGAGGAGCCGCTGCCGCTCGTGAACGCCCATCCGGTGCTGCTGACTCAGATCTTGACCAATCTGCTCTCAAATGCGATCAAGTTCATGGTTCCGGGAGTCGATCCGCAGGTCCGGGTCCGCGCCGAGAAGTCGCCCGACGGGGTGCGGCTCTGGGTCGAGGACAACGGCATCGGGATCGCCGCCGAGCACCATGAGCGGATCTTCCGCGTGTTCGAGCGGCTCCATCTGCAGGAACGGTATCCGGGCACGGGGATCGGACTGGCCATCGTCCGTCGTGCGGCCGAGCGGATGCACGCCCAGACGGGCGTGGAATCCGAGCCGGGAAAGGGGAGTCGATTCTGGATCTCACTGAAGCGAGTCGAGGACGCGCATGAAACTGACCGACTTCATCATGCTGTTGGTCGAGGATGATCCGAACGACATCCTCCTGATCCAGCGCGCCTTCGCGAAGGCCTGCCTGGTCAATCCGCTCAAGGTGGTTCGGGACGGCGAAGAGGCGCTCAACTATCTCTCGGGCTCGGGCGAGTTCGCCGACCGCGGACGGTATCCGCTCCCGTCGCTCATCCTCCTCGACCTCAAGCTTCCGAGGAAGTCGGGACTCGAGATCCTCCAGTGGCTCCGCCAGCAGCCGGCGTTGAAGCACATCCCCGTGATCGTCCTCACGTCCTCGAAGGAATCCAGCGACGTCAGCCGCGCCTACGACCTGGGAGCCAACTCCTACCTCGTCAAGCCGGTGGGCTTCGAGGGCCTCCTGGAGCTGGTGAAGTCCATCGGGATGTACTGGATGATCCTGAACAAGACCCCCGAGCCGGCGGGCGACCAGTCCCTGCTGCCTCCCACGGCGCGTCCCCTCCTATAACATCCCGGGCCCCTCCGGGCTCTAAGGGGGTACGGAGGAGACTCCCCGTGCAAGGACACGGCCCCCGCTCGGAGTTCAGGCGAAGGACCGAATCGCGGTTCCACCACGCCTTCCGCTTCCTCTCCCAGGAGGCCCGGCGGTTCTCCGCCCGGCGATCCCGGGCTCCGGAAGACAACGTCATCTCCGGCAACGACGTGGACCTCCTGTGCGACGGTCCGGCCGTCCTGCCCCGGATGCTCGAGGACATCCGAACCGCGCGCCGATCGGTCGACATCGAGATGTACTGCTTCGCCGACGACTTCGTGGGCTGCCGCTTCGCCCGCGCCCTCGCCGAGCGGGCCGAGCAGGGCGTCGACGTTCGGGTCCTGGTCGACGCCGCCGGATGCCGGCACACGCCGCGCTCCTTCTTCGGCTGGATGCGCGAGCGCGGCATCCACGTGCGGGGCGTCAACCCCCTCCGCCGGTTCCTCCTCCAGGGGTCGCTCTTCCGGTGGCGCGACCATCGGAAGCTCGTGGTGATCGACGGCTCGGCGGCGTTCGTCGGCGGGCTCAACCTGTCGCGCGACTACGCCGCCGTGAGCGACGGAGGCTGCGGGTGGCGCGACGCGGCGATCCGCCTCACCGGGCCGGTCGTCGCCGCGCTTCACGCCTCGTTCGAGCATCAGTGGAAGGACGTGACGGCCGTCGGCTCCCGCGCGGCGGCGTTGCGCGCCGGCCCGGTCGAGCCGCCCGCGCCGACGGGCGGCGTTCCTGCGATGGTGCTCGAATCGCGTCCGATCGGACCGGGGCCGTTTGCGTCGGTCTTCCGCAAGGCGGTCGAACGGGCGCAGGAGCGGGTCTGGATCGCCAATCCGTACTTCCTGCCTCCCCGATCGCTCCGGCGGGCTCTCCGGCGGGCGGCGCGGCGGGGCGCGGACGTCCGCGTCCTCGTCCCGCGGTGGAGCGATTCCGCCTTCGTCCTCCGCGCCAGCCAGCGCGCCTACGCGTATTTCCTCCGCTCGGGCATCCGGCTCTTCGAATGGCCGGGCGCGATGATGCATCTGAAGGCCGCGGTCATCGACGGCGCGTGGAGCACGATCGGGTCGTACAACATCGATCCGCTCTCGCTCCTGGTCAACCGCGAACTGAACGTCGTTCTGCTGGACCCGGCCGTCGGCCGCCGCTTCGAGGCGATGTTCGAGAGCGATTTCGCGCGGTCGGAGGAGCTCGATCCGGTGGGGTGGAGCGCCCGCGGGCCTCTGCGCCGGCTGGCGGAGCAGCTCTGCAGCTCCTTCCGGGTGTTCCTCTAGAAGCATAACGCCCCCTCCCATCCGGGATCACCCAGATAGCCGGGGCCATGCCCATGGGCCTTCTTTTCAGGACGATCCGGATGGAACTCTTCGACGAAGATACCGATCAGGATCTCGACGCCAAGGAAACGACGGAGCGGGGAGAGACCAGGCAGGGCCGCGCGAAGAGCGCCGCGTCCCGCTCCCGCAAGACCGGGAAGATGCGGAAGAAGAGGACGGTTTCCCGGAAGACCTCCGGCCGCCGCCGGACCTCGAAACGGTCGAGGGGCGCCGTCCCCAGCGAGCCCGCGATCCGCTCGGTGCCCCGCCCCGAACCCCCGCCCATCATTCCTCAGCCGTCACTCGACGCGGACGACGAGGAGCCGTCGACGGAGGAGGGCGAGCAGCGCCAGGAACCCCCGCCGCCTTCCGCGTCGGCGATCGTCGGCGACGACGACGACCTTTTCGAATACGTCATCTGACCTCGGGCCGCGACCGGAGGTGAGCGATGCAGCCCGGATCGGTGTCTCGCAGCCCCGAGGATCTCCTCATCCACGATCACTTCCATCTCAAGGACCTGTTCGCCGAGTACGAGCAGCTGGTTCCCGGGGAGCGGGAGCAAAAGACCGCGGTCGTCCGCCGGATCGACGAGGAACTCCGGCTTCACGTCCGCATCGAGGAGCAGCTCCTCTATCCCAGCCTCCTGTCGCTGCACTCGCGCGCGGTCGAGGAGCTGGTCCGCACCGCCCGGAACGAACACAAGGAGCTCCTCTCCGCGTCGCGCGACCTGATGGAAGCGTCGGAGGAGCTGCAGGACCGGATGGTGAAGGCGCTCTTCAAGCAGATCGACCTCTACGCGGGCTTTGAGGAGAAGCGGCTGCTCCCCTGGTCGCGCTCGCTTCCGGGCGTGACCCTGCGGGAGATGGCGCTGGAGATCGAGGAGATGAAGGGATCGCGCGGCCCGCACTAGGCCGCGGCGACCGCCGGCACCTGGCGCCGCCAGAGCCGGTAGAAGTGACCCTGGCTCTTCAGCAGCTCGTCGAACGTTCCGGTCTCGCAGATCCGTCCCTTGTCCATCACCACGATCCGGTCGGTCCTGCAGGTCGTGCTGAGCCGATGGGTGATGAAGATGCGGGTGCAGCGCAGCTCGTCGCCGGTCAGCGCGCTCCAGATCGCCCCTTCGGTCTGGGCATCGAGGTTCCCCGTCGCCTCGTCGAGGAGCAGGATGCGCGGCCGTCCCACCAGAGCCCGGGCGATCGCGATGCGCTGGACCTGGCCGCCGGAGAACGTCGCGCCCGCGCGCTGGACCGAGCTCGCGTAGCCGTCGGGCAGCCGTTCGATGAAGCCGTCGGCGTGCGCCAGCCGTGCGGCCCGCCGCACCTCCTCGTCGGACGCGCCCCACGATCCCATCCGGATGTTCTCGTCGAGCGTGGCGTTGAACAGGTGGGGCGTCTGGAAGACGACCCCGATCTGGCGCCGGACCCGCTCCAGCCCCAGCGCCCGGACGTCGCGGTGGTCGATGAGGATCCGTCCGTCGTCGGGCACGTAGAGGCCGGCGAGAAGCGAGAGGAGCGTGGACTTGCCGGTGCCGCTTTCGCCGACGATCGCGACGGACGTGCCCGCCTCGACGTGGAGCGACACGTCGTTCAGGATCGGGCGGCCCGGCACGTAGCCGAACGTGACGTGGTCGAGCGTGATGTCCCCGCGGATCGAGCTGTCGGTTTTCCGCTCGGCGCCCCGCGGCTCGGCGGGAAGCGTGAGGATTTCCTGGTACCGCGAGAACGCGACGGAGGCCTCGTCGAACGAGATCCAGGTCGACGCCAGCTGCTCCAGCGGGCCGAGCATCGTCCCGGCCATCGTGAAGACGAACATCAGCTGGCCCTGGCTGAGGTGGCCGGCCTCGACCAGCCTCGCGCCGAGGACGAGGACGACGACGCCCGTGAGCGCGGAGACGAAGACCGTCCCCGCCCCGAGGATCGTCAGCTTCATCATGTGGCGGATGCGGAACTCCTGGAAGTGGCGGTAGGCGCCCTTGATCCGCTCGCGGATCCACGCCTCGCCTTCGGTCAGCCGCATGTCGCGCACGCCCAGCAGCGCGTCCATGCAGTGGTTCGAGAGGTCGCCGTCGATGCGCCGCATGCTCTCGAACGATCCCTTGATCGAGTTGCGGATGACGACGATGATGACGGCCGGAATCGACGCGCCGATCGTCGCGAAGAGCGCGAGGCCGATGCTGTAGCGGGCCATCACGCCCGCGGCGATCAGCACCAGCACGGCGTCGAACGTCACGCCGAGGAACCGGTCCTCGAACGCGTTGCGCAGCACCTCGAGCCCCCGGAGACGGTTCATGAGGTCCCCGGTGTGGTACTTGTCGTAGAACCGCATCTCGAGGCGGGTGACGTGGTCGAGGTACCGCTCCGCGAGCTCCGATTCGATCCCCTTGGCGAGCTGGACCTGGAGCGAGCGGCGCACGAGGCTGAGCAGCCCGCGCAGCACGAGGACCGCGGTGACGACGAGCGAGAGGACGTAAAGACCGCTCAGCGTCCCCGTGTGGTCGACGACGTTCTGAACCAGGAGCGCCACGCCCCAGCCCAGGATGCCGACGATCAGACCGGTGGCCGCCGCCGCGGCCGTCCGTCCGGGATGGGCCCGGAGAAACTGCAGGACCGGGACCGGACGGTGTGCCGGCGTGCGGGGCCGGGGCGGCTTCTTCATCGCATTCATTCGGGGTTGCTCAGCGTCCCTGATGCACCCCGAAGAGCGACGTTACGGCCCTTGCTTGAAAGTTCTGGACCGCTGAAGCTCGCTGCGGCTCATGGTTTCGTCGGCGTTGCGGTACGATTCGAGGTCTCCGATGTCGTACCAGTCGCCCTCGACGACGTGGCCGTAGACGGGCGTCTGCCGATGGAGCCACTGGAGGTAGTACCCCGGCGCGTCCTTGCTGTTCCCGAGCTCGAGATACTTGCGGATGAGCGGCAGCGTCGACTTGGGGAAGTAATAGAGTCCGATCGCGATGAGCGTCGACTTCGGCTGGGCCGGCTTTTCCTCGAAGCCGAGAATCCGTCCGTCCTCTCCGGTCTCGACGACGCCGTAGAGCGAGACGAGCTTCTTCGATCGGAGGTCCTTGAGTCCCACCGACGTTCCTCGCGACGCGGCGGACGAGAGAAACGGCTCGAGGCTGCCGCTGATGAGGTTGTCGCCCGCGATGACCAGCAGATCGCCCGTGATGGGCGCGGCGTCGACCACGAACTGGATGTCCCCGATGGCGCCCAGGCGATTCTCGGGCGTCGTGGTCTTGTCGTCGTGGATGCGAACGTCGCCCGGCGTCTGCTTGCGGCCGCGGTAGTCGCGGAGCCACTCTTCATAATGACCGGCGAACCGGTGGTTCGTCACGACGTGGATCGCGTCGAACGCGCCGGCCTCGCCGAGTTGGCCGCAGATGCGCTCCAGGATCGGGACTCCGCCCACCGGAAGCAGCGGCTTGGGGCGGTCCTGGGTCAGCGGATAGAGACGGGTCGCATAACCGGCGCCGAGAATGAGGGCGTCCATGGGGAGGGTCTCCGAATTATCCGTCTATCTACGACACGCTCGCCGAAGAATTACATGCGGCGGTCGATGCCCGGTAACTCCCGTCGGGAAGAGTCGTAGATAGGGCGTCAGACGGCGTTTTCCGTTTCCCCCGGCGGCACAAGGAGCTTCCGTATGCGCGAGCGCGACCCCCTGATCGTCGTCGTCGATCCCGACGCGGACTTCGCGACGGCCCTCTCCTCGCTGCTGGACCGGAGAGGATACCACGTGGTCCGGAGATCGTTCGGGATCGACGCGCTGCAGGCCGTCGTCGAGGACCGGCCGCAGCTGGTCATCAGCGAGGTCGACCTCCCCGACTGCGAGTGCCACGAGCTCCTCACGTCCATCCGGGCGGCGTCGCCGTCGACGCAGGTCCTCTTCATCACGCGGCAGGGCAATCTGCGGCCGCTTCCCGACGGAGTCGAACGGACCGCCCTGAAGGGTCCGGGCGCTTCCGACGAAGCCGAGGGCATCGCCCGCGCGGTCGATCGTCTCCTCGAACGGGTGGCCTGAGTCAGATCAAGTCGGACGCGAACTCCCCCAGGACCCGTTCGGTTTCATCCCCGTCGCCGGCGGACGCGCCGATGGTGCGAAGCAGAAGGCTCCGCAGCTGCTGGCGGAGCCGGTGGATCGCCGTCTTGGCGGCCGACTCGTTCAACCCCGTCTCCCGGCAGATGGCCTCGTACGAGGTGCCGCCCATGAGCAGCTCGAACGCGCGGAGATGGGACGGCTTGCCCTTCAGCTCCGAGATGCACTGGGCGAGCAGTTCCCGGGCCCACGCCCGGTGGAAGAGCGCCTCGGGAGTCTCCTCGGTCGCGGTCTCGTGCGAGTATTCCTGCTCGCCGCCCTCGAAGTCGAGCGAGAGCAGCGCATGGCCGCCGCCCCGTTTCAGCCGGGCCGCCGACCGGTTCCAGTCCTTGATGAAGTTCGTGAGCGCCGCCAGCAGGAACGTGCGGAACCGTCCTCGGGCGGGATCGGCCTTGAGCAGCGTCCCGTGCTCCAGCGCGGCCGTGAGGAAATCCTGCACGAGGTCCTTGGCGGTTTCGTTGTCGTAGCCCTTCTGGCGGACGAAGAAGTACAGCGGCTTCCAGTACATCCGGATCAGGCCGTCCAGCGCCTCCGCGTTGCGCGCCGCGCGGACCAGCTCCCACGACGTTTTCTGGAAGGAGATGCGCGGGCCGAGGATGTCGGTGTCCTGGGGGCGGCCGCCGGCGTTGAGGGGAGACGTCCACTCCGGCGCCGCCGGAGAAGTCTCGGCACGTGTCTCCTCCGGACCCTTGGAGAGGATCATCCAGAACATGCCGATCGACCGCATCATCTGCAGCAGGCCTTCGAGATTCACGGGCTTCGGGACCCGGGAGGCGGAGCATCCCGGCGGCAGCTCGCTCGAGGCGGACGTCAGCAGCACCGTCGGGATCTTGCGGAGCTCCGGCTGCCGGTCGAGCCAGTCGAGCAGCTGCGCGGCCCCGCGGTCGGGAAGATCGGCGTCGATCAGGAGCAGCGACGGGGTCGGATGGGCCCGGCGGTCCGCGTAGGGATCCCGGCCTGAAAGATAGTCGACGGCCTGATCCGCGTTCTCGACGATCCGGAGGGGATTGACCAGGTTGGCGGCCGTCAACGCCTGCTGGGTGAGACGCGCCTCGTCCTCGTCGTCCTCGACGAGCAGCATCAGGAACTTCGCCATCGACATCATGGGGACATCGTCTCTGTTTCCAATATCGGTGGCCCCGAAGCCGGCGTCAAGGCGGTTCTGGAGCCTGGCGTGTAACCGCGACGCGCCGATCGCGTACATAGCGGGATCTGATGCGATGGTGCAGGGTCGCGGCGGCGCTCGGGTTCCTGCTCGCGGCACGGTCGCTCGCCGGAAGCCAGGACGAGAAGCCGCCCGAGCCGGAGGCCGGGTGGAGCTTCCTTCCCGACACGAGGATCTTCGAACCCCTGCTCGCCGATCCCCGGTGGCCCCATTTCAGCCTCGCCTACGCGCGGATGATCCGGCAGGGGTTCCCGCGCATCCGCGACGCGGCGACGATCAGCCTCGGCGAGCACATCGGCATGGTCGAGTACGTCTCCGACGGCGGCGCCCGCGTCGGGATCGGACTTCAACCCGCCGTCTTCGGCCTGTTCAACCTCAATGCGTTGTCGAAGGACCTGGTCAACGCCGACTACCGGCTGGGCATCCCCGTCGACTTCCGCACCGGCCCGTTTTCGGCCGAGGCATCGATCCTCCACCAGAGCTCTCACCTCGGCGACGAGTTCGTGCTCGAGGTCCAGGATCAGCGGATGAACTTGAGCTACGAGGCGACGAATCTGACCCTGTCCTACGACCTCGGCGAATTCCGTTTCTATGCGGGGGGCGGACACCTCGTCCACAGCGTGCCGCCGGACCTGAAGCCGTGGTCGGCGTGGCAGGGGATCGAGTGGACCGCGCGGGACGGAGGCTCGTTCGGACCCGTCATCGCGGTCCATCTCGGTGAACGGGAAGAGTCCGACTGGCGGCCGGATCTGACGGTGCGCGCGGGCGTGGAGTTCGTCGATCCCCGCCGGTCGCGCCGGCGGTTCCAGATCCTCCTCGAGTACTACCGCGGACAGGATCCGAACGGCCAATTCTTCCCGCAACGGATCGAATCGATCGGCATCGGGATCCACTTCTACTTCTGAGCGGGTTCGCGGAGCTCGAGAAGCCGGGCGGCTCCGGGCGGCACGCTCACGCGGATCCGTCCTCCGTCGACCGGCAGCAGCGCGTCGGAAATCCGCTCGCGCGCCTCGACGGGAAGCGGGTGTCCCGGGGCGGCGGGCTGCAGCGTCACCGTCGCCTCCTGCGCCGTCGAGGCGTCGTTCAGAAGCGTGAGGTATCGGATGCCCCGGCCGTCGGGGCCGAACCGCTCGAGGAGGATCGCGGGATTGTCCGAACGGGCGAGCGTCGCCGGCTGCCAGCCCGCGGACGCGATCCGCCGGAGCAGCGGCATGTACTTGAGGAAGAGCGGCCGGTCCCGCTCGTAGAGCGCGGGATTCTCCCAATAGGAGTCGTTCTGGGCGTCATGGCTGAAGAGGCTGGGGAACATGCCGTAGAACAGACAGCGCTGGAAGTAGCTCTCCAGCTTCTCCGGGGTCAGCAGGCGGAGCCGGGTGTTGAGCAGGATGCAGAACGGCTTCTGGAACGCCATCGCGCGACGGAACATCAGTTCGCCGTCGGTCGACGGCACGAATTCGCCGTGGGGGAACCAGTCGACCTCCGTCCCGAGGATGTCGAAGCTGGGCGCGAGAAACGCGAACCGGTCGGGCGTCCCGTTTCCGAACAGGAATCGACCGAGCGGACGGAGATCGCGCGCCGCGGCAACGGCGTACTCGTGCATCAACTGGCCCTTGAACAGGACCGGCGACCGCGTCTCGCTCGACCACGTGGGCGGCGCCGTCGCGTACCGCAAATGGAGCCGGTCGAAGTCCAGGTCGGCCATCGCGTAGCCTTCCGCCGAGTCCACGAACTCGCCGCCCGGCGCCGGCTGACCGTCGCGGAGATAGAGGCGCTCGCGCACGTCGGAGTTCCACCAGTGCGTCGCGGCGTTCGCTCCTTTCGGGAGGAGCGGATTGGGATTCATGCTCCAGAGGACGCCGTCGCACCACGGCTCACGCCGGAAGCTGAATCGCGGGCGTCCGTCGGACGCGGTCACGACCGCGTCCGCCGGCGGCGCGGTTCGATCCGGTTCCCGGAGATGGGCGGCGAGGCCATCGGCGGTGCGGGGCACCGAGGGGGGGAGGGCCATCCACCATCCGAGCGGCTCCGTGTAGCGGAACGTGCGCAGCGGCTCGGGGCCGGCCGGACCTTCGCTGATCGCGGCTTCGCGGAAGGCGAATCCGAAGTCATCCCAGTGGGGGATCCGCTCGGCCGGCGTGAACGGCAGCCACGCGCCGGCCTCGAGGCATCGTCGAACGAACCGCTCGGGATACACCCCGTAGAGCTTCTGGAGCGCGCCGCGGAATCCTTCCCCGGGGTCGAATCGGAACAGCGAGAAGCGGAACTGCGCTCGCGACGGCAGGATCACGCCGTCCGGAAGAAGTCCGAAGTCGTACGAGATGAACAGGCACCGGGCGTCCGCGTGATAGCCCACCCGGAACTGGACGGGCGCGCCGGGATCCGCGGCGATCGCGACCCCGACGCGGTCCGAGGTGACCGCGGCAATCGGATAGCGGGACAGCGACGCCGTGGCGCCGGAGGGAACGGGAACCGCGTGAACGTACACGCCCCCGGGCTCGATCCGGCGGGATCGCCGGACATCGTCGCCCCAGGCCCAGCCGATCGCCTCGAGCGGAAGGACGAACGCGAGCGACATCGACCGATCGGTGCGGGAAAGATCGCGCAGCTCGCCTTCGACCGTGAGATGGTCCGGCGCGGTCTGCCATCGCGCGTCGAGCTCGACCGAAAGGTCGCGGCCGACGGGGCCGTCGAAGCGCCGCCAGGCTCCGTTTCCCGCCGCGTCGCGCACGAGGAATCGGCCGGAGTTCTTCAGGCCCTCGTCCGTCTCCGGAGCTTCCGCGGGAGGCAGCGGGGCGGGATCCCAGGGTCCTCCCTCGAACAGCAGCGATCCCGGCGCCGGGGCGGTCTCCTCGACCGACACGTCGTCGAACCACGCTCGTCCCGCGTGATTCCGGAAGAGACAGTGAAGCACGAGCGATTTCACCGGCTGGAGCGCGGGAATCAGCAACTGCCGCCGCTGCCAGTCGTGGCTGCCGCAGTCGAACTCCGCCGAGACCCGCTCGAGGCGGGATCCGTCGACGAACTCGACGGAGACATAGAGCGCGTAATCGGCGTCGGGCGAGCCGTCGACCTCCTCGGCGCGGCTCCATCCCGACACCCGGATCGGAAAGCTGCGCGTCTGATCGAGGACGACGGTCTGGAACGCCCCCGAGCCGGGGGCCTCGCAGCGCAACGCGCGCGATCCGCCGCGGCCTTCGCCCGGGGCGGGAGGAGTCCCGGGGCCGTTCGCGCCCCACGGCGCGATCTCCGCGTCTTCGAATCCTCCGTTCCGCAGCATCTGCCGCGGCGGCGCCCATCCGCCGGGGGTCGATCCGGATCGAGCCGGGAAGGGCAGCGGCGAGAGCGCGAGGATCATGGCGAGCAGGCCGCCGCCCAGCGCATACACCGAGCGTCGGGACGGCCGGCGTCGGGGGGGAGGGAAGCTGGCGTGCGGCGTCGAGGTCTCCATGGCTGGACTTCGAAGTTGATCCGGCCTTTCGGGCCGGCGTTACGAATCCACCAGGTTCCCACGGAACTTTCACAGTCCGGATTCCCGATCCGCCGTAACATCGGCACTTGCGCCGGATCTGCATGGGTTCCGCCCCCGAACCCGGGGCGCGGATCCGATCAGAACTGGGGGAAGACACTCTCGTGAGGAGGCGGAGGATGTTCGACCGTATTTTCGTCCCGCTCGAGGGGTCCTCCGATTCGGAAAGCGTTCTGACCTGGCTCCGCTCCTGGGACCTGAACGACGCCAAATTCACCCTCTTCCACTGCATCCCCACGCCGCCGTCGAAGGACGATGTCCCTCTTCCGTCCCGGTTCGAGACGCCCGATCAGGCCCGCGAGTACCTCGACGGCGTCGCCCGGACGATCTCCCGTCCCTCGGAGATCCTGGTGCGCACCGGCTCGCCGGGAGAACGGATCGTGACCGCGGCGCTGCAGGCCGAGGCCGGGCTGGTGGTGCTGGGCGTAGCGGGCGATTACGGATCGCCCCGCCCGCTGGGGAAGGCCGCGGCCATGGTGGTCAAGACCTGCCCGCAGCCCGTCGTGGTGGTGAAGACTCCCGTGAGGGCGTCGCGCCGCCGGATCCGTCGCATCCTGGCGCCGCTCGACGCGACGTCGAGAGGCGACGAGAACATGGACCTCCTCCGGGATGTGGCGCGCGACCTGCGCGCCGAGATCATCCTGCTTCACGTCGGCTCCGGCGATCCCGACGAGACGCGCGGGTCGACCTACTCCGACGTCCAGCTCAACCTCATCCGCCAGGTGTGGGGGTTCCTGAAAGACGGCATCGCCGCCCGCACCATCATGACCAAGGGATCGATCGTCGAGGAGATCCTGACGCACGAGCAGTCCCTGGACGTCGATCTGGTCGCGATCCCGAAAGACAGCCGGCCCGGCCTGCTCAACTGGACGTCGATCGTCGATCGGTGCGAGCGGGCGGTCCTCCTGTACGAGCCGCGCGAGGCGGCGCCGGCCTTCGCTTCGACGATCTCCCGCGCCGCGACGGTGCGGATCTAGCCGTCGGGAATAATCGGAGGAGCGCGCAACATTCCGGGGGCTTCTGGATCCATACAGCAGCCAAAATTCCGGAAGACGATGTCGACGCAATGCCGTTCTTTACGCGAACCTGATCTCTCTATCTATACCCTCTCTCTTTGGGGCCAAGCCGTCGCTCTCACGGATGCGACGGCTTGGCCCCACCCCTAAACCCCTCCCGTAACGCGCCTCCCCAAACCGGCTCATTCCGAAGGATTCACCGGTCTTTGCCGGCCGATGATGCGCCGGCCCCGAGGAGGAGGACGGCGCGTGAGGATCGCCCAGGTCGCCCCGTTGTTCGAAAGCGTTCCGCCCCGGTTCTACGGGGGCACCGAGCGCATCGTCTCGTATCTCACCGAGGACCTGGTCCGCAAGGGCCACGAGGTGACGCTCTACGCGAGCGCCGACTCGGAGACCCGGGCGCGGCTCCGTCCGTCGTCCGCGCGCTCGCTGCGGCTCGACCGCGAATGCAAGGATCCGCTCTCGCACCACATCGTGATGCTCGAACGGGTCGCCCAGGAGGCGGCCGAGTTCGACGTCATCCACTACCACATCGACTATCTCCATTTCCCGACGACCCGTCGCACGCCGCAGCATCACCTCACGACGCTCCACGGGCGGCTGGATTTGCCCGACCTCGTGCCGCTGTACCGGGAGTACCGGGAGATGCCGGTCATCTCGATCTCCGACGCCCAGCGTCGGCCGCTGGAGTGGGCGAACTGGCAGGCGACCGTCTACCACGGCCTGCCGCGCGATCTCTATCCGTTCACCGAGACCCCCGGCGACTACTTCGCCTTCCTCGGCCGGATTTCTCCCGAGAAGGGATGCGATCGCGCGATCGAGATCGCGCGCCGCGTGAGGGTGCCGCTCAAGATCGCCGCGAAGATCGGAGAGGCCGACCAGGAGTATTTCGACCAGGCGATCCGGCCGCTGCTCCGCGAGCCGGGCGTGGAGTTCCTCGGCGAGATCGCGGAGCACGACAAGGGGGCGTTCCTCGGCGGCGCCCGCGCGCTGCTGTTCCCGATCGACTGGCCGGAGCCGTTCGGACTGGTGATGATCGAGTCGATGGCCTGCGGGACGCCGGTCCTCGCGTTCCCCCGCGGCGCCGTTCCGGAGATCCTCGAGGCCGGCGTCACCGCCCACTTCGGGTCGACGGTCGACGAGCTGGTCGAGGCCGCGGGACGGCTCGGGGAGCTGGACCGGCGGATCTGCCGCGAGACCTTCGAACGGCGGTTCAGCGACGTCCGCATGAGCCACGATTACGAGCGGGTCTACCGCCGGATCATGGAAGGAGCCGGACGTGGATGAAATCATCCAGGTCCAGAACGAGTACTACATCGTCGCGTCGAGCGCGCGGCTGAACGACCGCGTCCGCGTGCTCAAGCACGGCGACACGTTCGCGGTGTTCGATGCGCGCGGCGACATCCTGCCGATCGGCCACGGGGAGCAGGGGCTGTACCATGAAGGAACGCGGTACCTCAGCCGCCTCGAGTTCCGGCTCCAGGACCGCCAGCCGTTCCTGCTCAGCTCCACGGTGAAGGAGCAGGTTCCGGTGCTGTCGGTGAACCTCACCAACCCCGACATCTCCTCGGGCGACCACGTCGTCCTGCGGCGCAACGCGCTCCACGTGACCCGCACCTCGCTCCTGTGGGACACGGCGTGCCACGAAGATCTCCGCATCCGGAACTTCGAGCTCTCGCCGGTGAACGTGAAGATCTCGATCGCGTTCGACGCGGACTTCGCGGACATCTTCGAGGTGCGCGGCTTCCAGCGGCATCGGAGGGGGCGGCTCCTCCCTCCGGTCGTGGAGCGCGACGGGATCGTGATCACCTACGAAGGCCTCGACCAGGTCGTCCGCCGGCTGCGCATCCGGTTCACGCCGGAGGACTGCGTCGTCGAGCCGCGGCGGCTCCGCTACGAGAAAACGCTGCCGCCGCGCGGCGAGGAATCGATCCACGTGACGTTCTCCTTCGAGCAGAACGGGACGCGCTCGCCGCGGCCGACGTTCCGCCAGGCCCTCGAGCGCAGCAACGCCGAGACCCGGACCTCCCGAGCTTCCGACGCGAGACTGAGCTCGTCCAACGCGAACTTCAACGAATGGCTGGCGCGGTCCACGATGGACCTCCACATGATGTTCACGCGCACGCCGTTCGGGGTCTATCCGTACGCCGGCGTCCCCTGGTTCAGCACCGTGTTCGGGCGGGACGGCATCCTCACGGCGCTGCAGTATCTGTGGATCAACCCCGAGCCGGCCCGCGGCGTGCTCGGCTACCTGGCGGCGACCCAGGCCACGGAGGTCCTGCCCGAGCAGGACGCGGAGCCGGGAAAGATCCTGCACGAGGCGCGCAAGGGCGAGCTCGCCGCGCTGGGCGAGATCCCGTTCGGCCGCTACTACGGCAGCGTCGACGCGACGCCGCTCTTTGTCATCCTTGCCGGAGCGTACGTCGACCGGACCGGCGACCGCGCGTTCGCGGAGTTCCTCTGGCCCCACGTGCGGCGCGCGATCGAATGGATCGAGCGCTACGGCGACCTCGACGGCGACGGCTTCGTCGAATACTCGCGCAAATCCACCACGGGGCTGATCAACCAGGGATGGAAGGACTCGCACGACGCCATCTTCCACGAGGACGGGACGCTGGCGGAGGGGCCCATCGCGCTGTGCGAGGTGCAGGCGTACGTCTACGGCGCGCGGCTCCGCGCGGCGGCGCTGGCGGACCTCCAGGGCGACCGGGACTTCGCGGCGGCCCAGCGGAAGAGCGCGGAGGTGCTGCGGATGCGGTTCGCCGACGCGTTCTGGTGCGAGGACCTGCGGACTTTCGGGCTCGCGCTCGACGGCCGGAAGCGGCTCTGCCGGGTTCGGACCTCCAACGCCGGCCACGCGCTGTTCACCGGGATCGCGAGCCCGGGGCAGGCCTCGCGGGTCGCCGATCTCCTGGTGGGCGAATCGATGTTCTCCGGCTGGGGCGTGCGGACCGTCGCGACCACCGAGGCCCGGTACAATCCGATGTCCTACCATAATGGATCGGTCTGGCCGCACGACACCTCTCTCATCGCGCTCGGCCTGTCGGGCTACGACCTTCCGAAGCCGATCCTGCTGAAGCTCTTCTCCGCCCTCTTCAACGCCAGCATCTTCACGGAGCTCCATCGCCTTCCCGAGCTCTACTGCGGATTCCGCCGGCAGCCCGGGGAAGGGCCCACGCTCTATCCGGTGGCCTGCTCCCCCCAGGCGTGGGCGAGCGGATCGCTGTTCATGTTGCTCCAGGCGTCGCTCGGCCTGTCGGTCGAGGCGTCGCCCGCGCGTCTCAGCTTCAACCATCCGGCCCTGCCCGAATGGCTCGGCGCGCTGTCGCTTCGGGGCGTTCGCGCCGGAAACGCGCAGGTGGATCTGGACATCCGGCGGCACGAACGGGACGTCGAGATCAACGTGGTGGACCGACAGGGAAACATCCAGGTGGTGGTGACGAAATAGATGGATGGCGTGAGCCGGCTCGCCTCGACCGCGATTCGGGTGACGGCCGTCGTGGCCGTCATCGCGGCGATGCATTTCGCGCAGGACGTGCTCATCCCCATCGCCTTCGCGCTCCTGGTCGCCCTTCTGCTCGCTCCCGCGGTGGATCTGCTCGAACGGCACGGCCCGGGGCGCGTTCCCTCGGTGCTGGGGGTCGTCGCGCTGGCGATCCTCGCCCTGGGCTGGACCGGATGGCTCGTCACGTCGCAGGTGTCCGATCTCGCCGGCCGACTTCCCGAATACAAGGACCGGATCCGCGTCAAGGCCGCGTCGATCGGACAGCCGCTCGGCGGCCTCCTGGGCCGCGCGTACGATCTCTTCCAGGACATCGGAAAGGAGCAGAAGCGGGCGGACGAGACGCCGCCGAAGGAGCCGGTGGTCGACGCGGTTCGAGTCCGAATCGTCGAGACCCCGCCGTCGCCTTGGGAAGTGATCAGCTATCTGCTCACGTCGGCGCTCCACACCCTCGGCACCGCGGTGCTGGTGGCCATCCTCGTGGTCTTCCTCCTCATTTATCAAGCCGATCTCCGGGACCGCATCGTGATGCTGTTCGGCGTGAACCGGATCCACATCACGACCCAGACCATCAGCGAGGCGGCCACCAGCGTGAGCCGATACCTCGTGATCCAGTCGGCGATCAATGCGCTGTTCGGGATCCTGATCGGGATCGGGCTCTTCGCGCTCGGGGTTCCCAACGCCGTCCTCTGGGGCTTCGTGGCGGCGGTGCTCCGGTTCATTCCCTACCTGGGCCCGTGGATCGGCACGGCACCGCCGTTCCTGCTCTCGCTCGCGGTCTTCGACGGCTGGGGCCGGCCCCTGGCGCTGCTGGGGGTCGTGCTCGTGCTGGAGTTCCTGATCGCGAATGTGCTGGAACCGGTCCTCACCGGTCGACGGGTCGGGCTCTCGCCGCTTGCGGTCCTCGTCGCCGCGGTGTTCTGGACCTGGCTGTGGGGAAACGGCGGCCTTCTGCTCTCGGTTCCGCTGACGGTCTGCGTGGAGGTGCTCGGCCGCCACGTTTCCTCGCTCGGGTTCCTCAGCGCGCTCCTGGCGCGCGAGACCGTCGTCGAGCCTCACGTGCGCTTCTACCACCGGCTGATCGGGATGAACCTGGTCGACGCGGCGGAAGTGCTCGAGGAGCAGCGTCGCCGGAGATCCGTGCTCGAGGTGTACGACGAGGTTCTGATCCCCGCGCTGGCGCTCGCGGAGCGGGACGCGCAGCGCGGAGATCTCGAAAAAGAGTCGTACGACTCGCTGCTCGAGGGCGTGGAGCAGGCCCTCGAGGATCTGGAGACCGAGCCCCATCCCTCCGCGAGGCCGGGCGCGGCGCCCGAGGCTGCGTCCGGCGCAACCGCGGACCGCCGCCGGCGGCTCCGCCTCGCGTGCGTCCCCGCCGACGGCCGCGCGGACGAGCTGATCTGCCGGATGGCGGCGCATGTGCTCTCCGGGCGGGACGTGGACGTCGAGCGCGTGCCGTCCGCGGCGACGACGGCGGAGAAGGTCGAGCTTGTGGGGCGGCTGCAGGCCGACGCGGTGCTCGTGTCGGCGATCGGCCCGTCCGGGCGTCTTCCGGCGTGGCACTTCTACAAGAGGGCGCGGCGGGCGAATCCGGAGCTGTTCGTCCTGGCGTGCGCCTGGGGCGCGGGGGATCGCGGCGAGGTGGCCCGTTTGCGAGGCGACCGGAACGTCGAAGCCGTCGGCGGGCTGCGGGACGCGGCGAAGGAGATCGAGCAGCGGGCGCCGGAGATCGTGCTGCGGCGGAACGCGGTAGCGCCGCTCTAGGCGGCTACATCCCGAGCTGGAAGATTCCGATCAGATGGTTCGCGGAATCGACCACCGGCATCGTGCGGAGCTTCTTCTCCCGCATGATGCGGATCGCCACCTTCACGTCCAGCGATTCGGACCCGCAGGTGACGTCCCGGGCCATGGCTTCCCGGGCCCGGACCGCGTTCACCCGGGCGCCGCGGGATTTGCGGATCGAGACGATGCGGGTGCGCGTGACGATGCCGACGATGCGTCCCCCTTCACAGACCGGGAGATCGCTCACGTTCAGCACGTCCATTTTCTTCGCGACGTCGTTGATCGGGTCCTCGGGGGCCGCCCATTCGACATTCCGGCTCATCAGGTCTCTGAGGGTGAACATCCTGTGGGTCCTCCGGCACGCCGGTCACTCCCAGTAGGGGGAGTAGCCGTAGTGCGAGTAGATCTCTTCCCCCCAGGCCCGGTCGCTCATGTTGGGCCACTGGTTCTTGTCGAACCCGGGCGCCCGTTTCAGCGTCTCCTTGTCGACGTGGAGGACGAACGTATCCTCCGTGGGTCGATAGGACAGGGCGGGGAGGGGGACGGCGAAGAGCTTGTTGCCGATGCCGAGGAATCCGCCGAAGGACAGGATGGCATAGGCGACGCGCCCCTGCAGATGGTCGATCACCAGGTCTTCGATTTTCCCCAGGCTTTCCCCGGCGGCGTTCTCCACGCGGCAGCCGAGGATCTGGCTCACGCGGACGACGCCCGACCGCGTCCTTACGATCGTCGTTTTGCCCATCGGTCGCTCCTTGTCACCGGCGATCCGACCGCCCCGATGCCGAAGGTGGGCGGTCCGCCGGCGTGTCTCTACACTTCCGTCCGTATCTCCTAAGACGTGGCTGCGATGATTGTGTTATGGGCCACATTCCGGACCGCCCGCGGGGCCCATTCACCTTTGTGTGCGACTTTCCGGGGCGCCTTGACTTGATTTTCCCGCGCCCTTATCATGGAAGGGCCTTCGTTCTCCTGTCGAGGTCGATTCGTTCGTGGCTCAATCTCCGTTGCTCATTGACGGGACTGAATTCGAGATTTTCGAGAAGGAGATCCTCGGTCAGGGGGCCCACGGCGTGCTCTACCGGGGACGGGAGAGATCCTCCGCCCGCAGCGTCGCCGTCCGCGTCCTGTCCGCCGCGGCGCCCGCCGCCGCGGCTCTCCTGGTGCGGCTGAAGAATCACCGGGACCGGCTCGCTCCGCTGGAAGGCGACGGCATCGTCCCCATCCTCGGCTCCGGCGAGTGGCGGGGAAAAGTATTCTACGCGATGGAGTTCGTGCAGGGCGAGAGCCTCGCCTCGTGCATCGGCCAGGCCCACCGCTTCACCACCGACGAGATCATCCACGTCGCCGAGGGCGTCGTCGGCAGCTTGAGGGCCGCCTGGAAGTCCGGCCTCGCGCCGTGCGGCATCAAGCCCACGAACGTCTTTCTTGCCCCGACCGGCGCCGTGCGCGTCTCCGACGTCGGCCTGGCGACCGGGCTTTCGGAATGGATCCCGGTGCCGATCGCGCGATGGCAGGGGCGGTACGTCGCGCCCGAGCAGATCTCCGGGGATCCCGCCGACGTCCGCTCGGACCTCTACTCGATCGGCGTGATGCTCTACGAGCTCGCGACGCGCAAGCTTCCGTTCGACGGCTACGACTCGGCGACCTCGTTCTACTACCAGCTGCTCCACGTCGATCCCGCGTCGCCGCGCGAGCTCGGCGCTTCCATCCCCCGCGAGCTGGAGCGCGTCGTCCTCCGCTGCCTCGCGAAGGCGCCGTCCGACCGCTACCAGGACCCCGACGAATTCCTCGAGGACCTGCAGGCCGTCCGCCGGCGGCAGGGCAGCTCCACGCACGTCTCCGGCCTGCCGGAGGACGACCCCGGCGACTTCGACATCGACGAAGACCAGGTGATCGGCGAAGGCGGGATGGGCATCCTCTACCGCGCCCGGCAGCATTCGCTCGGGCGTCCCGTCGCGGTCAAGGTCATCCGCGACGTCTTCACCGCCAGCCCCGAGTTCGTGCAGCGGTTCCGCCAGGAGGCCGAGCTGCTCGCGCAGGTGAACCATCCGAACGTGGTCCAGGTGTTCGGCACCGGCACGTGGCACGGCCGGCTCTTCTACGCGATGGAGCTCGTCGAGGGGCAGGACGTCGCGACGCGCCTCCGGGAGAAGCAGCGCTTCTCGTCGGAGGAGGTGATCCACATCGCCGAAGGCGTCGCGCGCGCGCTGTCCGCCGCATGGAAGTTCCGGATCGTCCACCGCGACATCAAGCCGTCCAACATCCTGCTGACCCCCGACGGCAGCATCAAGGTCGCGGACTTCGGCCTGGCGAAGAGCCTGCGGATCCCGAAGACGGATTCGCGGCTGATCGCCGGCACGTCGGAGTACATCTCGCCCGAGCAGGGCATGGGCAAGGCGGTCGACATCCGGTCGGACATCTACTCGCTGGGCGTCGTCCTCTACGAGTTGCTCATGGGCCGGCCGCCGTTCAAGTCGGACGGCTCGTTCACGTTCGTCGTCTACCAGCACGTCCACTCGGCGCCGCCGGCGCTGGAGCCGCTCACCGGCGCGTTCCCGCCCGCGGTGAAGGAGCTCATCCAGAAGTGCCTGGAGAAGAAGCCGGAGAACCGGTACCAGACTCCCGAGGAGCTTCTGTCCGCGCTCGTGAAGGCGCGGGCGGCGATCCGGCCGACGGCGAAAACGGGCGCGGCGCTGGCGCTCCCCGCGGCGACGGGAGACTGGGCGTGGCGCACGCGCACCGTGGCCCTCTTCCTCGTCATGCTCGCCGGCGCGGCCTGCGCGCTCTTCGCGGTGCTTCACCGGCCGGGAATTTCGCCTCCGTCGCCGCCGCCGGCGGCGTCCGACGGCGAGGACTACATGTTGCTGCTCGGCATGGGCGACTTCCAGGAAGCGGCGAAGGTCGCCGAAGCCCGCTGGGGACGCGAGTCCCAGCAGTTCCAGACGGCGATGAGCCGGGCGGCGGAGAGCGTCCGCCAGGCCGAAGACCTGCGCGCGCGCGAGGCCCTTCGCACCCGCGACTGGAAGGCCGCCACGGAGGCGCTCGAAAGGGCCCGCATCGGCGCGCCCTCGGAGCGGGTCCGCGAGCTCGACGCGGCGCTCGAGATGGCGAAGGATCTCCTGCGCGCGGAGCAGCTCGAGGCGTCGCGGAACCCCGCCGACGCGCTCAAGCTCTACTCGCGCTATGCGCATCCGACGTCGTCGCTCCGCGACTATCTGCTCCCGCGGATCACTCGCTGCCGGACGGCGATCGAGCACGACTCCCGAAAGTAGTCCCGGCCCCTTCCGTAACGGACGCCTCCCGGCCCGGATCAACTGCAAGGAAGGCCGCATTGGCGCTTTCACGGGAGGTGAATCATGCTTAGCTGGGCGCTGGTGTTCTTCATCGTGGCGATCATCGCCGCCGTCTTCGGCTTCGGCGGCATCGCGGCCGGAGCCGCGGGCATCGCCAAGTTCCTGTTCTTCCTCTTCCTCCTGGCGTTTCTGGTGTCCCTCATCGTGGGCGTAACCACGGGGCGGAAGCCGCCGCTCTAGAGAACTCCGGCAATACAAAGACGGCACGGATCGCGAAAGCGATCCGTGCCGTCTTTGTTTTTTCAGGCAGCAAGAGGGGGGAAGGCCGGCAGAAAGCAGCAGGGGGGATGAACGGAGAGCCGGGGGGACGACCCGTCTTCCGGCCGTCTCACGGCCGGAGGACAGGGCCGTCCCCTCCGGGGTTCTCCGCGGAAGTTACGCCGTCGGAATCGGCCGGGGGCGGATTTCCGTGACCACCCTCGTGCCCGTGTGACGATGCCAGCCCGCCGCGAACATCGTGGCGGCGATGCTGATCAGCTGGGCGCCGAGCGTGACCCACGCCACCGTGGCGGCGAAGGAGGACGCTTTTTCGGCCGCATCCTTGGCCGCGACCTTCTCCTCGTCCGAGAGCGGACGGGCCTGGTCGCGCGCCGTCATCCCGGGCTCGTTCTGCCGCGTCTGCGACGAGAGCCTCATCATCGCATCAGGACGGTTCGCCGCGACGGACGCCGCGCCGCCCGCGCCTGCGCCGAGACCCGAGAACACGCCGCCGAGACCGGGCGCGGCGAGTCCGATCGCAAGGCACATGCCGACGGCCCACGTGATGCCGCCGAAGATGAACGAGGAGTAGGGCCGGTCCTTGCGGGAGCAAGAGTTCAGGACCCATCCGCCCACGAGGCCCGTGGCGAGAGCCGTGAGGAGGATCCAGATCGCCGCTCCGATCGAGAACGCCGTGCCCGCCTTCTCCGCCTTGTCGGGGGTGACGCTGTCGGTCGCGGCCACGCTCACCGCGCCGACGGTGATGCCGAGAGCGCCGCCGAGCGTGGACATGAGAATGAAGACCGCGAAGCCCGCGAGCGCGCCCGCGAGAATGGCGCCCCACTGGGTGCGGCTGTTCCACACCGCCTCGGGCACCGCGACATAGCCGGGCGTCGTCGTGCGACCGATGTCGCCCGGGGTTTCCATGTTGGGAGGGCTCATGTGACATCTCCTTCAAGGGGAATCGAACAGAGACTCGCTGGACAGGGACAATTGGATGATTCGCCCCTGAAGACCGGCGTTATGCGCAAAGCCCGGGGAACTACCCCAGGGCGGCCCCGGCCGCGGCGCGCGCGCCGCGCCGGGAGTGGGGAAGTGCGGAACGGTTGCCCAGGTGGTACCGCATCGCACGGAACGTGAGGCCGGGTTCGTACACGAACGTCTCCGACGCGCCGCAAACGCGACGCTCCACTTTTCTCAGGTATCCCCGCCGCACGAGCGCGGCATGGGCCTGCTCCAGGACCGCGCGGCGCCGGCCGCGCGAAAGCGCCGGGCCGAGCGGCAGCAGGTTCGACAGCAGGTCGGCGTCGATCGACGCAAGCGCCTGGCCGCCGCGGACCACGAACTCGGGTTCGAGGATCTCGAGGATCCGCTGCGCGGCGGGATCGCGGAGCGCGATCCAGAGGCCCCAGTTGATCGGCCTCACGTGGCCGGCGTTGATCGAGTCGACGAACGTCTTGTCGAAGTAGACGACGAACTGGGGGCACGTCTGGCTGCGGTGGACGCTGCGCTGGCTTCCGGGAATCGCCGAGCGGAGCAGGCCGATCCGCCGCGAAGGCTTGCCCGCAGGAGTCTCCTCGATGACGACGCGGCAGAGCGTCTGCATCGCCTGCTCGATCGCGTCGAACTGCGGCTGCGTCGCCCGCCAGCAGAGCCGCTCGCACAGGTCGCGCGGATGGATGACGAGCGGGTTCTCGAAGGCCGCGCCCTGCGCGACCGAGCCGTCGATCGCGATCCACTCCAGCGCGCGGAAGACCGAGCGCTCGTAGGTGCCCGGAAGCGGCGCTCCGCGGCTCGAGACGGTCCAGCGGACGCCCGCCTCCTCGTGGGCCACGGCGGCGAGGCCCCGCTCGTGGGGGCGGTTCAGCCCGGACCAGGGCAGCCGCTGCAGCGTCGACTCTCCGTAGGTGACCACGGAGCAGGCCTTCATCCTCTGGAACGGATCCTCGGGATCGGTCAGATCGATGAGCTCCGCCACCGGATCGATGCGCAACGTCGGGACGGCGACTGTGAGTGTTTCCATGTCAGGCTCCTCTTCCCGTCGCGAGGATGTGGGCGGGGCTGCGCGAGGCGACGTCCCTCTCCTGCCGGCTCCGATCCCTCCCCCGGGGTTACCCTAGATCCCGAGACCGCCGAAATGTTACGCGGCCTTGCGGGGGCTCCCCTGCCATAACGATTTGCTCCGCCGGGATTCAATCAGGCAGCGATGGAAAGAATCACCCTCAGTCGCACCGCGATTTCCGAAGCCGCGCCCGCATCGCTCCGGATCATGATCCGGGTGAAGACCCGGCCCGCGCGGGTCGCGATCCTGGCCGGAGCGATCCTCTTCTGGGTGCTCGGCGCCGTCCAGGGCGGACGGGCGTATCTCGAGGGCTATTCTCCCGGCGCCCCGAAGGTGCTCCTCTCGACGCTCGAAGCCATCGGGCTGCTGGCCTTCGCCGCCATCGGCCTCGTGCTCGTCGTCCGCCTCGCGTGGCTGCTGGCCGGACGGGAGACGTACGTCATCAGTCCGGTCGCCGTCTCGGTCCGGCGCTCGATCGGCCCCGTCGCGTTGAGGCACACCTACCGGTTCGCCGACGTCCAGGACGCGCGGCTCGTCCGCCGGCCTGCGGGCGCGGGGGCGCCGCCCTGGAAACAGATGTGCCTGGAGACCGAGCGGGAGTCCGTGGTGCTGCGCCATCGCGAGCGGTACGTCCGGCTTGCGCGCGATCTCGACAAGGCGGAGGGCGCCTATCTTCTCACGGCCATCCGGCTCTGGATGCAGGATCGCTGACCGCCGTAACATCGCCCCCGGGGACGAATCTCACGACATGGAGGTTCGCCCGCATGCTGCTGGAAATGGAAGCGGAAGTGATCATGGCGTTCGCGATGGCCACCGCGATGCTCATCGCCTGCGCGGGCGTCACGCGCGAGCGTCACCCTCATCCTTAGTTCCGTCGTTCCCGGCTCGGCGTCCTCGGAATTGGAGATCGACCCATGCTGTTCAGATTCCTCCGCCGCCGACCGCCGTTGTGGGCCCGGATCGTGCGCGTGACCCTGCTCGTCGGTTCCACGGCCGGCGCCGCGATCGGCGCCGAGCTGCTCCGGCGGAAGCTGGGCATCGGCGCGTCCCGCGTCACCGTGAGCCGGAATGGTCGGACCACCCGCGTCCGCGTTTCGATCCCGAAGTCTAAGGCCGGCCGCCGGAAGCGCCGCGCCGTCGCCACAGGCTCATAATCCAAACGGAGTCGCCATGAAGACGTTGCCGCTCGCCGCTCTGGTCCTCCTGTCCGCCGGACTTGCCTTCGCGGGCCAGGACAAGCCGGAAACCCGCGAAGTCCGGATCTACGTGCTCGACCGCGCCGTCCCCGATCGGAATTTCAAGGACGCCGCGGCGATGCTCACCCTCGAGCAGCCCTCGGGGCGCTCCAAGACGTTCCTGCTTCCGCGGGTCGCCAAGGGAACGCCCACGCCCGACGAGGATCGCGCGACCGGCATGATCCGCGGCCTCACGGGCACGCCCTACTTCGTGGAGCTCCAGACGGGCGAGGCCGGGGCGCCGGCCCGGACGGAGGAGCCCGCGGAGAAGGGGAAGGACGGCGCGGCGCCGTCGGGACAGGAGGTGCTGCGGCGCGTCCACCGCCAGGGCGTCTATTTCGTCCACAAGATCCCCGCGGACCAGCTCACGGGGTCGTTCACCGCGACGGTGACGATCCGGATGGGCAGCCTGACGTTCACGTCCGAGGAGTTCCAGGGACCGAAGGCCACCGTGGCGGTCGACGAAGTCGCCAACCGGGTCGATCAGTCGCTGGCGTCGCTGAAGACGAAGGCGGAGGAGCAGGCCGGGTTCATGGACCTGAAGCCGACGGTGACGAAGCTCCGGCGCGAGCTGGCGCAGCTGGCGCCCGCGGGCTTCGAGGACGCCACCGGCGCGTTCGAGCTCGACCGCCAGTGGTGCCTCGCCCTCGCGCGCACCATCGACGACGCGTGCGATCGCGGCCAGGAGGCCCGGGTGCTGGAGCTGAGCCAGCAGTGCAGCCCGCGGCTGAAGAACATGCAGTCGATGCTGGCCCGGACGAAGAAGGAACCCGAGCCCGCCGCCCCGGAAGTGCCGGTGAAATGATCAGGACCGGTTCTTCGCGCCGGCGGTCAGTACCGCTGCCGTGCCGCCGATGAGGGCGACGGCTCCCGTGATCGCGTAGGCGGCCGCGTCCGGGAGGGAGAGGAGACGCAGCGCCTCGAAACCGCCGATCAGCATCAGGATGGCTCCGGTCCCCAGGAGAACCGCGGCCACGACGTACAGCAGGGCGACGATCAGCGACCGGCGGAGCATCTCGCGCGCGGCGACCTTCACGGATTCCAGGAGCGTGCCGGTGACGATGCCGCGGGTGGATCGAAGCAGGTCCTCCATGACGCCGCCGCCGTTGCGGCTGGACCGGTGGGCTCTCGCGTGTCTCACCGGACCTCGGATCCGGCCGGCGGCGGATTGTTGCGGGAGAACCCCCTCGTAACGGCGCCGAGAGGTTCCGAATCAACCCTTCGTGGACCCCTCGCCCTATCGAAACCATCCGATGGATCACCCGTCGGTCACCGAGGTCTTTCCCGACGATCAGCGCCGGTTCCTCGTCGTCTCGGGCACCCGGTCGCGGACGGGGGAGGAGTGGACTCTGGTCCTCGAGTCGCAGGACGACTACTGGATCTCGCGGCGCGAGCTCGCGGGCGCCTTCGCTCCGGAGGCCTCGGTCTCGGGCTACCTCTTCGATCGCGAGGGGTATCAGGATCCCGTCGGCCTCCTGCGGCGCATGAACGAGCTCGTGCGCGTGGAGTACTACCGGATTCTCCAGGAAAAGATGGCCGGGGATCGGGAGCGCAACGAGCTGACGTCGGAGCTGACGCGGCTCAAGGCCCGGATCGACGCGCTCCGCGGGGAAATTCGCCGGAAATCCCGCGGGTCGCCGCGGCCGGCCCCGCGGCGGAGCCGGGCATCCTCTCCCCGTCGCCGCCGCCCCAGCTGAGACGGGCGCCGGAAGCCGCGTAACATCCCCCCGACGGCAGGTTCTATTCCTAACCTATGGGCGAATGAATTGTTGACTGGATCGAGGGGGTTCCCATGGCCTGGCTGCAGGGCGAGATCTTCAAGTGCTCGAACGTGGACTGTGAGTGCGAAGTGACGCTGACCAAAGCGTCGAAGCGGTCGCGCGGGTCGTTCCTGCCCGACTGCTGCTGCTGCGGACGGCTGATGATGCCGCTGACGCCCACCGCCACGTGACCGGAGCGTCACTTCCGGACGGCGTGCGGACCCGGTCCAGCCCCGCCGAGACCAGCTTCTCCTGGGCGAGCATCAGGGCGACCGCGACCGGAAGGATCAGGAACTTCCGGCTGACGAAGACGCCCAGGGTGACCCCCAGGAACGTCAGACCGGCGGCGTTGTCCTTGAGGAACCGCTCGACGATCCGGGAATCGTCGGCCTGAACGGCAAAGCCGGTGCGCCGGCCCATCCGGCGACGGCGTCTGCCTCTGCCCGTCCGGACTTCCGCCTCGAGTCTCGTGGTGTCTGATTCTTTCATGGCCGTTCTCCCGAATCTCATTGAATTGGAGCGATCGCGCGGCCGAACGTTACGGGGTCGGGGGGGCGAAAAAGGCGTGACGCCGGTCGGCGCGGGGGGTCCCCATTTCATGATCATCGCCGATCTCTATGAGTGCGCGTCGTCCTGCGATTCCTGCGGAGTCCGGCTCTTCCGCCCCGGCCTGGCCGGCGACGACCGCGATCCCCCGACCTGCGGCTGCGGGAGGCCCATGCGACCGGCCGGCTACATCCTGTGGTGAGTGGGGGGAAAATTCGAGACCGCCAATAACACTTCCCGACTAGGGGGATCCCTGATTGCGGTAAGGGACGACATCGAGGGAGGGCGGGGGAGTTGTTGGTTTAATGCCTTCGGTCGTCCCGGAGGTCATCGACATGGGCGTGACCCGTATCCGCTTCCTCCTGGAGTTGTGGCGGAGGAGCTCCGTTGATCTGCCCGCCGGTCCGCCACCCTCCGACAAGGACAAGCAGACGGGTCGCTGGACGCTCCCTCCGCCGACGCCGACGCCGAAGAACGATCCGTCACGTCATCCGCCGCGCTGGCCCGGCTAGCGGATCGGCCGCAGAGACGCGGAGACGCGGAGCGAAAACGGTCTTTCGGCTTGGAACCAACGGAACCCGGCGTCTTCTCTGCGTCTCGGTGTCTCAGCGGCTGTCAGCAGCCCGCTAGGCGCGGGCGGAGAATCCGGGCGTCCGGAGCTCCAGGAGCTGGATGTTTCCCGACGTGATCCGGTCGCTGAAGATCGCCAGGTTGCGGCATTTCGGATTCAGCGGCCGCGGGTAGATCACCCCTTCGAAGCCCTCGTTGTAGGCCGCCACGCCGATCGACTGCGAGACTCTCGTCTCTTCCCCGTTGGCGAGGTCCCGCACCGCGACCCCGAGCATCCCGCGCACCTTCGGGTCGGCGAGGTCGAGGATCCGAGAAAGCGAGACCGAGAAGACGGCGATCACCGTCTCCGGCTCGTCCAGCCCGACCGCCGCGAGCGCGGGGCGGCAGCCGTCCTCATCGGCGACGGCGTAGAGCACGGGGAACGAACCGGGCGGATTGACGCGCCCCCCTTTGAGCGATTCGGAGTACGGGTCCAACAGGTCCCGGATCCGGCCGGCGGGCATCGCGCGCAGCCAGCGACCCGACTCCGCCCGTCCCGGAAAATCCCGGAGGACGAGGCTGTAGAGGTCGGCGGCGGAGCGGATCATCCGTTCACTACCTGTAGGAACCGTTTCGGGAAATCGGCGTGACGGGGGACCTGGTCCCGGGCCTCCTCCTCGACTTCCCAGTAACACCCGGCCTCGAACGGGGCTCAAGAATCATGTCGCGTGAGAGAGAGGATGCCCGGGGCCGCCAGGAACGTGTACCGCACCCGCCCGACGCTCCGTTGCTGATCTGACGCCAGGAGGTACCCCATGCCGACCGAACTGCTGGAACGTCGGGCTCCCGTCGCGCCGCCGCCGGCGCTCGCCCCGAAGCGCGACCCCGTCCTCAACGGATTGGCCTGGCTGGTGGAGACCCCTGCCGAAATCTATCTCACCGCCTGCCGCCTCATCCTGGGCGGAGTGATGCTGGCCCATGCCACCCAGAAGGTGTTCGGCTGGTTCGGAGGGCCGGGCTTCTCCGCCACCGTCGAGTCGTTCCGGGCCCACCTCGGCATCCCCCTGGTGTTCGCGGTGATCGCCATCCTCGCGGAATTCTTCGGAGCGCTCGGCCTGATCGCCGGCTTTCTCGGACGGATCGCCTCGGTATGCATCATCGCCGTGATGGTGGGAGCGATCCTCCTCGTCCACGTCGACAACGGCTTCTTCATGAATTGGACCGGCACCGGCCGGGGAGAAGGATACGAATACCACCTGCTCGCGATCGCGGTCGCGCTGCCGATCCTGGCGAAAGGCAGCGGCGCATCCTCGGTCGACGGCTGGCTCGGCCGACTGCTCCACGAACATCTGCGGCCATAACTTCCGTCGGCTCCGCGGTTCTTGAACAGGTTGATGATCGCCGAGCCGATGCGAACCTCCTGAAAAGGACACTCTCCCATGGCTTCCCATCCCCAAGACGCGCCTTCATCGGAGCCCCGGCGGCCGTCCCGGCGGTTCGCCGGCGACGAGCTCCGCGCCTTCGAACGGCTCCTGCAGCAGCGCCGGCATTTCCTCGCCCGCAACGTCCGCCGGCTCGAGGACGAGGCCTGCCGCAAGGGATCCGACGCCGCGGGAGACCTGTCCACCATTCCGCTCCATCCCGCGGACCTGGCGACCGACACGCAGCAGCAGGACATGTCGCTCGTCTTCATGGAAAACGAAAACGTGCAGCTGCAGGACATCGAAGAAGCGCTGGAGCGCATCCGCGACGACCGGTTCGGGCTGTGCGAGGAATGCGGCTGCGAGATCGCGTTCGAGCGTCTGCGGGCGATCCCTTACGCGCCGCTTTGCCTCGACTGCAAGCGGCGCGAGGAGGAAGCGGCGTGACCGCTTACGAAGGACGGTTCGGCTGCCGATGGAGCGTGTCGTCCCAAGCGTTGACACCGCCGAGCAGAACCTTGGCGTTGCGGTAGCCCCGGGCCTGGAAATCTTCCGCCGCACGGGCGGAGGTCGCTTCCGCGGGTCAGGTTCAGTAGAAGACGATGGTCTTGTCGAGGCCGAACGACGGCAGCTGCTCCTGGAGTTCGCGAAGCGTGATCGAGCCGGCGATCCGGATCGCCCGGCACCGTTCTTCGTCGTCGTAGGCGCAGACGAGGAGGGCCGGATCGGGCCCCTGCAGACGCTCGCGCACCCACGAGGGGGGAACGCGGTTGGCTTCAGAGATCATGGTGGCCTCCTCAAGGGTAGATCGGCCGCGGCGGAGCCCGTTACGCCGGGAATGCGGCGGGGAGCCCATAACGCAAGTCGCAGTTCTGGCTCTAGTTAGTAGCGAGAGCTGGACCTGAACCCGTTTTAGCGAAAGGCCGAGGGAAACCTTGATACCGCGCCGAGACCGGTGACAGGAAACTGGCTCTCGCTCTTTTTTAACCCCGCGTCCGGGCTCACGGTCTGCAGGGAGCGGACCGAACGGCAGGGAGCGCAGTCAAGATAGGGAATCGACCATGCACATCTCCAGAAGCGCCGCCCAGCAGTCCTCCGTCCCCCGCGACGGGACGCTGCACCGCCTCCAGGACGCCCGCGCGCCCCGGAAGGGGCCGGCCGGCGGCCGGAGCTTCTGGAGCGATCCCGAGGATCCCCGGCGCAAGAAGCGCGCCGACCGCGACGGAGACGACGAGGAAACCGTCGCCGAGGAGCGCGAGGGGTCGCGCGGCGGCGACCTGTTCCAGCTCTACCTGCACCAGATGACGGAGATCCGCCTTCTGCCGCGGGACGAGGAGCTCTGGCTCGCGAAGCAGATCGATCTCCACCGCAAGCGCCTCCGCGCGAAGCTCTACGAATCTCCGCTCGCGCTCGCCGAAATCCTTCCGCTCCTGGAGGGGCTCGATGAGGGCAGCCTGATCCCGGCGCGGGTCGTCGCGCTCGACGATCCCGCCGCGCTCCGGTCGACCCTGGCGGCGTCGATCGAGGCGATCCGCGGGATCCTCCGCGACTGCGACCGCTCCCGGACGAAGTCGCAGGTGCGCCGCCAGCGCCGCGCCACGATCCTGCTCGAGAAACTGGGCATCGACCTCCGCAAGATCATCCCGATCGTCCGCCGGATGGAGGAGCTCTCCCGCCGCTACGACGAGCTGGAACGGATGCTGGCGGCCGACCGCCGGAGCTCGCTCCCGATGGACGAGCGGTCGGCGCGGAGCCTGGAGATGGAGCGGATCCGCCGGTCGACGGCGAAGTCGCCCGAGGCCCTGCGCCGCTGGGTGACGGAGCTCCAGACCCATCTCGCCCACTACCACCAGCGCAAGGGCATGCTCGTCAGCGCCAACTTGCGCCTGGTCGTCTCGGTCGCGAAGAAATACATCAACCGGGGCCTCTCGCTCCCCGATCTCGTCCAGGAAGGAAACACCGGCCTGCTCCGCGCCGCGGACAAGTTCCAGAGCCAGCGCGGCTTCAAGTTCTCGACCTATGCGATCTGGTGGATCCAGCAGGCCATCCTCCGCGCCCTCGCCGATTCGTCCCGCACGATCCGCCTGCCCGCCCACGCGGTCGAGGACATCCAGCGCTTCCACGCGGCCACCAGCGCGCTCGCCCAGGCGAACGGCCGGACGCCCTCCGTGGACGCCGCGGCGGAAGAGGCGGGCCTCTCTCCGACGGCCGCCCGCTCGCTGCTCAAGTTCGCCCGCCGTCCGGTCTCGCTCGACGAGCCGCTCGCGGAAGGAGAGCAGGATTCCGTCCGCGAGCTCGTGGGCGACAAGGGATCGCCCAGCCCGTCCACCTCGACGTGGAAGGAGACCGTCCGGGAACGGCTCGATCGGCTCCTCGACACGCTCCATCCCCGCGAGCAGGAGATCCTCCGGATCCGTTACGGGATCGACGGACGGACGCCCTGCACGCTGGAGCAGCTGGGCCGGCGGTTCCGGCTCAGCCGAGAGCGCATCCGGCAGCTGGAGCGCCAGGCGATCCTGAAGCTCAAGCACCGGAGCGACCTCGTGGCGCTGAAGGAGGCGATGGCGAAGCCGTCGTCGCCCCTGTCGCTTCACACGCCCCGGCACATGAGCATGAACTGAGCGTGCAGTAACTAACCGAATCATCCCGGCTCAATCCATTCGCAGGACAAGTGCGAAAGGATGGGCGGTATGGTTCGGTACGGCTGGCAGTTTTTCTTCCTGGCGCTGGCGACGCTCGCGATCCCGGCGTGCGGCGGCGGCGGAAACGACAGTTCGAGCAGCACCGGTTCTTCCCAGCCCCTTTTCAAGGAGACCTTCGACGGCGCGTTCCCCGGGACCTCGTGGTCGGCGCCGTTCTCGGCGGGATCGGGCACGAGCCTCCAGATTGATTCCTCCGGCGGCGATCCCGCGCTCCGCATGACCTCGACGGACGATCCCGCGTTCGTCGGCACGACGACGATGGCCTCCTTCTCCAGCCGGCCGATCACGGTCGCGGTCCAGATGTCGGCGACCGGCTCGGGCGAGGGCAGCGGCGGCATCGCGATCCTCGATCACACCGGCGCGTCGATCGCCGCGGCCGAGTGGCACGCCGCGACGCCCAGCGCGCTCACGTTCCGCATCCTCACCGCGACGAATCCCACCCCGGTGGCCGTGCCGCTCCCCGGCAGCGGCTTCCACACCTTCACCTTCACGTGCACGAGCTCGGGCGATGCCCAGTGGCTCCTGGACGGCACCCCGGTGATGAGCAAGAGCGGATTCCCCAGCGACATGGTGCGGGTGCAGATCTACGACAACATCAGCTCTTCCGGCGGGTCGTCCTTCGCGGAGTTCCGCTTCGACGATGTGACCGTCACGTCTCCCTAGGGTTGAATCCTCGCGGAGAATGAAGAATCGAGGCTTCGTCCTCGATTCTTCATTCTCTATTCTTCTCAAGCACTGATCCGCTGCTGCGCGGGGCCTTCCACGGAGACCAGGTTGAACGCGGTGTTGATCAGCGCCACGTGCGAGAACGCCTGGGGGAAGTTGCCCAGCAGCCGGCCCCGTTCGGGATCGAACTCCTCCGACAGAAGCCCGACGTCGTTGCGGACCGCGAGCAGTCGCTCGAAGAGGCGGCGGGCCTGCTCCGTCTGGCCCATGAGCTGGTAGTTGTCCGCGAGCCAGAAGGAGCAGGGGAGGAAGACACCTTCGTCCTCGGCGATCCCGTCCACCGGCTGCGTCATGCGGTTGTCGTAGCGCAGAATGAAGCCGTTCCTCGACAGCCGTTCCTCGATCGCCGCCACGGTGCCGCGCACCCGCGGATCGTCGGGCGGCAGGAAGCCGACGAGCGGGATGATGAGCAGGCTGGCGTCGAGCTCGTCGGATCCGTAATACTGCGTGAACGTGCCCCGGATCGGGTCGAAGCCCTGGGTCGACACCTCCGAATGGATCTCCGCGCGAATCGCCTTCCACCGGTCGACGGGCCCCGGCATCTTGAACTGCTCGACCTCCTTGATCGCGCGGTCCATCGCCACCCAGGCCATGACCTTGGAATGGGTGAAGTGGCGTCGCGGGCCTCTCACCTCCCAGATCCCGTGGTCCGGCATCCTCCATTCCTTCTCCAGGAAGCGCATCAACGCATCCTGCAGGCGCCAGGTGTCCTCGCTCGACTCGAGGCCGCTCCGGCGGGCGACGTGCATCGCGTCCATCACCTCGCCGTAGACGTCGAGCTGAAGCTGGCGGGACGCGGCGTTGCCGATGCGGACCGGCGCGGAGAGCTCGTACCCCGGCAGCCAGGGGAGCGTCTGCTCCGGCAGCCGCCGCTCGCCCGCGATCCCGTACATGATCTGGAGGTCGGACGGGTCGCCCGCGGCCGCCCGCACCAGCCAGTCGCGCCACGCCTTCGCCTCCTCGGTGAAGCCGGCGAGCTGGAGCGAGTAGAGCGTGAACGTCGCGTCGCGCAGCCAGCAGTAGCGGTAGTCCCAGTTGCGCGTGCCGCCGATCTGCTCGGGCAGCGAGGTCGTGGGCGCGGCGGCGATGCCGCCCGTCTGCGAATAGGTCAGCGCCTTCAGCGTCAGCAGCGACCGGATCACCGCCTCCCGCCACGGGCCGCGGTACGTGCAGCGGCTCGACCAGCGGCGCCAGTGGTCCTCGGTGTACTCGACGACCTTGTAGGGATCGAGCGCGTAGGGGCGGCACGTGATCGCCGGATCCCACGTCAGCGTGAACGCGACGCGCTGGCCGGGAAACACCGCGAACTCGGTGACGTTCGACAGCTTCCTCCCCTCCGCGTTCAGGTCGGACGTCAGCGTCATCCCGTCCGGTCCCGCCACCGCGTGGAGCGCCTTCTCGTAGGTCCGGATCCAGGGAACGATGGAACCGTAGTCGAACCGGATCAGGAGTTCCATCCGCATCGGCACGCGGCCCTCGAGGCCTTCAACGATGCGGATGACGGTGGGCTGCGTCTGGTGGACGGGCATGCAGTCGATGAGGCGGACCCTCCCGCTCTCGCACCGCAGCTCGGTCTCCAGCACCAGCGTCTCGGGGAGATACCGGCGCGACGAGGAGAGGATCGGGGTCGACGGACTCAGGAGCCACCGGCCGTGGCGGGCGTCGCCGAGCAGCGCGGCGAAGCAGGCGCCCGAATCGAAGCGGGGGAGACAGAGCCAGTCGATGGACCCGTCATTGCCGACCAGCGCGGCAGTTTCGGTGTCCCCGATCAGCGCGTAGTCCTCTAGTCGCAACGGCATCGGCGGATCCGCTCCTTGAATCGTCTGAGGCGCGCGTCCGCGGCCGTCGTCCGGCCGGGCCTAATTCGCGGAGGTCCCGTGGACCTCTTTCAACGGCTGGTTCTGCAGGACCCCCTCCGTGATGATCTGGCGGAGGGCGCCCGTCGTCTCCCGCAGGCGGTCGGCCTGACCTTCCAGCTTGAACGCCGCGAGAGACTGCGAATCCCAGAGCTGGGTGGCGATCGCCCGGACCAGGCGCTGCTGCTCTTCCAGCAGACGTGCCCCGGCCTCGATCAGCGCGCTCGCCCTCATGGACTGCCCGAACAGCAGCGTGGGCAGCGTGTACTGGTGGTTCGCGGGGCAGCCCAGAAGCTCCTCGCTCCCGGGCACCGCCGTGAGATTGTCGCCACAGGCCGGACAGGAGAGCGCGAGTCCGGTGTCGATGTTGGAGTCGGGTTCATTCATAGGTGTCCTCCAGCGCGGCTCCCAAGACTACGATGTCCTCCCCGGATGGACGTTATGGGGCCACGCCGGACATCACACTTTCTCCGCCGGGCGCTCAGCAGGGAGAGAGGTCCGTACGAAGGAGGTCCCATGGCCGCACGGAAGAAAGCGCCGTCCACGCGGGCGGGCGAGTACGTCCACGAGGAGATCCATCACGCGCGTCAGGGGAAGCATCCCGTCAAGAACCGCAAGCAGGCCATCGCGATCGGCCTCTCCAAGGCGCGCAAGGCGGGCATCCGCGTTCCTCGCAAGCGGTCGTCCCGCTCATAACGGATTCTCGCACGGGGGGTCACCACAGGACGTTTCTCCCCCCGAAAGACCTGGAGGCTCAGATGGAGCGGATCCTGGCGGCGCTCGACGGCTCCGCGGAAAGCGAACAGATCCTGGACCAGGCCGTCCGCTTCGCCGGACGCAACGCCGCGATCGATCTGCTCCACGTCGTTCCGACCTTCAACCACGCGATCCCCGGCGTCGGCTTCAACGTGGAAGACCTGGCGGCGATCTATCTCGACCGCGTCGCGGAGCGCCTGTCGGGCCGCAAGGTCCGCACGTTCGTCTGGCGCGGCGCGCCCGAGGAGGAGATTCCGAAGGCCGCCCGGAGCCTGAACGCCGACCTCCTCGCGCTGACGACGCACGGACGGCGGGGCCTGTCCCATCTCCTGATGGGCAGCGTCGCGGAAGTCGTCGTCCGGAACTCGCCGGTGCCCGTCCTGATGATCCGCCCCGGCCTCCCGGTGCCGGAGCGGCCCGTGGAGCGGATCCTGGTCCCGTTCGACGGCAGCGAGGCGTCGGGCGACGTGTTCGAGCCCGTGCGGACCCTGGCCGCGGATCACGGCGCGGAGATCCTGCTCCTGCAGGTCCGGACGCCGCTGGTCGCCGACCTGACGCCGCTCGGGTTTCCCCTCTCCTCCTCCGATCCCGGCCCCACGCTCGAGGAACAGGTGCGGCGTCTCCAGGCGAAAGGCCTCCGCGTGAGCCCCGTGGTCGCCCAGGGCGATCCTGCCGCGCAGATCCTGCGGCAGGCCCGCAACCTTCAGGTGGACCTCATCGCCATGGCGACCGTGGGACGCAAGGGCCTGTCGCGGATCCTGCTCGGGAGCGTGGCCGAGGAGGTCGTCCGAAAGATGGACCGGCCCGTGGTGCTCCACCGGGTGACGCCCAGCTCGGAGGCGCTCCGCCGGGCTCAGGAGCAGCATGCTCCCGGGTCCGATTGAGCCGTCGCGGCCGGTCAGTCCCCGCCCCCCAGGTCGAACGATCCCGGATCCGCCGAATCCGCGGGGGAGGGCGTCGCGCCACGGATCGTGGGAGTCGACTCGTCTTCCGGCTCCCAGGGGAACGGGTCGCCGGGGATGCTTGCGCGGCGGGAAGAAACATCGTGGGCCTTGCGGCCCGTGGGTTCAGAATCGTGAGTCATCATGGCGCCACCCAGGTAACACTCGCCTCTCGGACCAAGTCACACTTTCGATGAGCCTGAATGAGTCGTTCCGTTACCGGCCGCGGCCATAAAGAAAGGACACCATGGACGCCGATCTTCGGGCCGATGCCGTTCGTCGTTGGGGATACCTGCTGGCCCGGTATGATCCGCTGGGCCGAATTCCTCCGCAGTCCCTCCCGGCGCTCGGCGATCTGGAACGCGTTCCCGACAATCTCCGTCGCGCGTACCTCGGCCCGATCGGCGTCGAGTTCATGCACCTTTCCGATCCGGACCGCCGGCGATGGATCGCCGGGCGTCTGGAAGCGGATCCTCCCGCAGTCGACCGGCCGCGGCTCCTCGAGCAGCTCCTCCGCGCCGACCTCTTCGAGCAGGTCCTTCAGTCGCACTACGTCGGCACCAAGCGGTTCTCGCTCGAGGGCATGACGTCGCTGATCCCGCTCCTCGACGAAGCGCTGCGCGCCGGCGCGGAGAAGGGCGCGGAGCAGGCCGTCATCGGCATGGCCCACCGCGGTCGCCTCAACGTGATCGTCCACATCCTCGGGACGCCCCCGCGCGAGATCTTCGCGCGGTTCGAGGACGCCGATCCGGAAAGCGTCATGGGCGGCGGAGACGTCAAGTACCACCTCGGCGCGGGCGGCGCGCGGCGCCTGCCGGACGGCCGCCTCATGGCGCTGGAGCTCGTCGCCAATCCGAGCCACCTGGAGGCCGTCGACCCCGTCGCGCTGGGATTCGCCCGCGCCCGGCAGGACCGGCTCGGCGAGCAGGGACGCCGCACGGTCCTCCCGCTGCTGCTTCACGGCGACGCCGCCGTGGCGGGGCAGGGCGTGGCGGCCGAGACGTTCAACCTCGCCGATCTTTCGGGATACACGGTCGGCGGAACGATCCACGTCGTCCTGAACAACCTCATCGGATTCACCACGCCGCCCGCGTCGCTCTACTCCTCGCGGCTGGCCACCGACGTCGCCCGGCGCCTGCCGATCCCGATCCTCCACGTGAGCGCGCAATCGCCGGAGGACGTCGTGCGGGCGGCCCGCGTCGCGGCGGAGTACCGGTTCGAGTTCGGCAGCGACGTGGTCCTCGACCTCGTGGGCTATCGCCGCCACGGCCACAGCGAAGTCGACGATCCGACGACCACCCAGCCGCTCCTCTACCGGAAGATCGCGGCGCTGGCGCCGGTGTGGACGACGTACGCCCGCGACGCGGGACTGGAAGCCGACGAGCTCGCGCGCCGGGTCCGCGACGAAATGGAGCTGGAGCTCCGCGAGGCGCGGGAGCTCTCGGACGTTCCTCGCCTGCAGGTGCCGGCGCCCCATTGGACCGACTTCAAGGGCGGCCCGTACGATCCCGGCGAAGAAGTCCTCACGGCGGTTCCGCGCGAAAAGCTGCGCGAGTTCGGCCGGCGGATCTGCTCGCCTCCCCCGGGATTCCACGTCCATCCGAAGGTCGCGCAGGGGCTCGCGCTCCGTCGGGAGATGGCGGAGGGCCAGCGGCCGGTCGACTGGGGCATGGCGGAGGCGCTCTCGATCGCGTCGCTTCTCGACGAGGGCATCGGCGTGCGCCTCACGGGCCAGGACACGCGACGCGGCACGTTCAATCATCGCCACGCGGTGCTGATCGACGTCGAGAACGAGAAGGAATACGTCCCGCTCAATCACCTGCGACCCGATCAGAAGGACTTCCTCGAGTGCATCGACAGCCCGCTCTCGGAAGCGGCGCCGCTGGGATTCGAGTACGGCTATTCGCGGGATTTCCCGGAACGTCTCGTCGCCTGGGAGGCGCAGTTCGGGGACTTCGCCAACGGCGCCCAGATCCTCGTCGACCAGTTCCTGAGCGCGGCCGAGGACAAGTGGGGCCATCTGTCGGGCCTGGTGATGCTCCTCCCGCACGGGTTCGAAGGGCAGGGGCCCGAGCACTCCCACGCGCGGCCCGAGCGGTTCCTCCAGCTGGCGGCGCACGACGCGTTCCAGGTGTGCCAGCCCTCGACCGCGGCCCAGTACTTCCATCTGCTCCGCCGGCAGATCCTCCGGCGGTGGCGCAAGCCGATGATCGTGCTCACGCCGAAATCGCTCCTCCGCCATCCGTCGTCGGCCTCGCCGCTCGACGAGTTCGAGCTGGGCGAATTCCGGCGCGTCCTTGCGGAGACCGCTCCGGGCGCCGACCGCATCCTGATCTGCTCGGGGAAGATCGCCCACGAGCTCCGGCGCGAGCGGGACAAGCGCCGCGACGCCGGCGCGACGATCCTCACGCTCGAAGAGCTCACGCCGTTCCCGGCCGCGGAGCTCACCGCGGCGTTCGAGACGTTCCCGAAGGCGGGGGAGATCGTCTGGGTCCAGGAGGAGCCCGCGAACATGGGCGCGCTGGCGTTCGTCGCGCCCATCCTCGAGCGGCTCGCCGGCGGGCGGACGTTCCGCGCGATCAGCCGAGCGGCGAGCGGAAGCCCCGCGACCGGGTCGGCGGTCGTCCATGAACGGGAGCAGGCAGAGCTGATCGAACGGGCATTCCGGCGGGTCGAAGGCGTCGTCCAGCGGAGCTACTTGGAGACGGACAGGTAGAGGCACGAGTCCGCGCGCCTCACGCGGAGCAGCACGGGGTCGCCGCTCCGCCGCATCGCCTCGCGCAGCTCGGACGAGCTGTGGACCGGTTTCAGGTCCGCTTCGACGATGAGATCGCCGCGGCGCAGGCCGTTGGACGACGACGAGGGCAGCACCGAGATCACGATCACGCCGCCCTCTTCGTCCACGCCCGCGCGGTGGAGCGTGTCCGCCGACACGGGGCCGACGCCGACGCCGTCGATGCCCGAGGAGGAGCCGGCGGGCTCGTCGCCGCCGCCGTCGGCCTTCGCGTGTCCGGGAGACGATCCCTCCAGCTCCTGGAGGCGGACCTCGATCTCGAGCGTCTTCCGGTTCCGCCAGATCTCGAGCTTGACGCGCGCCCCCGCGCCCCGCATCGCGATGCGGTGGCGGAGTTCCGCGCTCGACTCCACGGGCCGGCCCTCGAACTTCACGATGATGTCGCCCCGCCGGATGCCCGCCTCGCGCGCCGGGCCTTTCTCGGGCGCGTCGGTGACGATGGCGCCCCGCTCGGGACCGTCCTTGAACGCGCGGGCGAGCGGCGGCGTGAGGTCCTGGAGCGTGATGCCGATCCGGCCCCGGCTCACGCGGCCGTCGCGCAGGAGGACGTCCGTGATCTCGGTCACCAGCAGGCTGGGGATCGCGAACCCGACGCCCTGAAACCCGCCGGTGCGCGTGGCGATCGCCGTGTTGATTCCGATCACTTCGCCTTTCAGGTTGACCAGCGGGCCGCCCGAGTTCCCAGGGTTGATCGCCGCGTCGGTCTGCAGGAAGTCCTCGTCGTCGAGGATGCCGATGTTCGCCCGCCCCTTCGCGCTCACGATGCCGGAACTCACGGTCTGCCCGATGCCCAGCGAGTTGCCGATCGCCAGCACCGTCTCGCCGACCCGGACGCGCGACGAATCGCCGAACGCCGCGACGGGGAGGGCATCCGCGGCGATCCGGACGAGCGCCACGTCGGTGTGGGGATCGCTCCCCAGGACGCGGCCGCGGAACTCACGGCGGTCTGCCAGCACCACGCGCAGCTCCGACGCACCTTCGACGACGTGGTGGTTCGTCACGATCACGCCGTCGGCGCGGACGATGACGCCGGAGCCGAGCCCCTGTTCCGTGCGCGTGGACGAGTCGGCGATGCCGAGCGGATCGATCGAGGAGGTTTTCCGGCCGGCCGCGCGGGTGGAGTAGACGCTCACGACCGCCGGAGCAACCCGTTCCACCGAGTCCGGAACGGCCGCTTCGCCGGGCTCCGGATTCCCCCGAGGCAAGGGAGACGGCGCGTTCCGGTCGCCGACATTCATGCCGACCGCCAGGACGGCCGACGCCAGGAGGAGGAGGAGGGGAAGACGGAGAGGGACGGCGAGGTTCATCACGGACGCTCCATGCAGGTAGAGTTCCCCCGGCGGAAAGGGTTACGACTCGTAACCCCCGCGCCACGTCCGGTTCTAATCCGTAGGGAACGAAGCGCGGGTCGGATCGGCATTGCCTATGAAGACCATGCTGCTGGAACGAGTCCTGATCCCGCTGGACGGCACGGCGGCCGCCGAGTCGGTGGTGCCGCTGCTGGAGCCCATCCTCTGCCGAAGCGGATCCGAAGTATTCCTCGTCCGGACGGTGGGCCCCGCGGAAGAACTCCGGGAGGCCGATGAGTACCTGCAGGGCATCGCCGGCCGCTTCCTGGACGAAGGCCTCTGCGCCCATACGATGGTCGGCAAGGGCTCGGCGCCGGAAATCATCGAGCGGCTCGCCACCGGCGAGGACGTCACGCTGATCGCCATGTCCGTTCCGCCGGAAGGCCTGGGTCCCGTGATGGAGCGTCTGATCCGCGTCTCCGCGAAGCCGGTGCTCGCGCTCCGTCCGCCGTACCGGCCGGCTCTCTCCCGAAAGGGCCGCCGGACCATCCTGGCGCCGCTGGACGGCAGCGAGGCGTCGCGCCGGAGCCTGCCGCTCGCGCTCGAGCTGGCCGGCATCCTCGACGCCCGCGTCATCCTGATGCGCGTCATCGTACGCGACGACGAGGAGATCGAGGCGCTTCAGGATCTGCACGACGTCGCCCGACGGCTCGCCGAGCAAGGCCTGACCGCGGAGATCTGGATCGAGCGGGGCAACCCCGTCGAGAAGATCCTCCAGGTGTCCCGCGAAGAGGAGGCCCAGCTGGTCGTCCTGACCACGAAGGGCCGATCGGACGGCCCGGCCGACCAGCTCGGACCGGTCACCGCCGAGATCATGAACCGCTCGCCGGTGCCGGTTCTCGCGGTCCACGTCCGCGGGGCATAACATTCCCCGCAGGCGCCGGTCATGCACTAAGAGTGAGAGTGACGGGGCGTGCGTGGGCCGCGGTTCTTCTGGCGATGGCCTGGGGCTGCGGCGACCGGAAGTCCGGGAACGAAGGCGTCGGCCTCTATCCCGCCAACTACGATTCCTCCCTCGATCCGTTCGACGAGAACGTCCTCACCGATTACCGGCTCGAGATGGACCCGGCGGACTGGGACGCGATCGTGGCCGATCCGTTCAACCGGACGTGGCGGCGGGCGGTCCTCGAGTGGCGCGGGGAAGTCTGGAACGATGTCGCCGTCCGCGCGGCCGGCCAGCGTTCCCGCATCCCGGGCAACCCCAAGCCGTCGATCCGCATCAAGTTCAACTTCTTCGTCCCCCATCGGAAGTTCCACAGCCGGTTCCTCACCGGCGTGAAGCTCACGAGCGACACCAACGATCCGTCGATGATGCGCCGCCGCCTGGAAGACGGCGTCTATCGCGCGTCGGGACTCCCCGCGCCGCGCTGCGTCCACGCGCGGCTGGTCGTCAACGACGCCTATAAGGGGCTCTTCCAGGTGGAGGAGCGGCTCAACCGGGGCTTCGTCGAGCAGCACTTCGGAAGCCAGATCAACCAGATGTACGATTTCGCGCCCGACGCCGAGGCGTTCGCGGGCCACGACGACGACGTGACCTGGGCGGGAAGCGATCCCGGGCTCTACGTGCCCCATCTCTTCGTGCCCCAGCTGCGGGAGCTCGATCCCGCGAACCCCGACGTGAAGGTCGCGTTTCCCGAGAACGTGCGCGACTTCGTCCAGACGGTCAACACGCAGCCGTGGGCGACGATCGCGCAGTCGGTGGACATCGACCAGTTCTGCCGGTTCATGGCGGCGGAAGTCGTGACGGGCGAGGCGGACGGCTACGTCGCCTTTCGGGTCACCGGAGCCCCGCCGTTCCGCTCGTCCAACTTCAGGATCTATCCCAACCCGGGCTCGGGGAAGTGGATCGTCCTCGCCTGGGATCGCGAAGAGGGCTACTGGACGACCCGGGACTCGATCCTCACCGGCTTCGACCAGCGCGTCCTCACGCGCAACCTGATCCTCGCCGATCCCTCAACGCTCGACCACTACCGCGAGATTCTCGGCAATCTCGCCCGCGGTGCGGCGTCCGTCGCGTCGATGAACCAGCGGATCGATTTCATCGTCGACCAGGTCCGCGAAGCGGCGGCCGAAGATCCGTTCAAGACGGCGGGCTCCGCGGAGAACTGGCTCAGCCACGTCCAGACCATCCGCGACGTCCTCGCGCGGCAGATCGCGCTGGTCCAATCACAACTGGAACGGTAGCGGATCACCTCCTTGGAGGGGTCGGCAGACCTCGAGAGGGGGCAGCTTCGGGGGCTCCAGATCGAGGTGGTCGATGAGCACACATCTTCGTTTCGCGCCCTGGATTCTGCTGACCGCCATGGTCTCCGCTGCATCCGCGGACGAAGTCGTCCTCAAGAACGGCTCCAAGATCGAAGGGTCGGTCCAGGAGGACGGAAACAAGATCACGATCGACGTCGGCAGCGGCACGATCACCGTCGACCGCTCCGAGGTGAAGTCGATCAACCGGAACGGCGGCCTCATCGAAGAGTTCGACCGTCGGGCCAAAGACGCGCGTCCCGACGACGCGGAAGCCCAGTGGCAGGTCTACACCTGGTCCCGGCAGCACGAAGGGCTGAAGTCGCGCGGCGAACGGCAGTTGCGGAAGATCCTCGAGATCGATCCGAACCACGAGGGCGCCCGCCGGGCGCTCGGCTTCGTCAACCACAAGGGCGTCTGGCTCACGCAGGAGGAGTCCAAGGCGACGCTCGGCCTCGTGAAGTACAACGGCGACTGGGTCAGCGCGGACACCGCGGAGCGGCTCAAGAAGCTCGACCAGGAGATCCGTCTCGCCCAGATGAAGCAGGACGCCGAGTCGCAGCGCGCCCGCGACGCGCTCGAGATCGAACGGAACCGCGTCGCCCAGCGCCAGCGGGTGCTCGACCTGCTCCAGGCCGGCCAGCTGCCCACGCCGCTCGTCGCGCCGTGGGGCGTCCGCTACTGGGGTCCGGCGGGGGCGGGCGCGCAACCCACCGCGGATTGAGCTCGGCGCTCAGAACACGTAGGTAAAGCCCAGCAAGTACTGGTTCCGTCTCCAGCTGGTTTCTTCATTGCTCAAGTCCGGTTTCCCGGGCTCGCTCGTATCCGACACCCCGTGGATGTACGTCGCCTCCACGGAGATCCCCGGCATCGGCTTCCAGGTCGCGCCGGCGACGATGCGGGTTCGGAAATCCGTGCGGCCGGCGTGCGACGGATCGACCTCTGCGCTGTGCGACGTCGTGTAGACCCGATACTCCGCGCGGTACTTGACCTCGAGCTCCCACTCCTTGGAGAGCTTGCTCACGACGCCGAATTCGCCGCCGTTCTGGTAGTAGGAGGTGTCGGGCTGGACCCCGACCGCGAGCGCGTAGTTGTACTCGAAGTCGTACTGCACGAACGGCTGGAGCTCCGGCAGGAAAGGGAAGGCCATCCGTGGCGCGATGAACGGCGCGAACGACGTCCGGTAGCGGAACGGCGAGTCGTAGTCGCGGATCTCCACGCCCCCTTTCGGCCGGAACAGGACGCCCTCCCACACCGGCACCTTCATCGCGGCCTCGAAGAGATGGTCGTCGTAGAACGCCGACTCGTAGATGCCGGTGTCCAGGTTCCGGTACTCGCGGCGATAGATGCCCGGCTCGTACGTGTACTCCAGGCTGTAGGTCTTCGCCTTGATGAACGCGGACAGCGCCGCGTGGCTCGCGAAGGAATTGACCTGGTAGATGTAGCCGGTGACCCTCAGCCCGGCCCGTCCGTTGTCGCCGAAGAAGCTCATCGCGACATCCGCCTCGCCCCAGGGCGCGTAGATCCAGTCCTGCGGCTGCTCGACGCGGAACTTGTCGGGATTGGTCCCGTCCTCGAGCGCGCGGAGATCGCGCTTGTCGAGCCGGATGATGTTGTCGTTGTATTCGAGCGTCATGCCGACGCGGAACACGGCGTCGTAATCGGCCCGCTTCGGCTTCTTCTGAAGATCCTCCGGGGTCGGACGGGCCGCTCCCGGCGGCTCCTGCGTCGGATCCTGTTTCTTCTTCTTGTGCTTCTTCACCGGGACGTCGGCGGGGGCGGACGGGTCCTGGGCGACTTCCGCCTCCTGCAGGGCCAGGACCAGGACGATCAGCAGATGCATGGGGACCTCCTTCAGGCGACCCGGGCGTAGAAACCGCCGCGGGCGAGCACCTCGGCGCGCGAGCCGCACTCGACGATGCCGCCCCGGTCGATCACCACGATCCGGTCGACGAACTGCGCGCAGCGGGGATGATGAGTGACCAGGAGCGTCGTCTTTCCCTGGCACGCCCGTTCGAGCGCGCGCAGGACCAGGTCCTCGGACGGCGCGTCGAGCCCCGTGGTCGGCTCGTCGAGGAGCAGGAGCGGCGCGTCTCTCAGGATCGCCCGCGCCAGCGCCAGCCGCTGCCGCTGGCCGCCCGAGAGCGTCGAGCCCCGCTCCGAAAGTTCCGTGTCGTAGCCCTCCGGCAGCTCGCGGATGAAGCCGTCGGCCTCCGCCAGCTCGCACGCCCGGACGATCGCCGCGTCGTCGGCCGACGGGCGCCCGAACGCGACGTTCTCCCGCACGGTGCCGCTGAAGAGGAGCGACTCCTGGAGGACGAGGCTGACCTGCTCCCGCACCGAGCGGAGGCGGTAGTCGCGGACGTCCCGGCCGTCGAGCAGCACGGCGCCCGAGGTCGGATCGACCAGCCGCGCGACGAGGCTGAGGAGCGTGCTCTTGCCCGCGCCGCTCGGACCGACCAGCGCGACGCGTTCCCCCGGCAGGATCCGGAGCGTGATGCCGGAAAGGGCGGGGCGGCCTTCGTCGTAGGCGAACGAGACGTTTCGGAACTCGATCGCGCCGGCGAACCGCGGCGCGGAGGCGGCCCCGGGCAGGTCGGCCACGTCGGGCTTCGCGTCGCGCAGCGCGGCGATCCGCTCGGCCGCGGCGCGCGCCTTCGCGAGGACGACCGTCCCCTTCGAAAGCGACTTCATCGGCGTGTAGAGCTTGTTCAGGTAAGCGAAGAAGACGACCAGGTCGCCGACCGACGCGGCGCCGTTCATGACCTGCATGGCGCCGAAGCCCATCAGGGCCGCGAGGCCGATCGCTTCGAGGAGGTCGACCAGCGGCGCCATCCTCGCCTGGTGCTCGATCCCCTGGCGGTACGCGTCGAGGCTCCGGCGGTTGTGCTTCTGGAACCGCTCCTGCTGCTGGTCCTCCTGGGCGAGTCCCTGGACGATGCGGATCGAGCTCAGGGTTTCCTGGGCGACGGAGGCGAGCTGCCCGTTGCTCGCGCGCGCGGCGCGGGCCGACGCGCGGACGCGGGAGCGGACGCGGCCCGCGGCCCAGGCGAGGAGCGGCGCGACCCAGAGCGAGACCAGCGCGAACGGCCAGTTCATCCAGAACATCACCGCGAACAGCGTGACGCACTGGAGGATGTTCTTGAACGCCTCGACTCCGGTCTCCGTCGCCGCCTCCTGGACGGTGGAGACGTCGGAAGTGAGCCGCGTGATCATGTCGCCGGTGCGGTGGCGGTCGTGGAAGTTCAGCGACAGCCGCTGCAGATGGGCGAAGAGGTCGCGCCGGAGGTCGTGGGCGAACGCGCGTCCGACCCGTCCCAGGATCTTCTTGTACGCGTACGTCGCGGCCCCGGTCCCCACGGCGACGAGGATCGTGGCGGCGCAGGCGGCCAGAAGGAGGGTCGTCCGGTCGAGCGCCAGGCGGTCGAGCCACGACTGGATCAGCGGGAGGTGGCCGGCCTTCGGCACCGGCGGCAGGACGCGGTCGATGACGATCTTGAGCGGCCACGGCTTGCAGAGGTTGAGCGCGGCGTCCGCCAGGACCGCCGCCAGCCCCCACGCCAGCGCCCGCCGATAGGGCTTCAGGAGGGCCGGCGGCGACGCGCTGCTACTGTTCCGCACCCGGTCCGCGTCATCCTGCACGTCTCTTAAAGAGGAGCCCGGCCGGAACCAATCATTACGCTTCTTTCCCCTTGAAAGAGACCCTGAAGGATGGCACACTTGGACGTTCTATGAACTGCCGACGTCCCCCCGCGACCCTCTTCCGCCGCCTCACCGCCCCGATCCGCGCCTTCATCCGGGTGGATCTGGACATGACGCAGCAGGCCCTCCGCCTGGCCCCCCAGGCGACGCTGCTCTTCATGTGCGCGCCGTCCCTCTTCCTGCTCTGGGTCCTCGACGAGACGGAAGCGACGATCAACGACCTCCGCCGGCTTCTCTCCCCCAAGCGGTAGCGGTTCTCTTTCAGGGAAACACGGTCTGCTTATTTTCATCCCGCGCTGAATCTTTTTCTCTCCCTCCGCCGTTCCTTGAGTGGGGGAGGAGACGATGGCCCGGAAGAAACTGAGCGACGCCCAGCGCGCCGCGATCAAGAAGGAAATCCTGAAACGACTCACGGCCGGCGAGTCCCGCACGTCGGTCGGCCGGCAGCTCTCGAAGAAGTACGGCGTCAGCACCGTGACGATCCGGTGGTACGTGAAGACCCTGAAGGGGAGGCCCCCGTCGCTTCCCGTCGCCCGGACGCGCAGCTCGCTCCGCCTCCTGGACATCGTCAAGAACGTGAGCGAGGAGGGCCTGGCGCGGGCGCTCGCGGCGAAGAAACTCTTCGTCCAGCTCCAGCATCAGCTCGCCCAGACCGAGCAGCTCCGCCGGTCGCTCGACGCCGCCACGGCGCGGACGAAGGTCCTAGAGAAGAAGCTCCAGCGGCTCACGTCGCGATGACGTAACGGCACGCCGCGGCCCGGCTCATCCGGTCCATGAAGACCGATCGCAGCGCCGCGGCCCGCAAGGCCGCCCGGACCCGCATGAAGACCCAGTCCCACGCCGCCCGCTCGCGGGCCGCCTTCAAGGCCCTCCGGCACGTCCACCCCCAGAGCAGACTGACCACGGAGGAGCTGTCGCGCGGTTCCCGCCAGGCCGCCCGGGAGCGCGGGTCGAGCGACCTCAAACGGGCCGCCCGTCGGGCCGTGCGGACCAAGGGCCCCCGGGTGCGGAGCCAGGCGGCGCGCAAGGCCGCCCGAACCCGCGCCCGCGGGTGATCGTCACACCTTCACACGATTTTCCTTCAGTTTCCCTCCCGGTGAGGACGATAAGTCCCATGTTCCTCACAGGGAGGGGTGACGCTTGAGAATCACGTCGATCTTCAACCAGAAGGGCGGTGTCGGGAAGACATCGCTCGCCTTCCACCTCGGGTGGTATCTGTCGGAGATCGGCCGGCGCACGCTGCTGGTCGATCTCGATCCCCAGGGCAACCTGTCGTCCCTGTTCGGCGGCCAGGGCTGCTCGGCCGCGAATCTGTTCACCCGGACGGGCCCCGACGCGCTCCAGCCGGTCGAGGTCACCCGCAACACGCCGACCAGCACGGGCGTCCGGACGTTCTCGCTCATCACGGCGGACGAGAGCCTCCAGCCGCTGGAGGCGACGACGAACGGCCTGGCGGGGCTGACGAAGCTCCGGAAAGCGCTCCGGTCGGCGGAAGGGAAGTGGGACTCGGTCGTGATCGACTGCCCCCCGTCGCTCGGCGGCTTCAGCGCCAACGCGATCGTCGCCGCGGACGACGTCATCGTCCCCTGCACGCTGCGCCAGTTCTCGATCCACGGCCTCGAGCACGTCTGCGAGGTGATCCAGTCGACGCGCGAGGAGGGGCTCAACCCCGACGTGAAGATCCTGGCGATCGTCCTCAACCAGTTCAAGTCGGACTCGAAGCGCAAGACGGTCTTCGAGCGCGACATCTGGTCGGACGTCGAGACCCGCTACGGAAAGCAGATCCTGCCGAGCTCGGTGCCCGCGAGCATCAAGATCGAGGAAGCGCTCTATGCCAAGCTGCCGGTGTGGGAGTACGCCTACATCGCGAAGGACGAGACCGCGCGCGTCGCCGGCGCGGCCTATCGCGCCGTGGTGTCGGACCTGGTGGCCCGGATGAAATCGAAGGTCGAAGGGGAGGCCGCATGAACGCGCCCGCCAAGCGATTCTCGCTCCAGCGCCTGCTGACGACGCCTCCTCCGCCGCCCGCGCCGGAACCGGTCGTGGTCAAGATGCCCGACCCGGTGCCGCCGCCGCCACTCGCCATCGTCGCTCCGCCGGCCGCCCTCGCGGTGGAGCCCGCGCCGCTTCCGCCGACGCGGACGCCCCGCACGGCTCCCGAGGAGCCGAGCCACCCGAAGAAGAAGCGCAGCTACAGCGTCGACATGAAGCTCTGCGAGGACCTCGAGATCCTCTCGTGGTACCTGGCGCGGAGCTCGTCGTCGGTGGTCGAGGAGCTCATCCGGAAGCACCTGCAGCACAACAAGTCGGTGCTCCAGAAGGCGCGTGAGGTTCGCGCCGCGCGGTAGGGAGGGGCTACTTGAGCTTATACCCGACCATGCGCGTGAAGCGCTCGCTGTCCTCCAAGTCGCGCAGGATGATCCGGTCGCCGTTCACGAGGGTGATCGTGACCCGATCGTGCCAGGGCGACAGCACCGCAAGCACGGGGAGAAAGACGGAGTAGAACAGCAGGACCGGAATCAGCAAGCACCCCATCTTGTAAGCCGCGACTCCTTGGGGCATGTGCCCGGCAAGCTGTTCCATGCTGTCCTTGTAGGCGAACAGGCCGGGGTACCGTTCGATCGAGCGGATCCGCGACCAGGGAACCCACCCCCCTCTCGCCGTCTCGATGCCCTTCTCGGGGTCCAGATGGACCCAGAGGAGCTTCCGGCGGAGGATCTGGACCGCGCAGAGCACGGGACCGAAGAAGAGAAGAGCGGCGATCACGCCCCCGAAAAGAAGGTGATCCTCCCGGGATTTCTCATAGTAGCCTCCCCACCCCAGATAGGCGACGAAGGCGGCAAAGCCGGTCAGAATGAAGGCGGAGGCCAGGAAGGGCCACAGCGTCGCCCCGCATCGAAAGGTTTCCTTCTGGATTCGTCCGGCATCGACGACCTTCTGGAGGGCCTGATCCCGGGTCCACCCGCAGTAGACACATCGGGTGGCCTCGCCCAGGATCTTGCGGCCGCATCGGCCGCACTCCGTCGCTTCCGGGGATGCCGGAGCGAGGACCTCTTCCTTCAGATTGAGGAGCTGAACTCCGCCGCACGCGGGACAGAAGGACGTGAACGTCTTCATCACCGCGTCCTTCGGAGTATTCGGGAAGATCCGCTGGATCAAATCGGAAGGCGCGTCCCACAAGTCGCCCAGACCGCACTTGTTGCAGGGGGAGATCTCCCAGCGGTCTCGCTCCTGGACGTACTTCTGAGAAACCCGGAAGGGATGCTCGATGCTCTTTGCGGTCAGAAAGAGGATCTCCTCCCCTTGCCGCACGGTGGTCAGCCCCACCGGCTTGTTCAGCAAGGTGCCGCTGTATCCGAGGCCGGTCTTCCGGACCACGCGGACCCACATGAGCTCCGGGGCAACGCGGGACAGCCGGGGGCCTCCGTCATGGACGATGACCTGGAGATCGTCGGGGTATTGGGGATGAAAGCGGCCTTTCAGGAGGGGATCGTCGCGCCATTCGTTCGGCATGCCGCCATTGTTCTAACCGCTCCGGACTTTCAGGAGCCAGAACTTTCCACGGGCCATTCTTTCAAGCTCAACATACCCCAGGCCAAACCGGATGTCCTCCGGCTCGTGACAAACCCCCGCCGGCCGGGATCACCCTCATAGCGGACCCCGGACATTGTCCGCGCGCGGAAGGGAGTGCCCCATGAAAGCCGTCGTCTTCCACGGGATCGGCGACATCCGGCTCGACGACGTGCCCGAGCCGCGCCTCCGCGAGCCGCATGACGCCGTCGTCCGGCTCACCGCCAGCGCCATCTGCGGCACCGACCTCCACATGGTCCGCGGGACGATGGGCGACATGAAGTCGGGCACCATCCTCGGCCACGAAGGCGTCGGCATCATTGAAGAAGTCGGCAAGGAGGTCCGCAATCTCAAGCCGGGCGACCGCGTCGTCGTCGCCTCCACCATCGCGTGCGGCTCCTGCTCGTACTGCCGCTGCGGGTACTACGCCCAGTGCGACAACTCCAACCCCCACGGACCGCTCGCGGGCGGCTCGTTCTTCGGCGGGCCCGAGAACTCGGGGCCGTTCGACGGACTCCAGGCCGAAAAGGCCCGCGTGCCGTTCGCCAACGTCGGCTGCGTCAAGATCCCCGACGAGGTCCGCGACGACCAGGCGCTCCTCTGCTCCGACATCTTCCCGACCGCCTACTTCGGCGCCACCATCGCCGAAATCGAAGAGGGCAACACCGTCGCCGTCTTCGGATGCGGGCCCGTCGGGCTCCTCGCGATCGCCTCCGCCCATCTGATGGGCGCCGGCCGCGTCATCGCCGTCGACACCATCCCGTACCGGCTCGACGTCGCCCGAGAGCTCGGCGCCGAGGTCATCGACTTCAACGACGACGACCCCGTCGAGGCGATCCGCACCCTCACCGGCGGCATCGGCGTCGACCGCGCCATCGACGCCGTCGGCGTGGATGCCGTCCGCCCCCGCAAGACCCGCAAGAACCTCGACAAGTTCCAGAAGGAGCTCGACGAGATCGCGCCCAAGCGCCATCCCGACGGCGACAACTGGAACCCCGGCGACGCGCCCTCGCAGGCGCTGATCTGGTGCGTCGACGCGCTCGCGAAGGCGGGGACGCTGTCGATCATCGGCGTCTATCCTGAAACAGCCGGCTCTTTCCCCATCGGCCAGGCCATGGGAAAGAACCTCGCCGTCAACATGGGCAGCTGCCATCACCGGCGGTTCATCCCCAAGCTGCTCCGCCTGATCCGCAACGGCAGCGTCGATCCGGCGGCGATCCTGACCCAGCACGAGCCCCTCACCGGCGCCATCGAGGCGTACAAGGCCTTCGACCGGCGCCAGCCGGGCTGGGTGAAGGTCGAGCTGGAGCCCGCCATGGCCGCCCGACCCTGACCGCCCATAACCTTCCGCGCTTCCGGGGGTCGATCTAAAGGATGCGCGTGTTCCTGACGGGCGGGACGGGATACGTCGGCAGCGCCGTCGCGGCGGCGCTCGTCCGGGCAGGCCACGCCGTGACCGCCCTCAACCGCTCGCCGGAAAAGGACCGCACGCTCCTCCACCTCGGCGTCGCGCCGGTCCGCGGCGACCTCGGCGATCCGTCGACCTACGAACGCGTCGCCGCGCTCCATGACACGCTGGTCCACATCGGATTCGAGGATGCCGATACCGATCTGATCGCGCTCGAGACCCTGATCGGCGCCGCCCGGGCGGACTCGGGCCGCCAGCTCGTCTACACGTCCGGCACGTGGGTGCTCGGCGACACGCGCGGGCAGGTGGCCTATGAGCACACCCCGGTCCGCGCGCCGGCACGGGCCGTCGCCTGGCGGGGCGAGCACGAGCAGCTCGTGCTCCTCGCCGCCGACGAAGGCGTCACGCCGAGCGTCGTCCGCCCCGGCCTCGTCTACGGGGGGAAGGGCGGCCTGCTCTCGTCCTACTTCGCGACGGCGGAGGAAAACGGCGCCGCGACCTACGTGGGCGACGGCCAGAACCACCTGTCGATGGTCTACCGCGAGGATCTCGCCCAGCTCTATCGCCTCGTCGTCGAGCGGCGCGGTTGGGGCATCTTCCATGGCGTCGACGGCGTGCCGCTCATCGTCCAGGAGGTCGCCCGCGCCGCGAGCGAAGTCGCCGGAGCGGCCGGCGCGACTCGGTCGGTTCCGGCCCGCGGCGACGTCGCCGAAGCGCTCTGCCTCGACCAGAAGGTCGGCACGCGGCGCGCCGGGGAATTGGGATGGCGCCCGAGATTCCCGTCCTTCCTCGAAGGGGTCTACTCCGCGGCCGCGGAGTGGTCGTCCTAGGCCACCGCGCGACGACCCCGCAGGAACGCCGTCAATCCTCCCGCCAGCAGCAGGTTGAGCTGCCGCTGAGACAAGGCGTGGACGAGGCGCATCGTCCGGTTCCGGGTCCGGTTGGTCGCCGTGATCGGCACGCCGCGCTCGAGAGGCTCGCGGACGTGATCGATCAGGATGAGGTCGCCCTGCTGGATCGCCTCGTAGTCGGCGCGATCCAGGAACCGCAGCGGCGGGATGCCGAAGTTCACGAGGTTCGACTCGTGGATCCGCGCGTAGGAGATCGCCATCACCGCCTTGATCCCCAGGTACATCGGCGTGATCGCCGCGTGCTCGCGGCTCGACCCCTGGCCGTAGTTCTCGCCCGCGACCAGCAGGCCGCCGCCCTTCAGCTTCGCGCGCGACGGAAAGCCCGGATCCACCGCGCGGAACGTGTACTCGCTGATCGCCGGGATGTTCGACCGCAGCGGCAGCACGTCGTTGCCGCCGGGCAGGATCTCGTCCGTCGAGACGTTGTCGCCGAGCTTGAGCAGCACCTCGCCCTGGACCCACTCGGGCAGCGGCTGGGTCGGCGGGGGAGGGACGATGTTCGGGCCGGTGTAGATCTGGACCGCCCCCGGATTCGGCGCCGGGGGCAGGAAGCCCGCCGTGTAGAGCTCGTAGAGCTCCGGCTCCTCGATCTCGGGCGGCGCGCCGAGGATCCGCGGATCGGTGATGACGCCGTGAAGCGCGCTCGCGGCCGCGGTCTCCGGAGAGCAGAGCCACACCGCGTCTCCGGGCGTGCCGCTCCGGCCGGGGAAGTTGCGGTTGAACGTCCGGAGGCTGTTGCCGCCGGTCGGCGGAGCCGCGCCCATCCCGATGCACGGGCCGCATGCGACCTCGAGGCCCCGGACGCCGGCGCGGGCGAGATCGAGCGCCGCGCCGCTCCGGATGATGTTGAGCAGGATCTGGCGCGAGCCCGGCGACAGCGTCACGTGGAGATTCGGCGCCACGTGATGGCCCCGCAGGATCTCGGCCACGGTCATGATGTCGCGGTAGGACGAGTTCACCGACGACCCGACCGCCACCTGGCGCACCGGCGTCCCCGCGACGTCCCGCACGGGGACGACGTTGTCGGGGCTCGACGGCTTCGCGATCATCGGCTCGAGGTCGGAGAGGTCGATGATGAGGTCGCCGTTGTACACGGCGTCCGGGTCGGCCTTGATCGGCTTCCACGCGTCCTCGCGGCCCTGCGACCGGAGGAAGCGCCAGGTCTGGGTGTCGGAGGGAAAGACCGCCGACGTCGCGCCCAGCTCCTGGGTCATGTTCGCGATCGTCGCCCGCTCGGGGACGCTGAGCCGGTCGAGCGCCGGACCGACGTATTCCATCACGGTGTTGAGCCCGCCCTTCACCGAGAGGCGGCGGAGCAGCTCGAGGATGAGGTCCTTCGCCGAGACCCAGGGCCGGAAGCGGCCGACCAGGTTGACGCGGACGACGCGCGGCACTTTCAGGTAGAACGGCTCGCCCGCCATCACGGCGGCGACGTCCACGCCTCCGGCGCCGATCGCGAGCATCCCCAGCGCGCCCGCGGTGCACGTGTGCGAGTCCGCGCCCAGCAGCGTCTCCGTGGGCTTCCCGAACCGCTCCAGGTGGGCGAAATGGGAGATGCCGTTCCCGGCCCGGGAGAACACCGCGCCGTACTTGTACGCCATCGACTGGAGATAGAGATGGTCGTCCGAGTTCTCGTAGCCGGTCTGGAGCATGTTGTGGTCGACGTAGGTGACGCACACCGGGGGCTTCACCCGGTCGACGCCCAGTCGGGCGAACTGCTGCCAGACCATCGTCCCGGTCGCGTCCTGGATGAGCACCTGGTCGATGCGCAGGCCGATCTCGCGGTCGGGGAGCAGCGCGCCCTCGGCCAGGTGTTCGCGAAGGAGCTTGTGGGTCAGAGACAGTCCCGCGTGGGAAGTCGAATCCATACGACGGCCTTCGACTGTTCGACCCGCGGGGGAAGAAAGTGTTATGGGCGCCCGGGCGCTACTTCTTCTCCTTCTCCGGCGGCGCGGGCTCGTCCTTCCTGCCGACGCCCGTCGCGATGTCCTTGGGCTTCTGCAGCGGCGGCGTCGCGCGCTTGAGGAAGAGGATCGCGAAGCAGGTGTCGGTGACCTGGTCGGTCAGCCCGTTCTGGGGCGCGGCGCTCTTCCAGGAGCCGTCGGGATCCTGGAGGCGGATCAGGTACTCGGCGCCTTCCTTGTACCACTTGTGGCCGCCGAACTCCCGGAGGTCCGAGATCGTGCCGACGCGCTCCAGGCCGTAGAGATAGTAATAGTGCCAGAGGAGCGGGCCGCCCGGGTTCTGGTTGATCGCGAAGTTCTTTCCGAGCCACTCGAGGCCCTTCACGACGGACGGCTCGGTCTTCCAGTCCTTGCCCAGATAGAACTTCGTGACAATGAGCGCCGTGAGGCCGGCGGTCGTCATCGACCCCGAGCTCGCGTCGGTGGTGACGATCCCGACGCCGGGCGCTTCGGCGTTCATGTAGCCCCAGCCGCCGTCGCCGTTCTGCTTCGACTCGAACCACTTCTCGGCGTCCTGCCACGTCTGCTTCGGCACGAGGACGTTCGCGCGCGACGCGGCAAACAGGGCGAGGATCGCGTACTGCGCGTTCGAGTTGTCGCCGGCTTTCTTCACGGTGCCTTTGACGGGCGGCGGCAGCTTGAGCTCCTTGCCGGGAGGCGGCCCTTCGCTGGGGTCGGTGGTGGTCATGCCCGGCACGGGCTTCTTCTTCGCGGTCGTGGGAACCGGCGCGTAGACGGTGGGGGAGAGCTTGCGGCCGCGGCCGTTGTAGTTCCACTGGCCGTTGTCGCACTGGTTCTCGGCGAAGAACATCGCAATCTCGGCGAGCGACTGCTGGTAGAACTTGCGGTTCACCTTCTCGAGGAGCAGGCCGCGGAGGCCGGCGTTGTATGTGTCGTTGAGCTGCCGGTCGAGGACCTTCTGGAAGTTCTCACGGAGGATCGGATGCTCGGCGGGAAGGCCCGCGTGGACGAGGGTGAGGAGGACCAGCTCGGCATACTTCTGCTCGGGGATGCGGTTGTTCGGTTACTTGGTGAGGAGCCACTTCATGCCCTTGTCGATCGCGGCGTTGACGGCTTTCGCGTCGACGTCGTCGGGCGGCGGCGGATTGTCCTGAGCCGTCGCGAGGGTGGGCAGCAGGAAGAGCGCGAGCCAGAGCGTGTTTTTCATGGTCCTCCCGGAAGGCTCCCCGCACCTGCAGATGAGACACCGGCAGACGGGGCAGTTCGTGCACGCCCGGGATACGGAAAAGAGCGGAAAGAATCAGGAAGAAAGAATGAGGAAGAAAGGGAGCGGCCGGTTACAGCGCGATGAGGGCGTCGGTCATGGGGTTCTTGCGGACGTCGCGCTCCCGGTCGTAGCGCAGGGTGGTCTTGACGTCCTTGTGTCGGAGGTGGCGCTGGACCTGGTGGAGGGGGACGCCGGCCGCGAGCCCATGGGTGGTGCAGCTGTGGCGCCAGCTGTGGGCGGTGATGCGCCGCGCGATGCCGGCCTGCCGGGCGCGGGCTTTGACGATGTCGTTGATCGACGTGGGGGCGAGCCGGCCGCCGAACGAGCGGAGCCGCGAGAGCGAGCAGAAGACGGGGTCGTCGGGCCGGGTCTCGCGCCGCTGGAGCTCGCGGTTGAGCACCTCGAGATAGCCGTCGATCGCGCGCCGGACTTCGGGCCGGAGACGGATGGTCTCGTAGGGGTTGTTCTTCGCGTCGCGGACTTCGAGGAGCCCGCGCTTCGTGGTGAGGTCGCGGTAGCGGAGCTTGGACGCCTCGCTGCGGCGGAGTCCCTGGTAGTAGAGGGTAAGGAGAAGGGCACGGTCGCGGAGTCCGCGGAGGGTGCCGTCGCAGGTCGCGAGGATCGCCTTCACTTCCTCGGTCGTGAGCCCTTCGGTCCGCGACGCCGCGCTGACGCGGAACCCTTCGACGAGGTCGGCATCGGCGGGATTGTGGGCGATGCGGCCCATCTTGAGGAGCCTCCCGTAGAGTCCGCGGACGGCGGCAAGGCGCTGGTTCACGGTGGCGGGGGAGCGTCCGAGGTTCTGGAGGTTGTTCCGGTACTTGACGACGTCGGCGGCCTGCACGGCCAGGAGCGCCTCGAGGGTCGTAATGCCGAGGGCGCCGAGGAAATCGGCGAGCGCCTTGCGATAGGCGAGCCGGGTATTTTCCCGCCCGCGGCTCTCGACGAACTCGTCGACGACCTGGCTGAGCATCTCAGCAAGTTATCGACCGGTCTCGAGGGCCGCCTGAACCCCGAGCGGCTTAGCGTCGGCCGCCCCGGCACGACCGGCAGGCGACCTTGCCCGTGCCCGCGCAGCTCTGGCACTGCGCCTGCTGCGCGATCTTGCCCTTCGCCCCGCACGCGGAGCAGCCGATCCGTCCGCCCGTGCACGCCCCGCAGGCCAGCGAGCCGCGACCCGCGCACGACTTGCACTGGATCTTGACCTCGAGCTTCTTGCCCACGCCGAACTCGGCGATGTCGCCCGTGCCCTTGCACTTGCCGCAGGAGATCGCGCCGGCGCCGGCGCACGACCCGCAGCGCAGCGCGCCGGAGCCTTTGCAGGTGCCGCAGGCCGTGATCACTTCGACGCTGCCCTTCGAGCCGCAGCCTCCGCACGCGAGGCTTCCGGCGCCGTTGCAGGTACGACAGGGGGGCGGCGGGCCGTCCTGGCGGACATGGACCTCGCATCCGACGGTCAGAAGAAGCGCCGCCACGGCCCCCAGGAGCATCGAAGTGGATTTCACGGGTTGTCTCCTTACCACGCCATCCCACGACCGGGAACGATCCCCCGGTCCCCATATAAGTATATGCCCGGGAGCGCGCTTTTCGGTCACTTCCCGGCGTCGGCGTCTCAATAGGGAAGTATGGCGAGCGGAGCACGGCTGGGGGTTCTTCTCCTGGCCCTTCTGGGCACCTCCCCGTCGACCACCGGCGCCGCTCCCGACGACGCGTACGCCGGGACCGTCCGGCCGTTCCTGACCGCCCATTGCGCGAAGTGCCACGGGGAAGGGAAGGCCAAGGGCGGCGTCCGGTTCGACAAGATCCGCGCCAACCTGGCCGCCGGCGAGGATGTCGACGCGTGGCAGAAAACCCTCGACCAGCTCAAGACCGGCGAGATGCCTCCCGCCAAGGAACCCCGCCCGGCCGCGCCGCAGATCGACGCCGTCAAAGCCTGGATCTCCGACGGGCTGACCAAGGCGGCCGCCCGGGCCCGCACCGCCGGGGGACGCGTCGTTCTCCGCCGCCTCAACCGCGCCGAGTACGACAACACGATCCGCGACCTCTTCGGGCTCGACCTTCGCCTCGCGTCGAAATTCCCCGAGGACGACACCGCCCACGGATTCGACTCCATCGGCTCCGCCCTCACGATCTCTCCGCTGCTCCTCGAGAAATACATGGCCGCCGCGGAGACTGTCGTCTCGCGTGCGATCGTCGGAGCGAAGCCCGACCTCTTCCGGAAGCGGTGGAAGGGGACGGAGCTCACCGGCGGAAAATACTTCAAGGATCTCGAGGCGGTCGGACGGAAGCCCGAGGAGGATTCGGTCGTCTTCTTCCAGAGCGGCCCGCAGGCGAACGGCAACGAGAACCTCACTTCGTACGCCATCCCCTACGCGCGGCCGGGCTTCAAGACGAAGCTCGCCGGCGAGTACGTCTTCCGAATGAAGGCGTCGCACGTCGGCTTCGGCGTCTCGGAAAAACTCAAGGGCAAGATCTACTACGAACCCAAGCACCTCCAGAACTATCCCGAAGGCTCCCTCGCCGCGATCCTGAAGGTCACGAAGGAGGGGGAGCTGGTCGGACGCCACCACATCGCCCGCACGCCCGAGGTCTACGAAGTCCGCGCGTATTGCGAAGCGGGCCAGGCCTTCGAATTTCAGTTCGAGAACGGGCCTCCCAACGTCAACACCGGGCGCCTGGAGGTCCTCCGCGACTACCCCGGCCCCGGCCTCCAGATCTATTGGATCGAGATCGAAGGGCCGGTCGCCGACGCGTGGCCGCCCCAGGGCCACCGCGACCTCTTCTTCCGCGGCGACGGCGCGGCCCTCGACCGCACGTACGCGCAGGAGATCCTCGAACGATTCGCCGCCCGCGCGTTCCGCCGTCCGGCGAAGCCCGGCGAACTCCAGGACCTGCTCTCCGTCTTCGACGCGCGCACCCGGGAAGGAAAGAACTTCGAGCAGGCCGTCGGCGGCGCCGTCGAGCTCGCGCTCTGCTCGCCGAGCTTCCTCTACCTGACCGAGACCGCGGCGCCGAACGCCCCCCGCAAGCTGGACGCGCACGAGCTCGCCGCGCGGCTCTCGTACTTCCTCTGGAGCACGATGCCGGACGAGGCGCTCTTCAAGAAGGCCGCGGACGGCAGCCTGCTCGCGGGCGCCGACGCCGAGGTGCGCCGGATGCTCGCCGACCCCAAGGCCGCGGCGCTGACCCGCAACTTCGCCGCGCAGTGGCTCCACCTCTCGAAGCTCGACGCCGTCGCGGTCGACGGCCATCTGTTCCCGTACTACACCGACTATCTCCGGACGCTCTTCCGCCGGGAGACCGACGCCTTCTTCGAGGAGATCCTCCGGAAGGACCTGAGCCTCCTCAACTTCCTCGACTCCGACTTCGCGATGCTCAACGACCGGCTCGCGCAGCACTACGGCATCGAGGGCGTCACGGGCCCCGACTTCCGCCGCGTCGCGATCCAGAAGGACCTCCACCGCGGCGGGCTGCTGGGGCAGTCGGGAATCCTGACCCTGACGACGTGCGGGACCCAGACGTCGCCGGTGCTCCGCGGCCGGTGGGTCCTGGAGTGTCTCCTCGGCACGCCCCCTCCGCCGCCGCCCAAGGACGTCCCCGCGCTGCCGGGCGACGTGAAGGGGACGAAGACGATCCGCGACCGGCTGGCGAAGCATCGCGAGGACCCGTCGTGCGCGGGCTGCCACGACCGCATCGACCCGTACGGCCTCGCGCTCGAGAACTTCAGCGTCGTCGGCCTGTGGCGGACGGACTATCCCAAGCCGAAATCGGGAGGGAAGCCGGCGCCGGTCGACGCCGTCGCGTCGCTTCCGACGGGCGAGTCGTTCGAGGGCCCCGAAGGCGTGAAGGACGTGCTCCTGAAGAAGAAGGACCGCTTCGTCCGCGGGTTCGTGGAGAAGCTGCTCACGTACGCGCTGGGGCGCGGGCTCGACGTCGCGGACCGGGCGACCGTCGACGCGCTCGTCGCGGCGCTCGAGAAGGACGGCTACCGGATGTCGGGCCTGATCCAGGGGATCGTCCGGAGCGACGCGTTCCGGACCAAATAAGCGAGGACCGCATGACCAGAATCCCGCGCCGGACGTTCCTCCGCGGCATGGGCGCCGCGATCGCGCTCCCGATGCTCGACGCCATGGCCTTGCCGAGCCGGAAGCCGCCGTGCCGGATGACGGCGATCCTCACGCCGATCGGCATGAACATGGATACGTGGACGCCGAAGACGGAAGGGGCGTTCGAGCTGCCCGAGACGCTGACGCCGCTGGCCGACTTCCGCCAGGACTTCTCGATCCTGTCGGGCCTCTGCCATCCGCGGACGTGGGGCGGCCACGACGTCGAGGGCGCGAGCTTCCTCACGGGAGCGGACATCCTCTCGGGCACGCCGGGCTGCACGTGGAAGAACACCATCTCGATGGACCAGCTGGCCGCGGAGCGGATCGGCCACGAGACGCGGTTCTCGTCGCTGGAGCTCATGAAGCGCGGGAGCGGCACGCGCAACTTCACGCTCTCGTGGAGCCGGGAAGGGGTTCCGCAGCCGGCGGAGACCGATCCCGCCGCGGTGTTCGACCGCCTGTTCGTCGACGAGACCGCGGGCGAGAAGGGCCGGATGGAGGCGCTGCTGCGGAAGCGGCAGTCGATTCTCGACCTGGTCCGCTCCGACCTGAAGCGCCTGGAGGGAAGGGTGGGGCAGGCGGACCGGGAGAAGCTCGACCAGTACGCGACGGCGGTCCGCGAAGTGGAGACGCGCGTCCATCGCGCGGAGGAGTGGGGCAAGAAGCCGCGGCCGAAGACGGACGCCCAGCGGCCCGACGCTCAGCGGGACGGCGGCGAGAAGGACCGTCTCGCCCATCTGCGGACGATGCTCGATCTCGCGGTGCTGGCGTATCAGACGGACTCGACGCGCATCGTGACCTACTCGATGTGCGACTCGAACTCGGAGATCCCCGGGTCGGGCCTCAAGGACTCGCACCACGGCCTTTCGCACCACGGCGGCGACGAGGAGAAGAAGAAGAAATTGACGCAGCTCGACCGCGCCCACATCGCGGTGCTGGCCGGGTTCCTCGGCCGGCTGAAGGCGACGCCCGATGGCGAGGGCGGCAACCTGCTCGACAACTCGATGGTCCTCTACGGCAGCGGCCTGGGCGACGCGTCGCGCCACACCCACAAGGATCTGCCGATCCTGATCGCGGGCCACGCGCGGGGCGGGTTCAAGCAGGGCGCCCACCGGCGGTTCCCGTCGAGCGTGACGCCGCTCTCGAACCTGTTCGTCGCGATGCTGCGCCACCTGGGCGTCGAGACGGACTCGTTCGCCGACAGCACCGGGGCGTTCACGGGGATCTGAACGAGGGCTCAGGAAAAGCCTGATTCGGGGTTCCCTCGATTCTATTTTGCCCATAACGAATTCCTTCCTCCCGGCTCTGACTTCCTTCATGGGGATGTCGGGAACAAGGAGGGCGGGTCCACTCGAGTGCCCCGAGTGCGGCGCCAAGGTCCTCTGGGACGGCACCCAGCACGTCTGCCTGTCCTGCCCCTGGAAGGAGCACGTCGCCCGGCCTCCGTCCGAACGGAAGATCCCCCTGCCGAAGAAGAATCCCGAGGAAGAGGAGTAGCACGCCCCCGATCGTCGATAACGGACATTATCGACGGCGGCCCCCGGCCCCGGGGCCCGGTTGACGATTCCCCCTTGAATGTTGACGTTTCTCCCCTATGATGTTGACGATATGAGGCTCGGCCGGGCGCGGGTGCGGGAGATCGTCGACGGGCTGCTGGCCGGCGCGGCGGCGTTCGCGTCGGGCGACCTGGTCGCGGCCTCGAAGATCACCCGGCAGGCGGCTCACCGCCACCTGGACGCGTTCGTCCGCGGAAAGATCCTGGTCCGCGAGGGGGCCGGGCGCGGGGCGCGGTACCGCGCGGGGCCGGCCGCGTCGCCGCGGCTCAGGTACCGGCGGCCCGGGCTCTCGGAGGACGACGTCTGGAAGCAGTCCGAGGAGCGCGTCGCCCGGCTGCGGGAGCTGCCGGAAAACGCCAACCGCATCCTGCACTACGCCCTGACGGAAATCGTCAACAACGCGATCGACCACTCCAGCGCCCGCTCGGTCGAGGTCCGGTTTCCGCCGTCGGCCCGGACCTTCGCGTTCGAGGTGGTCGACGACGGCGTGGGCATCTTCGACCACGTCCGGAAGAAGCTCAAACTCCCGGACCGGCTGGCCGCGCTGCAGGAGCTGTCCAAGGGCAAGGTGACGACCGCGCCCGCGAAGCATTCCGGCGAAGGCCTTTTCTTCGTGTCGAAGATCGCCGACTACTTCGAGGTCGTGAGCGGCGGGCTCGCGTGGAAGATCGACTCCGCGCGCGGCGACTCGTCCGTCGCGGCCGTTCCGCCCGCGCGGGGGACGCGGGTCCGGTTCGAGGTCCGGCCCGGCAAGAAGACGACCCTTTCCGACGTCTTCTCGGAGTACACGGAGAACCTGGAGTTCTCGAAGACCCGCATCGTGGTCCGGCTCTTCGCGGTCGGCGTGCGGTTCGTCTCGCGGTCGGAGGCGAAGCGGCTGCTGGCGGGCCTCGAGCGGTTCCGCGAGATCGTGCTCGACTTCGCCGGCGTCGCCGAAGTGGGCCAGGGGTTCGCGGACGAGGTCTTCCGGGTCTGGGCGTCGTCCCACCGGTCGATCCGGCTCGTGCCCGTCAACATGGCGCCGACGGTCCGCTTCATGGTCCTGCGGGCCCGGGGCCGCAAAGCCTGAGCTACGGGACGCGGTCGGCCGCCCGGGGCAGGTCCACCCAGAAGCGGCTCCCCTTCCCCTCCGTGGAAACGACGCCGACCTTGCCGCCCATCCGGCCGGCGGCGCGGCGGACGATCGCCAGGCCGATCCCCGTGCCGGGATAGCTCGCCGCATCGTTGAGCCGCTCGAACACCTGGAAGATCTTCTCGTGGTACTCGGCCGGGATCCCGATCCCGTTGTCCGCCACCCACATGCGGACCGATCCGTCGGCCCCCGGCTCCGCGGTGACGCGGACGCACGGCGCGACGCCGGTCGCGACGAACTTGAGCCCGTTCGAGATCAGGTTCGTGAAGATCTGCGACAGCAGCACGCGGTTGCCGACGACGACTCCCGACGAGCCCTCGATGGTCACCGGCTGCCCCTCGAGCCGCATCTCCGCGATCACCTCCCGCAGGAGCGGCGCCAGGTCGATCGGGCTGAGGTCCACCTTGTCGCGCGCAAGGCGGCTGAACGCGAGCAGGTCGCGGATCAGGGCGTCCATCTGGCGCGATGCCTGGGCGATGCGCTGCACGTATTCCTGCCAGGTGGTGTCGACCGACTTCCCGTCGTTGTAATCCTCCAGGAGGATCTGGCAGAAGCCGGCCATCGACCGCAGCGGCGCCCGGAGGTCGTGCGAGACCGTGTAGCTGAACGCCTCGAGCTCGGCGTTCGCGGCGCGGGTCTCCTCCTCGCTCCGGCGGCGCGGCGTGATGTCGGAGCAGGAGCCGATGAAGCCCGCGAAGCTGCCGTCGAGGTTCCGGTACGGCCGCCCGTGGTTCAGGATCCAGCGGTAGTCGCCGTCCTTCCGCCGCTGGCGGTACTCCATCTCGAACGGCTCGCGGTGCTGGAACGCGGAGGTGTACATCGCCACGCACCGCTCGCGGTCCTCGGGATGGATCGAATTGTCCCACCCATCGTGCCGCTCCTGGTCCAGCGTCCGGCCCGTGAACATCAGCCAGCTCCGGTTGAAGTAGCCGATCTTGCCTTCCTCGTCGGACCGCCACACCAGCGTCGGAAACTCGTCGAAGAGGGCGAGGTAGAAATCGCGCGACTTCGCGAGGATCCGTTCGACGCGCTCGCGCTTGCGGATCTCCTTCTCGAGCGCGGTGTTCTTCTCGGTCAGCTCGACGGTCTTGTTCCCCAGCTCGCGGGTCTTGTGGTAGAGCTCGACGAACACCCTCACCTTGGACCGGAGGATGTCGCCGTTGAGCGGCTTCATGATGTAGTCGACGGCGCCGACCGCGTAGCCCTTCGCGATCTGCTCGACGTCGTCGTCGATCGCCGTCACGAAGATGATCGGGATGTGGCGCGAGCGGCGCCGCTTGCGGATCAGCTCCGCCGTCTCGAATCCGTCCATGCCGGGCATGCGGACGTCCAGCAGGACGACGGCGAAGTCGCGGTCGAGCAGGCGCGAGAGGGCCTCGGCGCCCGACGTCGCGGTGACGAGGTCCTGGCCGAGGTCTTCGAGCAGCCCCTCGAGGACGCGGAGGTTGCCTGCCTGGTCGTCGACGAGGAGGATGCCCGCCTTCTCCGGCGCCGGAAGGCGGGACTCGCCCGCGGCCGCGCCCTCGGCGGGACTCGGGGAATCCTCCCCGACGCTTTCCTTCTCCGTTCCCTTGGGTTTCTGAATGTCGGTCACGGTCTCCCCAATCCTTCAGCTGCCCATCTTCTGGTAGATGCCCGCCGCCCGGTCCACGACCCGGTACCGTCCCTCCACCGGCGTTCCATCGGGCGCGTCGCCGGTTCCGAGCATCAGATAGCCGAACCGGATCAGGCTGTCGTAGATCAGCCCGTGCACGCGCGCGCGGAGCGCCGAATTGAACCCCCGCATCGCGTCCCGCGCCAGGATCACGTGGAATTCATTGAACGACGCGTCGGTCGTGGGGTTGTGGATGCCGAAGACCATCCGCTCCGAGAGGTTCGGGTGGATGAACGACTTGCCGTCGCTGTTCTCCAGGTAGTACGAGAGCCGGCGCTTCCCTCCGGCCGCGGCGTAGAGCCGGGCCAGCCGAGGAACCTCCTTCCGCCGGAACGCTTCCGTGCGGAGGCGCTGGATCCGGCCTTCGTGGAAGTCGGTCGCGTAGAGCGTGTAGCTGCGCGAGAGCTCCTCCTCGAGCACGAGCAGGAGCGAGACGAGGTCCGCCTGCGAGCGGGAGCCCGCCGCCCAGGCGCGCACCGACGGATAGGTCCGCAGCTGCGGCATCGCCTTCCGGCGGAGCGACCGCCAGACGCGGGACGGCTTGCAGAACGTGTCCGCGACCTCCTCCAGGCCGTCGAGGAACGCGGTGAGCGACGCGGGACGGCGGAGGATGCGCTCGAGAAGCTGCGACGTCGTGACCAGCCCTTCCTTCTGAAGGCGGTCCGCGACCCGCTTCCGGATGTAGCCGCGGTCGTACTCGCGGAAGTCGTAGCCGTAGCAACGGAAGATCCCCTCGAGCAGAAGCTCGATTTCGAGATCCTCGATGTCCCGGGCGGACGCCAGTTCCGTCCCGGGTTTCGCCGTTCCTTCTACTTTTCCGAGTAGAGCCATACGCGCAGCAGCGACAGGAGCCGTTCCGTGTCCACGGGCTTCGGGATGTAGTCCGACGCGCCGGACTCGATGCACCGCTCACGGTCGCCCTTCATCGCCTTGGCCGTGAGGGCGATGATCGGCAGCTCATGGAAGCGCTCCATCTTCCGGATTTCGCGCGACGCCTGGTAGCCGTCCATCTCGGGCATCATGATGTCCATCAGGACGAGGTCGATCCCCGGCGTGGAAGTGATCGCCTCGATCGCCCGCTTGCCGTTCTGGGCGTGGAGCACCTTCATGTCGAGCTCTTCGAGGACGGTCGTCAGCGCGTAGATGTTGCGCATGTCGTCGTCGACGATGAGCACCGTCTTCCCCTGGAGCAGCGGGTCCTTGAGGGCGATGTTCTCCATCATCCGCTGCTTCGACGACTCGAAGCCGGCGGAGGAGCGGTGGAGGAAGAGCGACGCCTCCTGCAGGAGCCGGTCCGGCGAGTGGGCGTCCTTGATGACGACCGCGCTCGTGACCTTGCCCAGCGCCTCCTCCTCTTCTTCCGTGAGATCCTTGCCGGTGTGGACGATGATCGGCAGCTGGAGCAGCCCGATCTCGTCCTTGATCTTGCGGATGAGATCGAGGCCGCTCATGTCGGGCAGCCGCAGGTCGAGCAGCATGCAGTCGACGGGCGCCGACTTCAGGATCTGGATCGCGTCGGCCGCCGTGGAGGCCTCCCGGACGGCGACGTCGTCGCCCGAGAGCAGCTCGACGAGGCCCATCCGCTCCTCCGCCGCGTCCTCGACGATGAGGAGCGTCTTCTTCTGGCGGTCGACGAACGCCTTGATCTTGAGCACCGAGGCGACGAGGTCCTCGCGCTCGACGGGCTTCCGCAGGTAGGTGAACGCGCCCATGCGGCACGCCCGCTGCGGGTGGTTGCCGCCCGAGAGGATCTGGACCGGGATGTGGCGGAGCTCGGGGTCGTGCTTCAGGAAGTCGAGCAGCGCCCAGCCTTCCATGTCGGGCAGGCGCAGGTCGAGCGAGATCGCCTGCGGCTTGAACTTGCGGGCCATCGCGAGGCCCGACTCGCCGGTGAAGGCGATCAGCCCCTTGAAGTTGTGCTCGCGGACGAGATCGAGCATCAGGCTGGCGAACGTGATGTCGTCCTCGACGATGAGGAACACCTGGTCGCCGGGCTTGATGTTCGCGCGGTCGTCCTGGATGTCGTTGGGCAGCGGCGCCAGCAGCGATTCCTCGCGGCCCGCCGGCATCAGCTCGATGGAGCTCTCCGGGGCCTCCGCGGCCGCCCGGCGCGGCAGCTCCTTCTGCATCTTGCTCTTGACCGGGACGTGCTTGCGCGGGAGGAAGAGGGTGAACGTCGAGCCCTGCCCCGCCGTGCTGTCGAGCTTGATCTCGCCGCCCAGCAGCTTGGCCACCTCGCGCGAGATCGACAGGCCCAGGCCCGTGCCGCCGTACTTGCGGCTCGTCGAGGTGTCGGCCTGCTGGAACGGCTCGAAGATGATCTGGTGCTTGTCCGGCGGGATGCCGATGCCGGTGTCCCTCACGGAGAAGAAGAGCACCATGTCGGACGCGTTGAGGATCTCGTTGTCGCGGCCCCAGCCCTTCGGCGCGACGCCGATGTGGAGCTGCACCTTGCCCTCGGACGTGAACTTGAAGGCGTTCGAGAGCAGGTTTCGCAGGATCTGCTGGATGCGCTTCGAGTCGGTCTCGAACACGGGCGGCAGGTCCGGATCGAGCTCGACCTCGAAGTCGAGCTTCTTCGACAGCGCGATCGGCCGGAACGAGGCCTGCACGTCGTCCTGGATGTCCTTGAACCGCACCTGGCTGACGTCGACGGACATCGTGCCCGACTCGATCTTCGACAGGTCGAGGATGTCGTTGATGAGGCCCAGCAGGTCGGTGCCGGCGTTGTTGATCGTCTTGGCGTGCTCGACCTGCTTCTCGCTGAGGTTCCCTTCGGCGTTCTGGTAGAGCATCTTGGAGAGGATCAGCAGCGAGTTGAGCGGCGTCCGCAGCTCGTGGGACATGTTCGCCAGGAAGTCCGACTTGTACTTGGACGTCATCTGGAGCTGCTCGGCCTTTTCGTTCAGCTCGGCGTTCTTCTGCTGGAGCTCCTGGGTCAGCGCCTGGGACCGCTTCAGCAGGTCCTCCGTCCTCATGGTGGCGGCGATCGTGTTGAGCACGATGCCGAACAGCTCGGTCAGCTGGTCGAAGAACGTCTGGTGCACCTCGTTGAACTGCTTGAACGAGGCGAGCTCGATGACGGCCTTCACCTGCTTCTCGAAGAGGACCGGCAGGTACACGACGCTCACGGGCTTCGCCTCGGCGAGCGCGCCGCCCATCCGGAAGCCGTCGGCCGGGAAGTCGGTGACGACCAGCTTCTTGCGGTCCTGGGCGCACTGGCCCAGCAGCGTCTCGCCCAGCTTGTATCGCGCGGGCAGGTTGCGCGTGCCGGCGTACGCCGTGACGAGCCGCAGCGGCTCGTCCGGGCTCTCGGTGTCGTCGTAGGTGTAGAAGACGCCGTGCTGCGCCTCGACGAGCGAGGCCATCTCCGACAGGATCTGCTGGGCGACCGTCTGGAGGTCGCGCTGGCCCTGCAGCATGCGGCTGAACTTGGCGAGGTTCGTCTTCAGCCAGTCCTGCTCGGCGTTCTTCTGCGTCGTCTCGCGCAGGTTGCGGATCATCTCGTTGATGTTGTCCTTGAGGACTTCCACCTCGCCGCGGGCGGCGACGGTGATGGACCGCGTGAGGTCGCCCTTCGTGACGGCCGTCGCGACGTCCTTGATCGCGCGCACCTGCGTGGTGAGGTTGTCGGCCAGCTGGTTCACGTTGTCGGTGAGGTCCTTCCACACGCCGGCGACGTCCTTCACCTCGGCCTGGCCGCCCAGCTTGCCTTCGGTGCCGACCTCGCGGG